>Ga0137413_10000585_pt1 | contig 12585 bp, 20 predicted proteins | sample CZODoug2_1_16fun_FD_108280 | JGI IMG/M metagenome (GOLD analysis project Ga0137413, IMG submission 108280) | Vadose zone soil fungal communities from Angelo Coast Range Reserve, California, USA - CZODoug2_1_16fungal (Illumina Assembly) | ecosystem: Environmental > Terrestrial > Soil > Vadose... | reverse complement strand
TTATGCAAGGTCCAGCTGATGCACGAAGTATTGCTGATATTACAGAATTAAAAAAGATGGGTATATATGTTACACCAAATCAGGTGGAACAAGCTGATGCGAACGATGCCAATATGGCTGTACGTCACGCATTATTTGCCATGGCAACAAATAGAGCACGGTTATTCGATAAATTGATTGAAGAATCAAAGGATTAACGATGGCTTATGCATTTCTTGATCCAACCAACAAAGATAACTTGTTGGTTCAAGCTGCATGGAATGAAGTTGAATTACTTAAGTTGATTCCAGGATCAAAATATGACACAAGACTTAAAATCTGGAAATTGCCTAAAGTATGGGCATCCATGGTTGCATTACGTGGTGTGTTCGTTGATAAACTTTCCTATCATGATGATATTAAAGAATGGATATGGGGAGAACGAACAACACGCATTGACCCATCATTAGCATTACGTTCTTTGATTCAAATTCCGCCACAAGATGGTGATGATCCAGAATTATATCCATTTCAAAATGTCGGTGTTAAATGGTTACATATAGCCGGTTCTGGGTTATTGGGTGATCAGCTTGGCACTGGCAAAACTATTCAAATGCTGGAGTACTTACAAGAGTTAGCTTATGATGCATTACCAGCTATTGTTATCTGTCCTAATTCAGTAAAATATCATTGGGCAAAACGTGCTGCATATTGGTTTAGTAATTGTCAGCCATTTGTTATTGATGGAGGCACGGTAAATGGTCGACGAATATTACAGAAAGCGTTGGATGCACCGAATCCGTTTATCATTGTTAATTATGAATCAGTTAAAAGTTATAGTAGATTGGCTCCATTCGGATCAACACATTTATTACGATGCAAGGTGTGTGATCCGAAATATGGAGATGATATCAAAGAATCAAAATGTCAAGTTCATCCAAAAGAATTAAATCAATTTGCATTTAAAGCTGTAGTGATTGATGAAGCACATCATATTGGCAATCCGAAATCACAGCAAACTCGTGCTGTGTGGGCGATTGCACATTCAGCGTCAACTTTACATCGTTGGGCAGTCACAGGAACGCCAGATAATGTAGAACATCTTTGGTCAATAATGCATGCTGTTTCTCCTGATGAATATCCAACTAAATCTAAATGGATTGAACGCTATGCAATGATGGCATTTAATGCGTTCGGAGGGATGGATATTATCGGATTTCGTCCTGACACACAAAGTGAAGCATATAAAGTTCTTGATCCTAGATTTCGTAGGATGATTAAAGAAATTGTTTTGCCGCAGTTACCTGATAAATTACGTCAAACTCGGTATGCTACAATGTCACCAGCACAGACAAAAATGTATAAAGAAGTTGACAGTAAATTACGTACAGTATTACCTGATGGACAAACGTATATCGCAACAAATAAATTAGTATCTCGTCAGCGTCTTATGCAATTTGCTGCCGGTTCAATTCATGTTGATAAAATTGATCCCGATGATGTTACCACTTGGGATGTTACAATAAAAACACCTTCACATAAAATTGATATCCTTAAAGAGGTATTAAGTGAACTTGGTGATCGTCGGTTTGTTTTATCATGTGAACATACCGATGTGGCTAAGATGGCTGCTGAATGTTTGGCAGATGCAGGCATTAAGCATTCGCTTATTGTTGGTGGTATTCCGTCATCGGAACAACAACAAGCTACCGAAGACCTTAAATCAGGTTCTATACAAGCGATTATATTCACGATTAGGTCGGGTAGTGAAGGATTGGACATGTCCGGAGCTGATACACTCATTCGTCTACAGCGTTCGTGGTCATTAATCAAGGAAATTCAGACAGAAGATAGAGTACATCGTATCGGTTCAGAACATCATACTAATATCAATATTATTGACATTGTTACCAAAGATTCCATTGAAGAACATCAAATAGAAAAGTTAAACCAGAAGATGGAACAACTCGAGGAAATTACTCGAGATAAAATTGCATTGCAATTACACAAACCAAACGATCTTGAACAACAATTGAATCAACTGTATGTAAGAGAACAAGAAATTCGATCACAAGATGATTTAGGAGAATAAGATGAGCAAAGAAATCAATGTATTTTTGCGTGCCGATGTAAGTACTACTGGTATTATATCCGTTCCTGATGGATTTGATGTTGATAATGATGAATTAACAGATAGTCAATTTGTTGAAGCCGTAAAAAGTGCAGAAGACAGCGGATACGAAATTGATTTTGAGGTAGAAGGAACAGAAGAAACCAAATGATTTGTAAATCTTGTACTGAAAGTAATCATCATCGATGTGATGATGAAAAGCGAAAAAAGAGCTGGAAAGAATATTGCGCTAAAAATAATCTAGAGCTTGATAGCCATTTAGCTCTTGTGACACAACCATACAAATCTTGCCCTTGTTTACATCGGAGAAAAGATGGCTAGAACAGAATTCCCCAATACTCCAGAAGAACTAACTGGAGAGTGGGTAAAGAATTTACGTTTAGATGCTGGACTTACTCCTGCACAGTTGAATGATCTTTGTAATTTTACTACATCCACAACCATTACTCGCATTGAAAAGAAAAATGATTTTCGTTCTCCAGGTGAGCGAAAAATTATCATCAAAAAATTGCAGGAGTTGTGGGATAAAAGACAGGGCAGGCATAATAACGACCAATCTAATAGTCCTACTGTGCTAAAGGGTAGACAAAAAGGAGAAACTGGAGATGAACGCGCCGCGCGGTTAGACGCTGCATTACGCGCTAATGGTGTGCATATCTCTGAAGATATAGACGAATCAAATCAATTTGTTCATAATTCTACTAATAATGAATTTGATCTTAGCAATGTTGAAGTTACATTATCAACCGATGAGATAGAAGAAAACTATGCCTATCCATCTGACGAAACAATTGAAGAGATAAAAGCTACGTTTGATAGTGGAATCAAAGAATTAACATCACCACGTGATGGAATTAAATTAATCAGTAACAGTGAGATTTCTACGTGGCAACGGTGTAGGCGTAAATGGTGGTTGCAGTGGTATAGGGAATTGACATCTAACTATCGTGATTATCTTTCTCCTTTGGACACTGGTAATAGGGTTCATCGTGCATTGGCAGCATATTATGTTCCTGATGGACAAACTCCTACTGATCCACGGGACGCCTTGGAACGTGCCATTGTAGATGACTGGACACAAATTGCTGCACAAACAAATGATGAACAACAGTTAGAAGAATTGTCAGTTAAATTCAATGATGCCGTTGGTCTAGAACGCGCCATGATTGAAGGTTATATTGAATGGATTACTGATAGTGGAGAGGATTCTAACTATAAAGTAATCGCATCTGAAACAGCTATTACTGCTGACCTCACTGTTGATATGGGTTATAAACCAAGTATTCGCGAACATGATATGCGTCCAGTAAAGGCAATTGCTTTACTAGATGCTCGTATTGTTCGTGTCTCAGATAATGTACGTTTATTTATGGATCACAAGACAGTTCAAAACTTTGCTATGCCAAGAAAAACGCTACATCTTAACCCGCAAATGTTGCATTATCATTTGTTGGAGTATTTGAATACTGAACAAGGTCAAGAGCGCTGTGACGGTGCTCTATATAACATGTTGCGTAAAGTGAAACGTACACGTGCCGCTAATCCTCCATTCTTTGATCGAGTTCCTGTAACACATAATCAATATCAAATTGATGCATATAAGACTAGACTTCTGAGTGCAACTCGCGATATACTCACAGCTCAAGATCAGTTGGACGCGGGCGCTAATCCTCTGACTATTGCATATCCAAATCCAGGAGAGAATTGTTCATACGATTGTCCTTTCTTTTCTATATGTAATTTATTTGATGATGGCTCTCGGGTTGATGATGCAATTGTAGGTCTATACCACACAGAGAATCCATTGAAACGATATGATGGATTCATTGAAAATGGAGAATAGGTGTCGCAGGAAAAAGAAAGGAGAGTTGCTCAGAACGGAGTAGTTCTCTTTCATATGGCAGGAACTCAAAAGGAATTAATTGCAGCATTAAAGTTACATGGTAAATTAGCAATGGTTAAATATATTGAACATGAAGATAGAAAAGAACCACGATACAGTTGGGTTGAGGGTGCTTAATGTCATCATACTATGAAGATATCATTAAGTTTCATAGAGCATTTGATATGCCAGTATCTACACGTCCAAATGACATTCCGTATAATCGTATACAGTTACGTAAAAAATTGATGCGTGAAGAATTAAATGAATTGATTGAAGAATTAGATCAACCAGATATTAATTTAGTCGCAGCCGCAAAAGAATCTGCTGATGTAATAGTGACAGTATTAGGAACAATGGTTGAATTTGGACTTCCGTTTGATAAAATATGGAAGGCAGTTTGTGATTCCAACATGTCAAAATTAAGTTCAAATGGACAGCCAATTATGCGTGATGATGGTAAAGCTTTAAAAGGACCAAACTATAAAGATCCTCTTTCAGTGATTAGCAGTGCTATAGTACAGGCGTCGATTTCATGACTACACCTAATGGTCAAGTAGCTACCGGAACTGCTGTTGCAGTTCCACAAGTGTTTTCTACCGATCAGCGTTTATCAATTCTGATTCATGCTGACAGTAAACGCGGTAAATCAACGTTAGCATCTACCGCTCCTCAACCTGTATTGGTATTAGATGCTGAAGGTAGTTGGAGATTTGTGCCACTACGAAAAAAATACTGGGATCCATTAAATGAAACTCCCCCAGTATATGATGGAACGTGGGATGCCTGTATTGTTCATGTTCGTGAATGGCGTACTGTTGATTTAGTGTATCAATATTTATTGCAATGGCCATTACCGTTTGTGTCTGTAGTTATTGATAGTATTACAGAAATTCAGCGCAGATGTAAGGCAAATCTTAAAGGTACTGACGCAATGCGAATTCAGGATTGGGGCGTTCTATTATCAGTAATGGACGCTACTATCCGTGGATTTCGTGACCTTACATTAATTCCCCAAATAGCTGTTCGTTGTGTTGTTTTCATTTCCGAAACTAGACTTAATCAAGTGAATAAACTTGTACCCTATATGCAGGGACAAATTAGTACGTCATTGCCTTACTGGGTAGACATTTGCGGTTTTCTTTATATTGGATATGAATTAGATTCTAATGGTCAGGCAACACAAATGGTGAGGAAAGTTTGCATTGTTCCTGATGATAAATTTGAAGCAGGACAACGTGTTGGAGGAAGATTAGGAGATTGCATTTCAGTTATTGACACTCCTGCAGACGGCAGTGCAGGTCATGATATTGAGAATTGGATGAAAATTATATTCTCAACTCCAACACCACAAGCTCCATTAATTCCACAGCCGACAAATGGACAGCCGGCTATGCCACCGATTCAAGGAGTGAATTAAAATTAGCACTTTCGATTTTGCTAAATTACTTCAGGACGCGAAGGCCGGGGCCGCGTGGCCTGAAGGCGATTATGACATGGAAGTTGTGCAATCTGATGCAACCGTTGCATCTTCTGGAAATTCAATGATTGTTGTTAAGTTTCGTTGTTTGACGGGACCTTATGCCAATAAGCATGTTACGAACAATTTTGTCATTGTGCCAGATAATCCAACTGCATTGAATATTTTCTTCCGTAATATGAAGGCATTTGGTTTAGATGATGCTTTCTTTACACAGTTGGGTAACAACGATCATTCTGCAATTGCGGTGCAACTTACGGGTAAGCGTGCAAAAGTTACCCTTGAACATCGGCAGTGGAATGGTGGTGTACAGAATCAAGTTAAGTCTATTGCTGTTTTAACCGGATCATTAGCGAGTTCTCCGTCTGTAATGGGTCCGCCATCTGCACAAAACTTTACGCCAAGTAATTTTGTTCCTGATCCAGTACAGCCGCAAACGCTTTCGGCCAATATGGATAATCCTTCTGTTGTATCTCCGCCGCCGCCGCCGACCCCGCCTTATGCAGCGCCGGCACCCGCGCCCGCGCCCGCGCCAACGCCGGGAGCGGCTGTTCAGGCAGCGGCGGAATACGTCGCCAGCGCGTCGAATGCACCGGCTGCCCAGAATGGCGCGCCGGCCGCGAGCGCGGCGCCGGCTGGATATCCGCCGGAAGTATGGGCAATGATGCCTGATGCAGCCAAACAAGCAATTTTATCTGCGCAACAAGGGCAGCCAATTTAAATAAGATAAAATAATGGGATAGACATTTAACTATGTCTGTCCCATTATTTTTAATTGGAGGATATTAATGACACGAATTGGTGTACTGGGTTTGGGAAAACTCGGATTGCCACTAGCGTTAACCCTTTCGCAGCACGCCAATAATAGTGTTGCAGTGTGGGATAATGATGAAGATGTGAGAAATTCTTTTAGTAAAAAAGAATCACACATTAATGAACCATTAGTTGATACAATGTTAAAAACTACTACTAGTATTACACTTGTTCATCCATCTAGAATGAATTTAACTGAAGACATTATCTTCATTGTCACACCTACACCATCATTACCTGATGGTTCATTTGATTCATCATATGTAGCACAGGCAATTCGTAGTTTAGATTTACCTGAAACAGGCGGTCCTATTATTGCTGTCATGAGTACATTATCACCAGGTAGTTGTAGAAAACTTTCTCCACTAATCGCACCGGGGAAATTAGTCTACACACCAATTATTATTGCTCTTGGTACGGTAGTATATGATTTACGTAATCCAGAGTTACACATTATTGGCGGTAGTAATTCAATTACAATCAATGATACTGCTAACGTATTGTTAACATTATGCCAAACTGCAAAACAACATTTCATGTCCTATGAAAGTGCAGAGTTAACCAAACTTTCAGCAAATGCATTTGCAACAATGAAAATTGGATTCACTAATACTGTTGCACAAATGTGTGATTTATATCCAGGCGCAAACATTGAAGAAATCTCTGCAGCATTATCGATTCACAAAAGAATTGGTCCTTGGTGTATGACGGCCGGTGCGGGATTTGGCGGACCGTGTTTACCTCGCGATACTCACGCATTTTCAGCGGCCGGCGGTACATTGTTTGGTGATAACAGTGATCTCATTAATAATGATCATGTGATATGGATTGTACGAAAAATGATTCGTGCATCTAATGTAGCGCCGACACTAGACAGAACATTTATGGTTATGGGTACCACATATAAAGAAGGAAGCGATTACGAAATAGAATCATTTGGAAATAAGATAGCAGAATTTTTCACATCACTAGGCTTATCAGCTGTTGATTCATCTACTGATGCTGATTTTGTTGTTATCTCTCAGCCAATGAGAAAAACAACTTTTGAGTACTTTAAAGAAGGCGCTGTTGTTATGGATCTTTGGCGCTCACACAAATATCTTATTAATAATGAACATATTACCTACATACCATTTGGAATCGGTGAATAGAATGGCATGGACAGAAAGTGATGCTAATTTACGAAGTAGGAATATTCTCGTCACTGGAGCGGGGGGATTTATTGGCGGACACTTAGTTAAAAAACTTTTGAACAATGGACATAATGTTTTTGCTGTAGATATTAAACCAATTAATCGTTGGTGGCAACTTCATCATCGTGCTAATAATTACAGTATTTCTGTACGTGATTTAAATGAAAGTATGTTTTCTCTTGGTATTATTGATGATGTTTATCATTTAGCCGCTAACATGGGTGGAATAGGTTACATCACTAATCATCTTGTGAAGTGTAGTGAAAATATTGTTGACACCATTGCATTGTTAAATATGTGTCAGACTGATCAACGTATTTTCTTTTCATCTTCTGCATGTGTCTATCCACAATGGGCACAGATTAATCCTAATGTCGGTGCATTACGTGAAGACTTTGCTATTCCTGCCGACCCAGAACCGGGGTATGGTTGGGAAAAACTTTATGGTGAACATGTTATGCAATGTCATAACATAGAGCGTCATTTACAAACTCGTATTGGACGTTATCATAATATTTTTGGTCCGCATGGTAGTTGGAATGATGGACATGAAAAGGCTCCCGCTGCATTGTGCCGTAAAGTAGCGCAAGCTGTTATTACTAAAGATCACACTATCGATATATGGGGAGATGGAGAGCAAACACGTTCATTCCTTTATGTAGATGATTGTGTAGATGGTACTATTAAAATTACAAATAGTAATTATTTTTATCCATTTAATGTTGGTAGTGAAGAATTAATTTCTATCAATGGATTGCTAGATATAATTGAAGAAATTGCTAATGTTAAATTAACTCGATATTATCAACTGGATAAACCGCAGGGTGTTCGCGGACGTAATAGCGATAGTTCTCTCATTAAAGCTAAAATTGGTTGGGAACCGACAACTTCGTTACGATCAGGTATTGAAACAACCTATGAATGGATTTATGATCAGGTAAAGGGACAATATTAAAATGGGGATGATCATGACTAGTGGTGACATTGAATGCACGTACGGTAGACCACGTTTACAGGCAACAATCGAGCGTGACAGAGCTGTGTATGATGTTTTAAGCCAACCAATGACATTACCTGAAATAGCTGACGTATTTAATTTATCGCATTCATTAACGTATCAATCGCTTAATCGTTTACGTAAATCTGGAAAAGTTCAGATAGGTAAACGTCAGGGAAAATCTAAAACGCATTTCTGGTATCAAGTAGAGTGACAATGCATATCTATGATGTATTAACATTAGTGTTAATCATCATTCTAATTCCTGCAATATTTCTAGCAAAGTATGTAGGTAAACGTGTCGGTAATTATTTACGTCCAGGGAGGCATAGAAAATGAAAGTTAAATTATATTATCACAATGATAAACAATGGACAGATGGAGCTTTACAAGATTTAATTGGACAAAGTTTTAATACTAACAAAGGAATTGGAAAAGTACTTAATGCTGAGCATATTGATGGAGACTTTATATTAACCTTGGAAGTAGATGATCCAAGTTGGGAATTGACATTAAAATGAGAATTCTCATAACAGCTAGTCGTACATGGCCAGCTGCTGATAATAATTTTATGTGGCGAGAAATTGAATTAGTCGCAAGTTTGGCTAAAAAGAATGAACTTATTACTATTGTTCATGGTGATGCTAGTGGAGGAGATCAAACAGCAAAACAATGTGCACTTTATCATAAAAACGAATTAGGCGAACCATGGGAACATGAACCGCACAAAGTTACATCGGTACAGTGGCGAGTGATAGGTAAAGCTGCAGGACAAATACGCAATAAGTTTATGGTTTCACTTGGCGCAGATAAATGTCTTGCATTCATCCTTGACAATTCACGTGGTGCAACTAAGTGCGCTGACTTTGCGGAGGCTGCAAACATTCCCACATCTCGATTTAAGTTTAGTACTGTTCCAATTGAGTGACTCAAAATCATGTAGAAAATATGAAAATTGGGAAAACGTTATCAAAAAATCGTATAGGAAATTTGATAAACGATGTTGTCTGTCCAAAATAGATCAACACATATAGACCGATAGATGAAGTTATGACATTGATGTCTGAATTGCTCTGTAGGAATCCCTTATATATGTGGTCAGTCAACGGAGAGCGATCAAATCACATAGGCAAAGGGATTGCATCCAAGTCATACCCAAAGCTCTCAGCATTGCTCTCAGGGCCAGCACAAGTCATGTCCAGTTTGCCAGGGACGGGCGACCTCGAGTGAATCGGACATTACGTACATACAAGGATCGTTAGCTGATGAAACGAAGTTTTAGAAGCCTCTCCCATGCCGGCGGGTACGCTAACGCGCACGGGGCGGTCCAGACTGGCAGCGGGGCACACAGCCGGTCGCGCTGGCCAGCGACGCCGACCCGGACCGACCGCTAGGCGCCTAAGATGATCTTGATAAACGGACATGAGGGGTCCATGATTTGGGTATGATGAACATTAATCAGACATTGACTATCGTTACCTAACCGTAATCTTTCAAAGTCCGGTTTCAGCTATTTTGACTATTGACTTTTGAGAATCGACTGATAGGCTAAGTGTAGTTCCACCGCACAGCAAGATCGAAAATTGCATAGGGGTCCAGCGCTCCGCATTTTGGCCAGCAGGCGATCATTATCGCGCGCGTCCATCTTGCCCTGAGAACCAAGCTGTCACCCTACTCTATTCGTTCTCGCGGACGCGAACCGCGAGATTTGGCCGGTAGCTAACGGGCGACTAGGAACCGCCGAGCCAAATGCATAGCATGCGCGGACGCGCAGCGTGCACAATGAAAGGTCGAAACACGGTTGATCAAAACCGTGTCCGTAGCTATTTGGCTGCGCTGACGAGACCTAAGGAATTCACCATGACCATGCCAACTAATCAAGAGCTATGCCAGCAAGTTGCAGATGTGCATTTTGCTATATCCACAAATTGGGACTACACAATCGCACAATCTGACAGCCCAGTCTACGCAAACAGCCAACGGTTATTCCTGGCAACAATTCGGGTCACGTATAACCTGTCGGCACTTAAGGCAAGGCGCGTCTATGCTGCATGGCTTGACAGTTACGAGTCAATCGAGTATTGCGTGAGATTTATTGCTGACAATCCGCGTAGTTTCGCGTACATGAAGTAGCTAACTTGCATTGATAACCGGCCGCCGGTTGTCAGTGTTGGTTGTCTACCGACAATCAGTTATCTATTAGAGGTTAGGAAATTAAGATGACTGACAAGGTGTATGAAATTATCACCGATCAGGTTGTCAAATCGTTGCAAGAGGGCACCGTGCCATGGCGCAAGCCGTGGGATGCAGCCGACGCGCCGCGCTCGATTGACGGCCACCGCTACACGGGACTGAATGTGTTCCTTTTGCTAGTACAGGAATATAAGTCCAAAATTTGGATGACGTTTAATGCCATGAAAAAACATGGCGGGAACCTTAAGCCAAATCAACACGGAACTATCATTACCTTTTGGAAAATGATAGACGGAATTGACAAAGAAACCGGCGAAAGTCGCAAGTTTGCTTACTTGCGCTACTACAAGGTTTACAACCTTGACCAAACCGAAAACGTTGACGTTCCGGCAAGGGTCACTGAAGTCAAAGAATCAGAATTCTCACCGATTGAGTCGGCCGAATCCATTCTGGCCGGATATCCTGACGGACCAACGGTTAATCACTCAGGCAGTGCGGCTTATTACAAGTCGAACACTGACACTGTGACATTGCCGCCTAAGAAGAGTTTTCCCGATGTCAATCGGTATTACTCCACTGCATTTCATGAGTTGGGCCATTCAACCGGTCATGAAAGCCGTTTGAATCGTCCCGGCGTCGTTGAATTTGATCATTTTGGTTCGGCCAAATATGGTCGTGAGGAATTGATTGCTGAAATGACGGCAGCATTCCTTAACGGTGAGTCCGGAATCCTTCCCGAAACGATCGAACAGAATTCAGCCTATATTGCCGGCTGGATTCGCACCATCCAAGAGGACACTAAAGCGGTTGTGACCGCTGCCGCTGCCGCACAACGGGCAGCAAATTACATACTCAACCGAAGCGCGCAAGACACCGTAGCTAGCGACGATAAAGAACTAGTCACGGCATAGATGATTTGCATCATTAACCGCTAGTCGGTTAATGGTGTTGATTGTCTATCAAGCGGTATTAGTGTTAATGGCAGCACGTCAGTCTTCCAAACTGATGGTATCGGTTCAAATCCGATATACCGCACGTAATTTAAAACGATGAAAGGAAATGATAATGTATCTACAGGTAATTACAAACAAACATGACAGTCTGTTGATCAAACACACAACCTATGCGCAAGACATGGTGATGCTAAAGCAGATCATGTCTGCCGAATATCCCGACGCTAAAGTCGTTGAAATCAATTTAGTGTCGGCATAGATGCTTTGCGTGATTACGGAGTGATTGTGCTCCGTAATCGCGTTGACTATCTATGAGGGATAGCAGATGAAAGGAATCTTACCATGGCTATGACTCGTAAAGACTATCAATTGCTGGCAACGACACTTAACGAACAGATGCAGCGTTATTCATCTCCTACGCCAATTGCTCTCCACATCACAGAAGCGCTATTGCAGTTGACACGGGATCTGTCTTCTAAGCTGTCCACTGAGTACCCCAATTTTGACAAAGCACAATTTCTAGATGCTGCCGTTCCTAGATGATTTGCATTGCTACCCGTTGCGAACCGGGTAGCAGTGTTGGTTATCTATGGAGGAGAAAAATGGAATCAAAGCAATGGAAAGTAGTATGTGGCAATACTCCATCTACTTGTATGTATACAAAAAGATGGGCACAACACATTGCCAAGCAATTGCGAATTGAACGTCCAAATGTTCATGTATACGTAACAAAAAATTAGAATTGTTGGTTTTACCGTGCAGTAATGAGACTCCTGATTAAGCGCGGCCAGAGTACGGAGAGTCTAACCAACATTAAAAGCACCGCTATAAGTCACAGATGTAATGTGCTCGGCACACAATAGGAGAATGTATCAGCTTACATTCTGTAATTGGCCTGTGAGTGTCGTTTGTCCGGACATGCTGTAAACGGACTACTATAATTATTGCACTTTATGAGGCAGTA
>Ga0137413_10000583_pt1 | contig 12589 bp, 12 predicted proteins | sample CZODoug2_1_16fun_FD_108280 | JGI IMG/M metagenome (GOLD analysis project Ga0137413, IMG submission 108280) | Vadose zone soil fungal communities from Angelo Coast Range Reserve, California, USA - CZODoug2_1_16fungal (Illumina Assembly) | ecosystem: Environmental > Terrestrial > Soil > Vadose... | reverse complement strand
TCGGAATGGGCCGTGCGGGGAATTTTCATGGCCGCTGCCAACCTCTCCTGGGCCGGACGTCGTCCGCCACTCCCGTTACACGCTTGCGTGTACGACGAGGCTAGCCCGCTATGCGGAACGTATATCGGGGGTTACGGGTGAGATGGGATATGCCGTGGGCGCCGCACGCACGCCGCGCGACAAAGTGGGTGGAGAAGGGCTGCTCGTGGTTCAGGTCGGCCTCGGTCAGCTTGGGCAGCCGTGGGGCGTCCGGGTCGGGCATGCCGGAGTCCTCTCAGAGATGCGTGGTGAAGAACGTGGCGAGGGCCGCGATGGCCGGGCCGTCGTCGAACGCGGGGTCCTCGTGGTTGGCACCGTCCAGGAGCACGGTCCGAGCCTGGCCGCCGGCCGCACGCACCGCTGCCGCGAACCATTCGCTCTGCTGGGCCGAGGTAATGGCGTCCGCTGTCCCGTGCAGGAGCAGCATTGGGGGGCTGTGGGGGTGGACGTGGGTGACCGGGCTCAGCGCGCGGAGGTGTTCCTCGGTGAGCTCGGCTTCGGGGACGCCCGCGAGCAGCGCCCGGAGCTGCCGAGCGCTGGGGTACGGCCAGTCGGCCGGCCAGACCGCGGTGCGCAGTTCCTCGGGTATCGGCAGCGTGGGGTCGGGGCGAGCTGTCTCGGCGCGCGCGGTGAGGTCGTAGCCGCCGAAGTAGCCCGCCATCGCCTGGACCGCGGCTTCCGACTCCGCGGTGGTGAGGGCCAGGTGGGCGGCGATGTGGGCGCCCGCGGACGCACCCCAGACCCCGATCCGCTCCCCGGCGAGGCCGTGGCCGGGGCCTTCCCGTCGCAGCCACCGCACGGCCGCTCGAGCGTCGTGCAGCTGAGCAGGGAACGCGGCTTCGTTCGTGAACCGGTAGTCGGCGCTGGCGACGGCGACCTCGTGCTCGGCAAGTCGGACCAACCGCGCGGGATGGTCCTTGCGACTGCCGATCAACCAGCCGCCGCCGTGCAGGTACAGCACGACGGGCCAGCCGCCGGCCGGCGGCTGGCGTTCGGGCAGATAGAGGTCGAGCTCGAGGGCGGGTGCGGCATAGCGCAGGCCGGTGCTGGTGCGGACGGCGTGTCGTGGGGTCATGGTTGATCGAAGTCCTGGGTTCGGGGCCCGGTCGCCGGACCGGGGAAGTCGGGTTGTCGGCATGGCCGTCCGTGCTCAGCGCGCCGCGGCGATGGCGGCGAGTACCCGCTCCTGCGACCGGCGGGCCAGTTCGACGGCCCGGTGCTGGTCGGCGGTGAGCAGCTTGCCGTCGCGCTTGACGATCCGACCGCCGACGAGCACCGTGTCCACGTTGCCCGGGTGTGCGGCGAGCACAACCGCGGCCGCCGGGTCGGACACCGGGGCGAGGTTGAGCGAGTCGGCGCGGATGAGGATCACATCCGCCTGCTTGCCCGGGGTAAGTGAGCCGACCCGGTGACCGAGCCCGCTCGCGTGCGCACCAGCCACGGTGGCGAACTCCAGGACGTCGCGCACGTGGATGGTCGGCGGCGCCTTGGGCGCGCTCGAGTGACCGGAGCTCATCCACGAGCGGTAGTAGCCCAGGAGCATCCGCATCTGGGTGAACATGTCCCCGGAGCACTTGGTCTCGGTGTCGCCGCTCAGGCTCGGACGGATGCCGGCGGCGAGCGCCCGGTCTAGGGGTATGTCGCCGATGCCGGCGGAGTTGAGCTCGCACTGCACGCCGAGAGACACGGAAGCGCCCGCACCCGCCATCATCGCGAACTCGTCGTTCGTGCAGTAGCAGCAGTGGATGAAGGTGATGTCGTCGCCGAGCACGCCGGCATCGCGCAGCTGCGACACCGCGCGACAGCGCCCGTTGTGCGCATACGCACCGACGTGCACGGTCGTGCGGATGCCCAGCTCCCGGGCCAGCCGCAGATCCCCGAGCCATACGTCGTGGCTGGCCATCTCGGGTCCACGTGCGGCCATGGCCAAGGTCAGCAGTTGGTCGTCGGAGCTGAAGTACCGCCCGCGCAGCCGGCGGATGTCGGGCGGGTGACCGAGCTCGCTGTCGCGGGTCCATTCGGGTGCCAGCGGCCAACCGTGGGCGAAGACCGCGCGGATGCCCGACTCGGCCAAGGCCCGCACGGCGGCATCGGCGTGGTCGGGGGTGTTCTGGACGTGGGACCAGTCGACCAGTGTGGTGACGCCGGCGTCGAGTGCGGAGAGCGCCCCCAGCAGGTTGCCCGCGTAGACGTCGTCCGGGCGGTAGCCGGCGCCGACCGGTCCGAGCATCTCCGCGAAGTACAACAGCGCGTCGGCGTCGGCGTACTGGTGCCGCACCGCGGTCTGCCAGGTGTGCCGGTGGGTGTCGACGAAACCCGGCATGACGATCATCGAGGTGGCATCGATGACCTCCGCGCCGGCGTGGTCGATGGAGGGAGCTACCTCGCGGATGACGCCGTCCTCGATGAGCAGATCCGCCGTTGCCAGCTCGCCGATCCGGTCGTCCATGCTCAGGATCTGACCGTGGGTGATGAGCATCGCCGGGGTCATCGCCGGGCTCCGATCCAATGCTTGATCTGGCTCGCTGCTTCGCCCGGGTCGGGAGCCCCCTCGTCCGCCCAGGCGACGTAGGCGTCCGGGCGGATCAGCAGGCTTCGTACGGCCCGCAGCTCGGGCGTGGTCAGGACCGGGACTCCGCTTACCACCCGCAGCGGTAGGCCGTTGGGTTCGAGTTCGGCATAGCTGTCGTCGCCGGTGCAGTCGATCAACACGAAACGCTGGTCCCGCAATAGCTCGCCGACCCGGTGGATGCCATCGCCGCAAACCAGCTCGAGGTCGGGTGCGCGCTGGCCGGTCAGCGGATGGCTACCCGGTGGACTCGGATACGGGCGGGTAAGGCCGTTGAGCTCCAGCGCGATCCGCCGGTTGACCTCGGGCAGCGGCAGCAGGTGCTGCTCGAACATCCGCTTGAACGCCACGCCCTCCTCGGTGAAGTTGAACTGCACCGCGCACTGCGCCCGCACGCTGCGCAACAGCTCCTCCGTGACCGGCCGGCGCTCTTGCTCATAGGTATCCAGCAGGTCGTCGCCGGCATGGCCGTTGATGACGGCGGCGAGCTTCCAGCCGAGGTTGAACGCATCCTGCATGCAGAAGTTCATCCCTACCCCGCTGGCCGGGTAATGGATGCGCACGGACTCCCCGACCAACAGGATGCGGCGCTCGCGGAACGCAGTGGCCATCCGCAGGGCGTCGGTGAACCGGGACGCCCACCGCAGGCCGTCGGACGGCACGTCCCGCCCGAGGATGTCGCGCAGGCAACCGAGCACTTCCTGTTCGGTCACCGGCTCGGACTGTGCGGCCTGCCGGCGCCGTGCGTGCACAATGTTGAACCGCGTCACCTGTGCGCCGTCGTGGTCCTTGCCGAACACGAAAGAGGTGGCCCAGCCGTGCTCGTTGTCGGTCATGTACCGGCCGCCGGGCGACAGGGGGCCGGTGCGCAGGTCGGCGATGATCCCGGTGAAGGTCGCGTCATGGCCCTCGAAGCCGATGCCGGCCTGGCGGCGGACCAGGCTGCGCCCGCCGTCCGCGCCCACGACATAGCTGGCGGTCATCTCGAGGTGATCCCCCGCGTGCGCCGCGCCGACCCGAACGTGGTCGGCGCCCTGCGTGACCTCCTCGACGACGGCACCATGGCGCACGTCTACGCCGAGCTCGCGGGCACGTTCCAGCAGCAGCTCCTCGGTCATGTTCTGCGGCATGATCAGCCGGAACGCGAACCGTGAGTTCAGGTGCCGCCAGTGCACCTGCTGCATTCCGGCCCAGATGTGCCAGGAGTTCAGCGGGTTGGCCTTGATCGTTTTGGCCCGGTCGAGGAAGCGGCCGGCGATGCCGCGCGCGTCGAGCAGCTCCAGCACCCGGGGCAGCACGGTCCCGGCGCGCGACTGCACGGGCTCCGTACGGCGTTCCAGCACAGTGACCCGGACGCCGGCCAGGGCCAACTCGGTCGCCACGGTGAGCCCGGAGGGGCCACCTCCCACCACGACGACGTCGACGTCTGCCATCTTCAGGCTCCTAATCTGCCGGACCTACTTGGCGGCGATACCGGATGGCTGGTTGGCGGTTGATGTGGTGTCGGCGGCCAGCCGGTGCCGGTCCGCACTGGGATTGACCAGAAGGACGGCACACATCCCACCGACGACGACCAGCACTCCGGTGATCGTGAATCCGGTGCCGTAACCGCTTGCGGCGTCGGGATGGGCGTCCAGGACCAGGCCCATCGTGTACGGCCCGGCAATACTGCCGATCGCGTAGAGACCTTGGAGCGTGCCCATGACGGCTCCCCGCTGGGCGGGCGGGCAAATCCGGCCGACAGCGTTGAAAGCCGAGGTCACCGCGACCAGCGGCAGCCCCACGGCGAGCGGCACACCACAGACCAGCAGCGCTCCCGTGCCGAGATAAGGCACCAGCAACGTACAGATGCCACCGGTTGTGACAGTCAGGCCGGTGATGACACCGAGCGGGTAGCGGTCGGAAACGCCGCGGGCGATGAGCCGTCCGGACATCGCCCCGATCGCGAGGATCCCGATGATGGCAACGAGATTCGGCAGAATGACCATATTGCCGGCCGCCGAGGCACTGAAGCCGGCGACCTTGACGAAGAACGGAACAAGCCACGAGACGATGACGGCGAGATTCCATTGAGCGGCGATAGCCATTGCAACCGCGCCGACAAATGTGCCACAGAGCAGAATGCGCCGATAGGCGACACGCGCATCAGGCAGATCCGTGAACTGTCCGACGCGCTCGGCGGCTTCAGCGTCTTCGACGTCCTCGGTGGACGGTGCTGTTTCGACCGGCCGATCCTTGCCGAAGATCGCGTACACCAGGGCCCACAGGGCGCTGAGCAGTGCGGTGGTGAGGAAGCCCCACCGCCAGCCGTGTTCGATAATGACCCAGGTCAAGATGGGCGCGGACGTCAGGGCACCGATGGCGGAGGCAATCTGGCTGAGCGCGGTGGGCAGGCTGCGTCGTTGCGGTGGGAACCAGCTGTGCACCGTGTGCACGGCCAGGGGGTTGGCAGGCCCCTCGGCGGCACCGATCAGAATGCGCGCCACGAACAGCGCCGCCACCGTGGAGGTCAGCACCAGCGAGCTCTGCGCAACGGCCCACAACAGCGCAAGCACAACAAAGACCCACCTGCTGCGAATTCTGTTCACCATCAAGCCGACCAGAACCGCGGTGACGCTGAACAACAGGTAGAAGCTGCTGCTCGCAAGACCGTACATCGAGTTGCTGAGATGCAGCTCCGTCATGATGGGAACGGCCGCCAGCCCGAGAACAGCTTTGTCCCAGTACGAGAGCGCCATCGCGGCCATCAGAAGAACAGTCATCGACCATGCCCGCCGAGATGAGGCCACGAAGGGGACTCCTTTGTCCATTCGCCGGGAGCCGGGACCCTCCACCGGCAGCGCCGCCATGCTGATGCCTGCCTCGGTCAGGTGTACGAGGGGTGAGCCCCTGCCCGGGAGGTTCGCTCCGACACTAGAACGCCAGGTCGCAGCGATGTTAGTGATTCATATCGATGAATAACATCGTCGGCATCGATGCAGGCGTCACGACTTGTGCTCATCACGAATGTGGTGCGGGCCGGGCGAGGTGGTCGCCCGAGTCCAGCTCCCTGGCAAGCTGGAGAAGTCTTCTGCGCAGCCATTGATGGGCCGGGTCCTGCGTATGTCGCGGGTTCCAGTGAAGCGCCTCGTGAAACGGCGCGAGCGGCACGGGCGGCTCAACGATGCGCAACTCAGCGGGCTCGGCGAGCAGCCGTGCGAGGCGTTCATGCACCAAGGCCACCACCGGCGTACCACGAAGCAGGAACGGCGCGCTGACAAAGGACCGGGTGCTGATCACGATCCGCCGGGTGATCCGGAGCGCTTCCAACTGCGCCTCGAGCAGAGACGTCGCCGGGTCACGGGTATAGGCAGCGAAACGCAGAGTCCTGAGCTGCTCCAGCGTGACCGAGTCACCGACCGCTGTGTTGTCACGGTCGACCGCCAGTACGTACCGATCGGAGAACAACTGCTCACCTGGATATTCGAACCGCTTTCCGAGGAACTCCGTCGGCATGATCAGAAAGTCGGTCCGGCCACGCCGAAGTTCGTCGGCGTAGTCAGCTGTCGTCGGCTTGATGTACAGCTCGATGCCGGGGGCCTCTACGGCGAGCACCGCGATCAGCCGGCGTAGCAGGATCAGCACGACGTAGTCACTGGCAATGATCGTGAAGGTCCGGGTTTCCCGCTCCGGTTCGAAGTCGGTCGTAATGCTGAGCACCGCCTCGATCGCGGTGATGGCCGAGCGAACAGGCCCGGCCAGGGACTCGGCCAGCGGAGTGAGAGTCGAGGAGTGGCCATTGCGCACGAGCAGTCGGTCGTTGAAGTGCTTGCGCAGACGCGCCAACGACGCGCTCATCGCGGACTGTCCGACCGACAGGCGTTCACCCGCCTTGGTCACGCTTCGCTCGGTCAACAGTGCATCGAGGGCCAGCAGAAGATTGAGATCGACACCGCTCAGCCGCATGACGGCTCCCTCCGTCCCAGGATGACCGAGACAATGCTGCCCTGTGTCGCCACGACCGGGGTCACGACGCTGCCGCGGAGCATGCCTGGGCGAGGTCTTTAGGCGGCGTTGCGCAGGTCAGCGGCACTCAGAGTCGCGCTGAATGCGCGCAGATCCCGATCGGGTAGCCACCACCGTTGCGGTGGAGGGACGCGCCAACCCCGCTCCTCCGCAAGTTGAATGATGGTCTTGATCACCTGGGCCAGCTCACCGCTCGGATCCGGCTGAGAACCGGCCCAGATCACGGAGACTGGGCACAAGGGGATCGGTTCGCACAGCGGCCGAACGACGAGCCCGGGCGGTGGCACAACAGTCAGGGGACCCAAAGCGGGCATGTCGTAAGCCGAGACGGCGGAGTTGACGGCCCCACGACCGTGGCCGCGTAGACGTCGGCCGACATCGAGCCCGAACCGCGATATGAAGCAATCGATCCAATCTGTCCAGTCCTCGGCCTGCGGTGCGGTGTGCACTAGCAAAGGGCTCGACGATAACTTCTCGACCGGCAATGGGTCCCACTGCGCGAGTGGATGATGAGCGGCCAGCACCACACCCAGGGGCGCGAACGAGACCAGTCGGTGCTGCAGGTTCCGTGGCAATGCCTCGTGCACCCTGCCGAACGTCAGGTCGATGTCACGGTCTTGCAGCTGACGCAGGCCCGCGGTCAGGCCCTGGCTCTGAACGATCTCGATGACCATCTCGGGCAGTTTTACCCGTAGCTCCTGGGCGAGGGAAGCACTGATCAATTCCTCGGTGATCTCGTCGAGACGGACCGGTCGGATAGCACCCTTGACTTGGAGCACGAGATGCGCAGCGTCCGCAAGTAGTCGTCGGCCACCTTCGACGAACCGTGTCCCCGCGGCGGTCAGCTCGACCGAACGGCGATCGCGAATGAACAGAGGAACACCCAGTCGGTGCTCGAGCTCGCCGATCTGGGCGGACAACGTCTGCTGAGCGATGACGAGGCGGGCCGCCGCTCGACCGAAGTGGAGCTCCTCGGCCAGCGTGACGGCATAGCGGACCAGACGAAGGTCCACCGGGTTGTGATGTTCACCGTTCGCTCGTGGGTTACTCATCATCCGCCGTCACTCGAGTCGCTACGCTGCGCCGCCAGGGTGTTGGTCACCGAGGCCGAGAGCTCCACGCCAACCGACCCCCCTACTGGTGAGCCTACAATCTCGGGCGACTGTGAGGCCACAGCAAGTGAGTGTTGGACCGAGAGCTTCGCGCATGATTAGGTGACAGAAAGCTTTAAGAATTTGTCCCCAAATCGTCCTGAAACGAAATAACCCTGGACTATCGTGTAAGGAGTTGACTATGGCGGAAGGAATCATGCTGCCGCCCGGAGGTGGCCGCCTGATACGCGGTGGCGGAGTGGACGCGACTTTGAAGGTCGCGGGCGGCGACAACGCGCATGCCTCGACGTTCGTGTCTAGAATCCCACCTGGTTACGACGTGGGCGCCCACGTGCATCGCCATGGCGAGGAACTATTCTATGTACTGGAGGGCACCGTTGACCTGCTGGCCTTTGAACCGGTAGATCGTGGCGTCTGCGACTGGCATGACTGGGTTTCCGCCGATGGCCGGAGTTATCTCCGTGGCGGTCCCGGATCGCTGATGTTCGTGCCCCGCGGTGTTCCACACGCATTTGGTAACCCCTCGAACAAGCCCGCGACTATGTTCTTTCAAGCGGCACCACCGGGACATGAGAATTACTTCATGGAACTAGCCCAGCTTTTAGAACGCAGCGGAGGAAATCCTGTTCGTGACCACATTGTGGACCTTCGCGAGAGGTACGACATTACGCAGCTGACTGAGCTTCATCGAAATAGGCAATAAACTTCAGTGCAAATATGCATTCAACTGCACACACGGTGAGTGTCGACGCCTCGCCAGACCCTCCGCTCGGCGATCACAGGAGAGCCCGATGCACCGGACGCTCGAACAGCACCCCTACCCGCTAGCCTTTGTCGCGGACCCCGGCACGCCCGTGGTGGGCGCGGCGGACGGCCCGCCCGACCGGAGCAGACTGCGCTGCGAGGTAATGGGGCTCGACCAGTTCCAGAAGGAAGGCCTGGTCACCGACCTTTCCACCGGACGATCGTGGCGACTGGCCGCCGACGAAGGCACCTACTTGCGCGGCACGGACCTGGCTCCGGCACCGCTGATGCACTGGGGCGCGGGGCTGCACGCCGACGTCACCTCCCGGATCGCCCGCGCCGCACGGCGCCGAGCTATCGATCTCGCCGGACTGCGGGTGACTCTCGACCAGGGGTTCGGCTCGCAGGGCTCGTTCGCCCGGGGCGAGGCCGTCGGTCTGGTCGGCGAGCTGCACTGGACGGTCGAGGTCGAGTCGGCGGCACCGGACGAGCAGATCGAGGCCGCGATGACCGAGGCGTTCCGACGCTCCCCGGCCCAGGCCGCTCTCCTGGAGCCGGCGGAAGGCACCTTTGCCCTCTACACGAACAGCCGACGCACCCCGGTGGTCGGCGTCCCCCAGTCCGGCGTCACCATGCAGGTCGATCCCTTCCGGCGACACGCCGCCCAGCCTGCGCCGAAGGACGACACCGTCTCCACGCACCTGCTGACCCGGGTCCCCAGCTCCGAGGTTGGCACGGTCGGAATCACCGACGACCAGACCGGGACCGTGTACTGGCATGTCCAGGTGAGCGGGGCCTACCAGTCGGAATCTCGGCTGATCGCTTCCACGATGAGCGCTGGCGCCAGCTCCTGGACGCTGCTCAGCGATGAGACAGGTCGCGCTGCGCCGAGCCCGCTGGCGTACTTCTCCATCGGCACCGCGTTCTGCTATCACACCCAGCTGTGTCGCTACGCCAAGGTGCGGCGGATGGCCGTCTCGAAACCCCGACTCGTCCAGTCGAGCGGCTTTCACAGCGACGCGACCGCGTCCGTGGCCGAGCCGCTGGACACGCACCTCTACCTCGACGGCCCGGTCACCGAGGCGCAGACCGCGAGCCTGCTCGTCGCGGCGGCCAACACTTGCTACGCGCACCGCGCGCTGTCGGCCAAGGTCGTGTCGAGCCAGCAACTCGCCACCGCCGTCAGCTAGCGCCCGGAATCGGCCGTGCCGAACACGTCGGCGGAGTTTCTTGTCGGTCAGCAGCCCCGAACCACCGTTCGACTTGGTTGAGCCAGGAGGAGTAGATCGGGGTAACGGGACTCGGCACGGACTTGAACTTCTCAGACTGTGCAAGGAGAAACGCATGTGGTAACTGACATTGCACCGCTGGACCGGCGACAGGGAACGCGCTATCGCCCAAGCACGCCCGCGCGCACCTGGATTGGATGCGAGAGCAACAGCTCGCCGGTCGGGTGCGTGGCCGCTTGCGCGGCTGAGCGGCCAACGCGATTGGTAGACGAGTGGACAACATAGGACGGCTGTCAGCTCACAGCAAGTTGGTGTTGGACTGATTGTGTCGCGCCTGATTGGGTCGAGAGAGTTTACGCTCCCCAACACGCTCCGAAACTAACACTACATGTAAGTAACCCGGAGAGTATCGACATAGTGTATGGAGTTGACCGTGACGGAAGGAATCATGCAGCTCGCCGGAATTGGCATAGCTTCGTCGACAATGATCACGGGAAGAGGGGAAGAATGTCGCTCGAGCAGAACTTGCTGGGCAGCTGGGAACTTGTGGACTGCAAGGTTGTCCAGGGAGGCACGCTGAAGGACCTGCCTATCGGGCCCGCCGACCAATGCGGCGGCCTCCTCATTTATTCTTATGATGGCCTCGTCAGCGCGACGATATCGAGGCTGGACCGACCGCCCTTGCGAGACGGCTCTCTGCACGGTGGCAGTTCCGAGGAGAAACTCCGCGCTTACGAGTCGATCATCAGCTACGTCGGTGAGTTCGAAGTCGACGAACCTGCATCAATCGTCACCCATCACATCCGCTACGCGACCTTCCCCAACTGGGTGAACAGCAAGCAGATACGTAAATGCACCTTTGCCGGGGGGACCTTGAGGCTGGATGCGCCCCCCATGCTCCTAGATGGCGGAGAAGAACAGGTGAGCTACCTTGTCTGGCGACGAGTTGGTGACGAGTAGTGAAACCGGTCCGCCGCATAGTTACCGGCCACAACACGGCAGGAAATTCTGTTTTCCTTCAAGACGACAACAACTCGCCAACAGTCACCAGAGGCGTCACGATCACCAACCTCTGGCAGTCGGCGAAGGTTCCGGTGGACAATGCAACAGACTACTTCGATGGCGCCGTAATGGTCGAACCACCCGAGACTGGGGCGATCTTCCGGCTTATCGAATGCCCGCCCTCACCTGCCAGACATATGCACCGGACAGCGACACTGGATTACGCCATGGTGCTCGAAGGAGAGATCTGGGCAATCCTCGACACCGAGGAAAGATTATTGCGAAAGCACGACACGCTTATCCAACGAGGCACCATGCACGCCTGGCAGAACCGTTCGGACCAACCCGCCCTGCTACTCTTCGTGCTTCTCGACGCAGAAGCGTTGCCAGAACTGCCGCCTGACCTTTCCAGCTTGCCTCCTGACCTTTCCACCTTGCCTCCTGACCTTTCCAGCTTGCCTCGCGGAGAAAATTAGCTAGCTCAGATTTCTGAGGTTCGTGGTCTGCTTCGGCTTTTAGCGGAGTCGATGATTGTTGACAGCGATAGACCCAAGGAGGTACGTCCATGCCGCCGACTGCGGTGCACTTCAACGGCAGTGTCAACCTTCCCGACACCGAAACCGTGTTCCGCGAGCTGGTGACCCAGGTACCCGTTGGGGTGCGCCGACTGCCGGACGGAGAGACTGGTGATCGGCACAACTGGATCTTCTTCCAGCTCCAAAAATTCCGGCAGACGCAGGGTATCGAGGAAGCCGACGTCTCGGACCAGTTCGCAGGGAAAAGGCATCCGAGGCCCAAGGTTCGTCTTGCCGAAGGGGCAGACCCGAGCCTGATCCCGTGGCCGGATTTGGGTTACGCCACCGCGTACCACGAGTCGTTCCAGACCTTCCAGCGGCTGCGGAAGGAAGGTCCCCTGCCCAAGGCCGTCCGCTTCCAGGCGCAGTATCCGACGCCGCTGGCCTCGGTCAGCGCCTATTTCGTGGAGGAGGACCAGCAGCGAGTCGAGGCGCCGTACCAGGCCGCATTGTTCGCCGACCTGGACCGGCTGCTCTCCATCGTTCCCCACGACCAGCTCGCCGTGCAGTGGGACGTCGCGGTAGAATTCAGCATCCTTGAGGGCGGCTTCGTCACCGCGCCATGGCAGTCGCTCGACACTATCGTCCAACGGCTTGTCGAGTGTGTGCACCGGGTGCCGCGAGACGTCCCGGTGGGGATGCACCTGTGCTACGGCGACAATGAACACCAGCATTTCGTCGAACCGGAGTCCCTGTGGACCCAAGTACGGCTGGCGAATGCCGTCACCGAAGCGGCGGAGCGGCGGGTGAACTGGTTCTCGTTCACCGTGCCGCAGGACAAGCGCGAGCCGTCGTTCTTCGAGCCGCTCGGTGAGCTACGAGCCGCACGAGAGTCCGAGCTCTACTTCGCGCTGGTGCCCTACTACCCCGCCAGGCAAGAGCCCGGCACGACCGACACCCAGGTTCGCCTCATCGACGAGCACCTGGGCCGCGCCGAATGGGGCATCTGCACCGAGTGCGGCATGGCCCGCGCCGAGCGGACCGACATCCCCACCCTGCTTGAGAAGCACCGGGAGATCCTGGCCGCCTACGCGCGGTAAGCCGAGCCGACCCGGCATCACAGGCTCGTCCTCGCCCGCTGGTGTCCTGACGACCATCGAGAACTACCATGACAAGGAGTTCCCATGAGTACGGTCGAGTTGTCGTATACCGCGCCGCCGGAGCGCATCGCCGCAGGTCTCAGGGACGGCAAGGGCCCGCTCAGCGCCTATGCGGCGGCCGAGCGTCTCGCGGAGGAGCTACCCGCCACGATCGTGCCTCAGCCCAACCGTGATGGGCAGGTCGAGCGGCTCGGTCAGGTGTCGGCGGTGCACC
>Ga0137413_10000581_pt1 | contig 12597 bp, 6 predicted proteins | sample CZODoug2_1_16fun_FD_108280 | JGI IMG/M metagenome (GOLD analysis project Ga0137413, IMG submission 108280) | Vadose zone soil fungal communities from Angelo Coast Range Reserve, California, USA - CZODoug2_1_16fungal (Illumina Assembly) | ecosystem: Environmental > Terrestrial > Soil > Vadose... | reverse complement strand
TGCGTTTTCACAGGCACCTCGCCGAAATTCTTGGAAAGCATCCAGTGATAGAAGGCACGTAAGAAATAAGCGTTCCCAACGATCTGCCTTCTTCGTACAGTATCCATATTGATGTTGGGCACATTCTCCAGGATAAGATTGGCCCGCTCGATACCGGCATAAGAAGATATCCATAACTGTTGCGGCGACTCATAGATGCGGTTATTGGTCTTTTGCTGCGTATAGTTGACATCATAGCTGAAGCTCGTCAACGTATTCCTGCCGACCACGATGCGGGGATAACACTGGTCTGCGCTGAAGTCGGAAGCCATAATGGTGGCCGGTCCCCGGTACATGGCAGCCAGGGGATCGTAGGCAGCAGCCAGCGCTGCCTCGGCATCATTCGGGGTCTTATAGAAGACACTGGTGAATATCGAAGAATAGGGCGTCTCCTTCAGCTTGCTGCAGCCTGCCAGCCCGGAAGCCAGCAGGACGAAGAAAAGCAGGACGGCGGCAATCGAAATTTTCATCGTATATAAGTTGATAGTACATTTAAAAAGTTACCTGTAAGCCGGCCTGCACGTTCCTGGCCGAGGGATAGACAAAATTGTCGACACCCAGCTGCGTCGTGGAATTCCCGAAGGAATTTACCTCCGGATCATACCCCTTATACTTGGTAAGGACGAACACATTGCTGGCGCTGACATAGACCCGGCAGCCGTAGAGCCCCTTTATCTTTGGCAGCGTGTACCCGAGGGTCAGGTTCTTACAGCGAAGAAAGGAGCCATTTTCCACATAGCGGTCCGTCACGACATTCCTGCCTTGGGCGCCGATGCCGGGATAATCATTACTTGGCTGATTGGGTTTCCACCTGTTGACCAGCTCCTCCTCGACATTGTTGAAGCCTCCATTGGGATTCTCGAGGGCGAAGCGGCCATTGTTGAAGACCTTATTGCCATAGGTTCCGGCAAAGAAAAAGGAGAAGTCAAATCGCCGGAAACTAAAATTGCTGGAAAAGCCATACACGAATTTTGGGTTCGGGTCCCCGGTAATGGTCTGATCGTCTGCGGTGATCTGCCCATCCTTGTTCAGGTCCTTCACCTTGGTGGCGCCGGTCTGTGCACCCGACCCCGGCAACACTGTCTCTCCCTTCTGGTAGATGCCGTCGAACAGGAAGGTCTTGAAGACACCCACCGGCTGCCCTATCTTCAAAAGAGAATACGTATTCAAAAAGGTCTCATCCGTCGTTCCGTCCAGGTCGAGCACCTTGTTCCGGTTGAAGCTGATGTTGGCCGACAGATTCCATTTGAATTTGCCTGTTAGCACTTTGGCATTCGTGCTGAACTCTAGCCCCTTGTTCTGTATCTTAGCGAAATTACCCGGTATTGTGGCATACCCGGAAGACAAAGGCAGCTGCTTGACGTATAGCAGGTTGCTGGTCGTCTTATCGTAGACATCCGCCACGAAGCTGATCCGGTCGTTGAACAACCCGACATCCAGGCCTATGTCAGCCTGCAGCGAGCGTTCCCATTTGAGGTTGGGATTCTGCACGGAGGAGGGAGCGATACCATTCACAGGCGTATGGTTGAAATCATAAGGACTCGTCGATTGTACGAGCGACAGGGAGTTATAGGGCGTCAACGCCCCCGCATTACCCGTCAGCCCATAGCTCGCCCGCAGCTTCAGGTCGCTCAGGAAATCCAGTTTCCGGGCGAACCCTTCTTCTATGATCCTCCAGGCCCCGGAAGCCGCCGGGAAAAACCCGTATTTATTGTTGGCGCCGAACTTTGAAGAACCGTCCACCCGGCCTGTAAGATCCAGCAGGTATTTGGATTTGTAGGAATAATTGATCCTGCCCAGGTAAGAGTCGATGCGGTACCTGTTACGATTAGTATTGACCGTTACTGTCGTGGCCAGCTGCAACGCCTCATTGCTGGTCTGGTCGTTGGGGAAGCCGGTGGCATGCACAGAATTGTAATTGTACTGGTTGGACTGGGTCGCGAATACCCCCGTCAGCTTCAGGGTGTGGTCACCGAAAGAATGCAGATAGCTCAGCATGCTCTCGTGCAGCAACAGCAGGCTGTTGATATTGGTCTTTTCGCCGACGCCGGAATTATTGTTCCGCAGGGAAGGCGTAATGGAAGACACAGGAAAATAATAATCGTTCAGCTGGCTTTGCAGGTCTGCATTGAAGGAGGCACGATAGGTCAGCCCCTTCACGATAACAGCCTCTCCATATATCGTTCCCAGAGAGCGCTTGATCGTCTGGCGCTGCAGCGGCGAAACAATGTAAAGGGGGTTGGTCTGACCCTGGTATCTTCCATTGAACTGCCCGCTGAAATCGTCGATCGTGCCGTTGTCATTGTACGGCTTTAAGATGGGCGCCGCCGCTAACGCCGATCCTACTACGCCGGCGAATGTGGCGTCCACGGCATTCGTCCCCGAAACCGTGATCCCATTGTAGATGGAATAGCTGGTGAACAGGCTGGCCCCGGTCTTGAACCGGTCGTTGATCTTATGGTCCACATTCGCCCGGTAAGAATACCGTTTGAAATTGGAGTTGATGATGATACCATCCTGGTCCATGAAATTAGCGGACATCGCCACCTTGGTCTGGGCGCTTCCGCCGGCGAGCGACAGGTTATGGCTCTGCATGGGTGCCTGCCGGTAAATGACATCCTGCCAGTCGGTGCCTTTTCCCAGGGCAGCCGGATCGGGGAATTCAGGCGTGGCGCCGTTGTCCCCATTCTGCAATTCTGCCCACTGCTGCAGGTTCATGACCTTCAGCTTCTTCAGGATATTCTGCTCCCCGTAATAGCCGTCATACGTGAGCCGGGTAGGTCCCGCTTTTCCTCTTCTCGTCGTAATGAGCACGACTCCGTTGGAGCCACGCGACCCGTAGATGGCCGTCGAAGAAGCGTCTTTCAATACCTCTATCGATTCGATATCATTGGGGTTGATGGTGGAGAGCGGGCTCACATCGGCGACACCACCGTCGTTCGAGATCTGGACGCCGTCGATGACATACAACGGCTCCGATGTTCCGTTGATGGAGTTCGTGCCGCGGATGCGGATACTGATATTGCCTCCCGGCTGCCCGGAGTTCTGCGTGACCTGCAGGCCCGCTGCCCGGCCTTCCATGCCCTGCGCAAAATTGGCGATGGGCGTCTGGGTCAGCTCCTCCCCTTTGATGGAAGCCACCGAACCCGTGATATCCTTTCGTTTGGACGTGCCATATCCTACGACGATGACGTCGTTGAGCCCCGCCACAGCATCCTGCAGCGTCATATTATACACTGTCCTGGCTGGATCGATCTTTACCTCCCTGGGGGTATAGCCCACAAAGGAGAAAGACAATTTGGCCTCGTCCGCATTGGTCAGGGTAAGCGACCAGGCCCCATCTGCATCTGTCCGGGTGGCGGCATCCCTTCCGGCTACCCGGACCGTAGCGCCAGACAGCGGCTCGCCCCTGGCATCGATGACCCTCCCTGTTATCTTTTGGACGGACGGCTTTCCGTTTTGGGCCGTCGCAGGCAACAGCAGCGTGCAGAACAGAGCCAGGAGCAGGACTCCCGAACACGCCGCCTGTTTCAAAGTGCTTTTTTTCATACAGCAGTCGTTAGTTCTTATTGATTTTGTATCACATTTTTGATAGAGTCCAGCCGGACAGTATTGTTGCCGAACGTGGGACAGATCCATCCGCCTTCATCAAACTCGTTCCATGCGTAAATGATGATGGTATTCGCTTCGCAGGCAGACTTATGTTGCCCTACCCAGCTGAAGGCCTTGGCCAGGTCATTGGCAATTTGCTGGGGTGTTCCGTCAGCTACCCAGGCACTCGGCGGAACAGTGGTCCAGGAAACCGGGTTATCGATCCGGGGTTTTGTGTTCCGGCCGCTGGTGACCCAGGGGATGATCTTCAGGCTGGTGTCAGCATTCTTATATTGTTCCCAGCCCGTGCTATCCCCCTTTGGAAGAACGGGATAATAGGGCTGTCCATTACTGCCCACCGTGCTCTTATAAGAGCTGAGGGCATCGGCGCCCAGGTTGAGCGCTGTCGTTTTAGCCGTACTTGCGGTAAAATCCATAACAGCTATGTAAGGAGCAGGAACACCTTGTGCGCTGCACATAGAGCGCAGCGAGTCCACTACAACCTTCGGTACTCCTGTCTGGTACACATAGATCAGCGGTCTGCCGCCTGCCACCTTCTGGTAATTGCTTTCCTTGAACCGCTGGACCAGCCAGGGCGCATCTGTATTGAGGGTCAGGGTCGCCGTGCCAAGGATAACGCACCATTTTACATCGTCCTTGTGCGAGCTGGCAAGATACAGGGTACGGGCCGTGTCGAGACCGGTATGCGGACGATACCAGCAGAAAGCCCAGTAATCGATGCCAGCGTCTTTCGCATACTGGATCTCTTCGTCCATGATCGCCTGGGTATTGCCCCTGCACTGGATGGAATCAGCGCTGATCTCCACACTGTAAAAAGGGGCGCGATAGTGATATTCATTCGGGCTTAAAGACCGCTCTACCTCCATCCCGACAGTTGGGGGACCTCCGGGTACATAACCGTAATCGCCGAACCAGGCATCCCAGCGGATGGCCCCGATGAGGACCTTGTCGGTCGAGTCCAGCAGCGTAACGGCCTTGTGGGCAAGGGGCGTTTCTTTCAGCATATTTCGCCTGTTGCAGGCCATCAGGCCGCATACCAGCAGGGCAAAGAAAAGCATCGAAGTCGTCGTTTTTCTCATATAGCAGTTTTAAATGATGAGCAAATCGTTTTATTATTACCGGTTTTTCAATAATTGTTGGAGGGCATCCAGCCGGGCGGTATTGTTGCCGAAGGTGGGACAGATCCATCCGCCTTCGTCAAACTCGTTCCAGGCATATAGGATGATGACATTCGCAGGACAGGCCGGCTTGTTCCCATCCACCCATTTCAGGGCAGCAGCGAGATCGCCGGCTATCTGCCCGGGAGTCCCGTCAGCCACCCACTGGTCTGCCGGCACGTTGGCCCATTTCACCGGATGGTCGATCCGCGGCTTGGTATTCCGCCCCGTGGTGACCCAGGGGATGAGGGACATGCCGGTGCTCTTATATCGTTCCCAGTTGGTGCTGTCCCCCCTGGGGATGACGGGATAGTACGGCTCGCCATTCCTACCTACGGCGCTCTTATAGGAGCTGAGCGCATCAGCCCTGAGACTTTCGGCCGTGGCCTTTGCGTCAGCTGGGGTAAAATCCATGATGGCCACATAAGGAGGAAGGATGCCTTCGGCCTTGCAGAGGTCACGGAGCCGGTCCAGCGTCTTCAGCTCCGTTTTCCGGAAGATGTAGACCAGCGGCCTCCCGCCTGCCACTTTCTGATAGTTGTCCTTTTTAAAAAAATTTACGAGCCAGGGGGCGTCCTTCTCTGAAGTGAAAGGGTTGGTGCCCAGGATGATGCACCACTTTACATCGTGGGAATGTTTGCTGGCCAGGTAGAGCGTGCGGGCCGTATCCAGGCCGCTGTGAAAAGGATACCAGCAAAAAGCCCAGTAGTCGATGCCGGCGTCTTTTGCATATTGTATCTCCCTGTCCATAATAGCCTGCGTATTTCCCCTGCATTGAATCGAATTGTATCCTGTTTCTTTGCTGTAAAAAGGCGCCCGGTAATGATACTCATGCGGCCCCAATGCTTTTTCCACCTGCAGGCCGACGCCCTGGGCGTCAGGAAGACCTTCTCCGAAATCGCCGATCCAGGCATCCCATCGGATCGCTCCCACTGCGATCTTCTGCCCAAAAGAAGCAGGCGCACACCAGACAATGCATAAAAAGAAAAAAAACTGTTTCATATGACATTCGTTTGTTTAGGGTTTATTTGCAAATACAGCCTTCACTGCGTCCAGGTAACGGGTTCCTGTTCGTTGTTCCGGTAGGAGATAGCTTCCTTCAGTCCATTCATTCCAGGAATTCAGGACAACAATTTTATGCGGAGGGTTATATACATCGAGGAAATGCCTGGCTTCCCTCAATGCCTTTTCGAAAGCAGCCGGCGTATTACCGGTTAGCACGGGTGTCCAGGGATACGCACGCATCTCAAACCGGTCGGTCTGCATACAGCGGGGGCTCGCATCCCACCCCATAGAGACATTGGGCGTATATAGCACGCCGGGGTACTTCGTTGTAAAGCTTGTCCAGTATTCTTTCGCCGAGGCAAAGGCCTTTTCATACGGGATGGTCGGAAAGCCATCCTTTTTCAGCCCGGCATAATGATGGATGTAACAATATGTCGAAACGCTGCTGCAGCCCAATTCCTGGAGCATTTTCCCGGCATCGGCCGGCGCACCGGGCCCCTGGATGGAAGACAGCTGTCTGTCCTCCACCATGCAGCTCATGATATTGAAATGAACACCGGGGAAGCCGGCCTTCTTCGTTTTTTCATCAAGCAGGGCGATGGCCTCTTTTGCTTTTGCCATGCCGCCCAGGCCATTGATGAACGTGATGATCTCGTAGATGGAGAAATAGGGCCTGCCGTCGATCTTCCAGTAGTTGGGCTGTTTGAAATAGTTCTCCACGATGTACGTGGAGATGGTATCCCACAGGGGCCAGGACACTTTCCCTTCGGTCAGCTTGATCCTTTCATTGTCCAGCAGCGCCGGGTGTATGTTCAGCCAGTCATGATTGGCCCACATGATAGCAAATTTCATCTTATTCCGGTTTGTGGCCTTTAAAAACCCCTTTTCAAGCCCCTCCTGTAAATAGGGCCCGGTTTTCCGATACCAGTACCAGTCGTAGATAAAAACATCGATCCCATGCCCGCTGGCCAGATCGATCTCTTTGGCCGCCCACTGCGGGTCTGCCTCATTGAACCATCCCCATGAAGGCGATTTCGGCTGCTCGTGTCCCGGGAACCGGGGTTTGGCCGACTTGACCAGCTCCCATTCGGTCCAGCCTTTACCATGCCACCGGTCGTTGATAGAGTCGGGATGATAATCAGGGAAGTAATAGACGGCGACCTCATAGCCCTTTTTCTCAGGCCGGGCCTGGGCAAGGCTCGTCTTTGTTCCATAAAGGCTCAGCCATATCGTTAGAAAGAAAATGTTCTTCATATGAAATCAGGCGTTAACGTTAGATTTTCGAAAATAGATCAAAGCGGAACATCTGCACAGTGAACAGCCAGACAAATTTCCATGGGAATGTTCCCAATCTATGCAACCGTTCCCAGAAACCCGACGCAGCTATTTTCATCGCACCAGGCCATCAACGCTCGCCTACCACAGCGTAACAATCGTCCCAGGCGCAATTCTGATTATATTAGATGAAACGGATAGCTTTTGATTTTGTAAATAGGGGGAACACAATTCCTGAGCGCTTACCTGCAAATCTTTTGGAAGACGTATCTGAAAAGGCGATATGCCCCGATTAAAGAGAATAATACAATTTTTATTCCCGTAAGAATAAGCGGAAACCAACAGATCTTTGTTGCCCGAGACAGCCTGGATCCGCTTAAACCCGGCTTTAAGATGCCTGCTAAAAGCTCCAAATATCCTTAATTGATAGGACGAAGGAGCGGGTACAAAATTATTTTTTTCATCTATAGTAAACAGGCTTCTTGATTCTGCAAAGCTTGGCTGAACCGTATTAACCAATAGCCAGCAATAATTAATTGCCGATGCATTCAGCAATACCAGGTTTTTGTGATACAGCTCTCCCATCAGGGAGGCTACTTTATAGCTGCCGGTTTGATATCTCGGTTTATTGACACATAATTCAATAGAATAAAATGGCTTAGGTTCTTTACTTTCATTCAAATGATTCCACACATCAATTACCGAATCATATTTGTCAGGGTTTGTAAAATAGGTCTGAAAATCGTACAAATTAGACGCAGTAAAATCAATATTTCTCCAAACATTTTCCTGCTGCTGAAAAGCTCGTAGCGCCCGTATTCCCACGCCCAGATTGGGTGCGTTTGCCATATGCAGCTTAATCCTGGTAAACCCGGCCGAATCAAGCGATTTCCTTAATTGCAGCGTCATTCTCTGCCAGACTGAATCAGGTTGCTGGACCTCATTTTGTATTCCAATAATAGACGGCAAATACCCGCCTTTTTCCTGGGAAGTCTTGCAATAGTTTACAACAGCTTCTGCATATTTGCTATAATTGGGCTTATAAGAATTTTTAGGATCATCGAGTGCCCAGCCTGGCAGGTTCCAAAATTCAAATGTTACCATTCCCCCTTTCTTTACAATAGTTCCATTGTATTTAAAATCGGATATCTCGCCATTCGGGAAATTGTCTCCATAATAATGACTGCTGGCCCTTTTAAGGTCGTCCCAATTGCTAAAATCACTTTTGAGCTTTTGTCCTATGGGATATTCTCTTTGCAGCAGCAAATTATAGTCTCCGAGATATTGCCACCACATTTTCTTTCCTTCATCACTCAATAAATTGTAGGCTACCGGAGAAGTAGTGCCGCCAAAACCGACAATTTCCTGAAATTTTTTGTTTTTGTCTACTCCAATATTTACCGGAACCTCCGCGGGCCTAAAAACCTCACCGGAAAATTTTCCGGAAAACTTACCATCTGAGCCAATCAGCTGCAGCTGATACCTGGACAGATCGATTTGCGAGATCTGGCTGATAGCCAGGCTATCGTTTACAAGCAAATTAAGACGCAGATCATGCGAGTAAGTTAGCGTCAATGACTTTACCGGCTGACTAATTTTTTTTGCTGACACCATGAAATTTTTCTGAGGATATATCGGCAACACAGGCTTATCCGGGTCTTCAATAAATCCATACGAATCATAGAACCGCTGCACCAGGCTGATGCTGTCATTTTTCAGGACAAGGGTTACGCCGCCCTTAGGGCCAGTGAATATCCATCTTAGCTCAGCTCCTTCCAGCTCTAAGCTGGTAAACCTGATCTTTCTTAAAAAATTAGACGGCAATAGCTCATCAAAATATTTAAATGGGAATTGTTTCCCTGCCCCCCAAACTGCAGCTATTCCTGCTTTATTGCCGACATAAAATGTGTCAAACTTCTCCAGCTGCAGGAGACTTTGATCTTGGGCGTTTCCTTTACCGGCCATTCCGAACAAAAAAATTGAAATAGATAACCAATGCTTCCAGGATGTTTTACTCCTATTCATTCTCGATAAATTTAAGTATGGACAAAAGTCTTTGTCTACCTGATCGTTTCCAGCACAACAGGTCCCAATAATCCTGATGGCACAAGCTTGTCACCGGCTTTCCAGAAAAGTCGGGCCGACACGCTGGTCGAGCGAACTACCCCAGGCTGTTCGTCACCAATCAACCGATTCCACCACTGATTAATAAGGTCAATTTCCAGCTTGTTCGTTCCTCTTACCAGGTAATCCGATATCCTGACCCGGTATGGATAACACCACAGCGTACCGATCTCCCTTCCATTGAGCCTGACTTTAGCCAAAGATTCCACCCTGCCCAGATCGATATACCAGGCACCGGGTAATCTCCCGCTGAAAGAAAAGCTGGCGGAGTAGGTGGCTTTCCCGCAGAAATACTTTACCGCCTTATCATCAGACAACGACCAGTCGGTTAATTGGTTAAAAGTCCGGTAAAAAGGCTGATCTGTATTTCCGGCAAATTTGACATTCCAGCTACCGTCGATGGTTTGCGCTTCGCGGTACGCAGGAAAATTCTCTTTGTCATTGTCCGGAACCCGGCTTTCCTTTCTGAACACAATAAAACACGAGCCGGCTTGCGAAAGCTCCAGCGGGACAACCGTTCTTCCGTTCCTGATCGCATAGCGTGTAAGGCTTCTTCGCTCTCCGGAAAGAGCATCCCAATATTCGGGTTGTTTATCGGTTATACGAAAAGAAATTTCGGTCTTGCACTGCTCTTTTTTCTGATTGGCAATAAAGTAAATATCTGTATCAGCATCCTTTCGGTGGGTATAAACGACATCGGATGGCAGCACCACGTCGGGAGCTAGTCCGGCTTCAGCAAGAAAATCGCCCAGAGCAATCCCATCACACACTTCACCCTTACCATACCTGTTCCGTAAAATAGCTTTCTCGTCAATGTTTCCCCACAAACGGCCGGCAATTGTCCGCACAACGCTATCACATTCGGGGAATCCCTTTAAGCTGGGCGACTGCTTCGGACGGGGCCCATAGACAACCAATCCCGCTTTTACGAATTCCTCCAATTTGTACAGAAGCTCGGGGCGCATGGAAATACCCGGCGGCAAAACCAACACCCGGTACGAAGCCCCGGAAGGAAAAACCAGTCTGCCATCTTCAGCTTTTGCGAGATCAGCCAATGCATCAAAATTGATAAAATCCAGGTCATAGCCTTTGGGGAAAAGATATGGAAGAGAAGGTTTATCGCAAGGCACATCGTCACCTATAAAAACAGCAATATCCGTTTGTCGCCTTCCTCTTTGCAACAATGCCGAGGTGCGTTTTATATAATCGATATACGTTTTCGCATCCTGGAACCAGTTGTTATTCCGGTTGAACTCCGGGCCATACCAGGTATTTATTCCGGGCTTATTGTCACCAGGCTGATGAACCGAAACATGAAAAGTAAAATGATTGATGCCCTGGGCAAAAGCCCAGTCGCCCAACACCTTAAAATCACGAGGCATCATCTTGTATAAATAGTTTGACGCCGCAGTAAAAGCCTCCGCCGACACCAGGCCCCGGCCATAAATGCTGGCAATCGAGGTAGCCGCACGGCAAGAGGAAAAATCACGGCCCGGCTTATCGGTACACCAAAATTCACCCGCAGGTACATCGGCAAATTTGCCAAAGTTGAAAAACTCACCCGGAAAACCATGCCCTCCATAAGGTTCGTGCCACAGCTTTAGCCCATTCTCCCTGCATTTTTCCAAAATGGCTCCCTCGAAATTTTCGGGCATCAAATCGGCAACCAATCGACGTAGATCCCACAAAAACCGGTCGGATTGTTCCTGGCTTTCCACCACATGACCTTTGAGCACAGGCGTCCATGGCATCGGGTCATAACCGTATGCCGCTTTGAATTTCCGGGCAAAACCGTCGGTCCAGTTGGCCGTTCCCTGCTCATAGCTGTCAAGGACGATCCGGGTAAGCGTTTTTCGTTTTTCGGGAGAAATACGTCTTAATATCAGGCCAATGTAAGCGTCAAAACTTGCCTGTATAGCCTCTTTGCTCATAATATCGGCAGCAAAACCGTTTTCCACCTGCTGCGGCACCGGATGGATCTGAACGCCGGTCTGGGACATTCCGGAGTGCTGGATGATCCATTCCCCCGCAGGTACACTCCATGTCAGCAACCCGTTGGCATCAACCTGGGAACTGATATTTATTACTTCGTCTTTCTTTATTGCATACCCGGCTTCGACAGGAGCATCTGTTGCCGGATCTCTTTTCCCAAACGCAGCTTTGTTCGCCAGCTGTTTTTCGCCATAATCGCCCACCCGCGCAGCGCCCCAGAGCTTTATCTCGGCTATGCGGCCTTTTTCCTCCCCCTTCTTCCCGGTTAAATTGGCGGAGAGCGCCGTCTTTGAACCATTTTCGCTTATTGTCAGCCTGAACCTGCTGGAGCTTACAGCCGGGAACGATTCGGCCACAGGCGCAAATGGCAAGAAGCCGGAAGCAATAATTCTTGTTTCGCTTCTGTTTACCCGGCGCGATAGTATCTTTTTCCATTTTCCGCTGTCATCCAGGTATTCCAATTCGCAAAAGACGTTCAAGGGAATATCAGCCGGGACTATTTCAAACGAACGGGCCGTAAATTTTCCGTTTACATTTATTTCGATTGTCAATGGTAGCTCATACAAAGAGGTTTTTGTCGTTTCATCGCCGTCGAACATGGCCTCGAGCCCATCGATCCGGGGATTGGAGGAAACGTTGTGTCGCCCGAACGAGATTATTTCGTCAGTACCCCTGGTCACCGGAAAGGCCTGAACCCCTACCTGCTGGAATTTAAATTTTGATTTATCTATTTCGTATTCGAACGAAGTAGATGACTGCCGGATATGCTCCTTTGATTCGTATCGGGGCAGCTGCATCACCAGTTTTTGGGGCCCTTTTACGCGATACTCGTGAATGTCAAGATAGCGCATAGCCTGCTCCGGTTTCACCCAATATCCCCCCGTTCCGCTCCATCCCGGCGAATTAAACAGGCTGACCTCGATACCCAGCCGGGAAGCTTCTTCCATCGCAAAAGTCAAACAATCCCACCAGGCGTCGCTGAACATTCTCATATCACCCACAGGGGAATCCTTGTACCCTACCTGCGCAATGCTTACCCCGCCAATACCAATCCTGGCCATAGCCTCCAGGTCTTTCCTGATACCCTCTTTTGAAATATTGTTGCTAACCCAATACCAAAAAACATGAGGTCTTGTCGACGCGGGTGGATGATCAAAAACCTCCTCCAATGATGGCTTTACATCAAACGGCTTTTCATTTTGCGCAAAAAGCAGGGTTGCAAACAGAAGCAGCAATACCAATGTTGTCAGACGTTTTATCAGGATTTTTTTCATTTCCTCAAAAGCATGTTGGCTGTGGCGATGGTCTTCCCTTCAGGCGTCTCGCCCTCGATCCGGTACTCGAACGTTTTGGTCTCGTCGGCTAAGGGAATGCTGAACTCAAACGGATAGAC
>Ga0137413_10000578_pt1 | contig 12640 bp, 10 predicted proteins | sample CZODoug2_1_16fun_FD_108280 | JGI IMG/M metagenome (GOLD analysis project Ga0137413, IMG submission 108280) | Vadose zone soil fungal communities from Angelo Coast Range Reserve, California, USA - CZODoug2_1_16fungal (Illumina Assembly) | ecosystem: Environmental > Terrestrial > Soil > Vadose... | reverse complement strand
GCCGCTACCCGTCTGCGGGCGGTCGTTCGTACGCTCAATCGCCGCGCCCAGGCCGATACCGGCGAGGGCAGCCCGACCCGTTCACAGCAGGCCGCCTTGGCGTGGCTGGAGGATCGCGGCCCGTTGACTCCGGGTCAGCTCGCGGCGTTGGAACGGATCCGCCCGCAGTCGATCGGACAGACCACGGACGCACTGGCCAAGCGTGGCTGGATAAAGCGCGCGCCGCATCCGGACGATCGCCGCCAGATAGTGCTGTCGCTCACACCGGCCGGCACCGCCGCGGTCCGGCGCGGGCGAACGATCCGGCAGGCCTGGTTAACCGAGGCAATGACGACCCGGCTGAATTCAGAAGAGCGCCGCACGCTGGCCGCGGCGATCGGCCTGCTGGAGCGCATCGTCAACGACTAAGCACAAGGGGCACCACCATGTTGATGAGCTCTCGCGCGCCCGATATCGGATTCGGGCCGAAATTCATTGCACCGCTTTTTATCGGCGCAATGCTCAATCCGATCAATTCGACGATGATCGCGACCGCGCTGGTGCCGATCGGGCACAGCCTGCACGCCGGCGCCTCATCGACCGCCTGGTTGGTCGCCGGGCTGTATCTGGCCAGCGCAATCGCACAGCCGATCATGGGCCGGATCGCCGATCGCTACGGGCCGCGGCGGGTTTATTTGGCCGGTCTGGTCCTGGTCGCCCTGGCCGGTATTTGCGGGCTATGGATACCGTCGCTGAGCTATCTGGTCGGCGTCCGGGTACTGGTCGGCATCGGTACGTCGGCGGCATATCCGGCCGCATTGGCGATGGTACGAGCGCAGTCCGCCCGGCTCGACCGCCCGGCGCCCGGCTCGGTGCTCGGCACGATCACGCTGGGCAGCATGGTCAGCGCGGCAATCGGCCCGGCGTTGGGCGGATTGCTGGTCGGGCTGGCCGGCTGGCAGTCGATATTCGTCGTCAACCTCCCGCTCGCCACGATCGGGATCGTGTTCGCCTTGGCCTGGCTGCCACCAGATTCCGTTACGAAACCGGCGAACGAGTCGGCCTGGCACGCCCTGGACCTGCGCGGCATTCTGTTGTTCGCGGCGAGTTTGGGCGTACTGCTGCTGTTTCTGATGCATCTCCGCCAGCCAAACTGGCTGTTGCTGGGCGGCTTCGGGCTTCTTGCCGTCGTTCTCTCCATAGTGGAACTACGTGCGGGAGCCAGCAGCGACCGCGCCGCGGCCCCATTCCTCGACCTGCGCATGCTGGCGCGAAATCGCCCGCTGCTGCTGACGTACCTCCGTTTCGGCCTGCTGTTCATCGTTGTGTACGGCATGTTGTACGGCTTCACACAGTGGTTGCAGGACGCTCGCGGCTTCTCCTCCGAGGTCGCCGGACTTTTGCTCCTGCCAATGTCAGTGGTGGCGGCAGCCAGCTCCGCGGTGGGCGCGCGGGGGCGACGGGTCCGGGCGCCATTGTGGATCGGCACCGCTGCTCTGCTGGCCGGCAGCCTGCTGTTACTACGGGTAAACGACACCGCCGGGCTACCGCTGCTGATCGGTCTCGGGCTGCTCTTTGGGCTGCCAAACGGATTAAATATGGTAGGTAACCAGGCCGCGCTCTACAGCCAGGCGCCGGCCGACCAGATCGGCACCGCGGCCGGCCTCTCGCGCACCGCGCAGTATCTCGGCGCGATCTTCTCCTCGAGCCTGATCGGGCTGTATTACGGCGACCGAGCCACCGACTCCGGGCTGCACTCGCTCACCTGGATCTTCATCGTGCTGGCCGGGATTCTGCTGGTCATTACCGTGCTGGATCGCAACCTGATGGACCGCAACCCGCGCGGCCGCTGAGCGAGCCAGCGCGCCCGCCGTGAATACGCGGAATGTCGTGTACCACCCGGAAATCCCGTACCGCCCGGAAATTTAGTGCCGCCTGGCTACCCGATGTTCATCTGATCGCGGCATGATCGGGCCATGACATCGACCGACACGTCAGCGACCGAGATGGATGCGCAACCGGAGGAGCAGGAGTCCACACAGGACGTCACCGACGGTGCACAGACGGCCCGCACGGCGCATCGACCGCGCCGCTCCGGCAGCGACGACCTGCCGGAGGACCGTTATGTCAACCGGGAGTTGTCCTGGCTGGACTTCAACGGCCGGGTGCTCGCCATCGCCGAAGATCGCACCCGACCGCTCCTGGAACGGGTGAAGTTCCTGGCCATCTTCGCCAGCAACCTCGACGAGTTCTATATGGTGCGCGTCGCCGGGCTGAAACGACGGCAGAGCACCGGTTTGTCGGTGCGTTCGATCGACCGGCGCTCCCCACGCGAGCAGTTGGCCCGTATCGCCGAGCGCACCCAGGCGCTCGTCGCCCGCCAGGCCGCGTGTTTCGTCGATGACGTCGCCCCGGCCCTGCAGGAACAGGGCATTACGCTGGTGCGCTGGGACGAGCTCACCGGCGGTGAGCAGGCAACATTGCGTGACTATTTCTCCGAGCACATCTTCCCGGTGCTCACGCCGCTCGCCGTCGATCCGGCCCACCCGTTCCCGTACATCAGCGGCCGGTCGCTCAATCTCGCCGTCACCGTGAAGGATCCGGAGAACGGCATCGACCGGTTCGCCCGGATCAAGGTGCCCGACAACGTCCCGCGTTTCGTGGCGGTTACGAGTGAAGGCGCGATCTCCCCCGATGTCGGTACGGCCGAGAAAGCGCGCTTTCTGCCCGTCGAGGACCTGATCGCGGAGTACCTCGATCAGCTCTTCCCCGGAATGCGCGTGGTCGAGCACCACCTTTTCCGGGTCACCAGAAATGCCGACTTCGAGGTCGAGGAGGACCGCGACGAGGACCTGTTGCAGGCGCTCGAGCGGGAGCTGGCCAGGCGCCGTTTCGGCCCCGCGGTGCGGCTCGAGGTCGCCGACACGATGTCGCCGCACGTACAGGATCTGCTGATCCGCGAGCTCGACATGAGCCCGGGAGACATATTCCGCGTCCGCGGGCTGCTCGACCTGTCGGGGCTGTTCCAGCTCTATGACGTGGATCGGCCCGAGCTCAAGGACGAGCCCTTTGTGCCGGCCACGCCGCCACGGCTGTCCGAAGGCGAAACGCCCAAGAGCGTATTTGCCACGCTGCGCGACGGGGACGTACTGCTGCATCACCCGTACGAATCGTTCGCGACCAGCGTGCAGCGCTTTATCGAGCAGGCCGCGGTCGACCCTCGGGTGCTCGCCATCAAACAGACCCTTTATCGCACATCCGGTGACTCGCCGATCGTGGATGCGCTCATCGATGCGGCCGAGGCCGGCAAGCAGGTTGTCGTCGTGGTGGAAATCAAGGCGCGTTTCGACGAGGTCGCCAATATTGCCTGGGCCAGAGCGCTGGAGCGGGCCGGCTGTCACGTTGTGTACGGCCTCGTGGGCCTCAAGACCCACTGCAAGCTTGCCCTTGTGGTCCGGCAGGAGGCCGGTGCCATTCGCCGCTACTGTCACATCGGGACCGGAAACTACAATCCGAAAACCGCGCGGCAATACGAGGATCTGGGCCTCCTCACCGCCGACCCGGTGATTGCCTCGGACCTGACGACGCTCTTCAACGTGCTCACCGGCTATTCCCGGCAGACGTCCTATGAATCGCTGCTCGTCGCGCCGCAGTCGGTACGGAAGGGAATCGTCGAGCGCATCGACCACGAGGCCGAGCTCGTCCGTGCGGGCCGGCCGGGCCGGGTGCAGCTCAAGGTGAATCATCTGGTGGACGAGGAGACGATCGACGCGCTATACCGGGCATCCCGGGCCGGTGTGTCGATCGACCTCTTGGTGCGGACCAACTGCTCGATCCGCGCCGGCGTGCCCGGGCTGTCGGAGAATATTCGGGTGCGCTCGATCGTGAGCCGCTTCCTGGAGCATTCCCGGATCTACATGTTCGGCAATGACGGCAATCCGGAGTATTGGATCGGCAGCGCCGACCTCATGCACCGCAATCTCGACCGCCGGGTCGAGGCACTCGTGAACGTAAAGGACCCGACCGCGCGCGAGCTGCTCGCCGAGCTGCTCGAGCTGACCAGCTCCGATCGCACCGCCTGCTGGGAACTGCAGCCGGACGGCACCTGGCAGCAGCGCACCGCCAGCCCGGATGGCGAGCCACTAGAGGATTACCAGGTCGAGCTGATGCACAGATACACCGGGCGCGGCGAGTAGGCGGGGCAGACCCGCAATGCCGATAATCCAGGCCGCTGGCGGCGTCCTGTGGACCGACGGCACCGACACGCCTTCGGTCGCGGTTGTGCACCGGCCGCGGTACGACGATTGGTCGCTGCCGAAGGGGAAATGGACGGCGGGCGAGCACCTCGTCCAAACCGCCTCCCGGGAAGTTGCCGAGGAGACCGGATTCGCCGCGGTGCTGGGGCAGCGGCTGCCTCAGCAGCAGTACGAGGTCCTCGACGGCGACAAGACCGTTGACTGGTGGGCGATGCGCGCCGCCGGCGGGACATTCACGCCGGGCGACGAGGTCGACCAATTGCGCTGGCTATCGGTCGCCGAGGCCACGCCGCTACTGACGTACGACCGGGATCGCCTGGTGCTCGGCGCTTTCGCGGCGGCGCCTATTCCGAGTGCGTTCGTGCTGCTCGTACGCCACGCCAAGGCCGGTAACCGGTCGGCATGGTCCGGCGAGGATCGGCTGCGACCGCTGGATTCGGCCGGAAAGAAGCAGGCGAAGCGGCTGGCCGAAATCCTGCCGCATTGGGCGCCTGAGCGGGTGGCTTCGGCGGATCGGCTGCGCTGCACGCAAACCGTCGCACCGCTCGCGAGCGCGCTCGGTCTGTCCGTAGAGCTCGAGCCGTCGGTGTCGGAAGAGGCTTTCCAGGCAGATCCAGACGCCGCGCTGGCGCGCATTCGGAGCCTGGCGAAGCTCGATGGCACATCGGTGCTGTGCAGCCAGGGCGGGGCAATTCCGGCCGTGGTGAGGCTCTTGGCCGACGCCGATGGGCTCGCGCTCCCCACTCCCCGCGGGCTCCGCCCCGCAAGCTCGACGCCCCCCGCCCTACCGGCAAAGAAAGGCAGCGTGTGGGCGCTGGCATTTGCCGGCGAGCGGCTACTTGCGGCCGACTATTACCCCGACTTCCGGTCATAGCAAGATGGGCCGGCCCCTGAAGGGCCGGCCCATCTTGTGAGCTAACTAGCGAATACTTGGCGCGGCGTTCGCGCCTTGCCGTGCTTAGCGCTTTGCGGTGCGCTTGGTGGCGGTCTTACGCGCCGGAGCGCGCTTGGTCGCCGTGGTCTTCTTGGCCGGGGCGGCCTTTGCAGCCGACTTGGCCGTGGTCTTACGGGCCGTCGTCGTCTTGGTCGCCGCGGTCTTCTTGGCCGGGGCGGCCTTGGTCAGCTTCTTGGCGCCACTCACGACGTCCTTGAAGCCCTGGCCTGCACGGAATGCCGGAACCGACGTCCGCTTCAACCGCACGGTGGCACCGGTCGCGGGGTTGCGAGCGGTACGGGCCGCGCGAACCCGCTTCTCAAAGACACCGAAGCCGGTGATCGAAACCTTTTCACCCTTCGACACGGTGCGCACCACGGTGTCGACAACGGCCTCGACTGCAGCAGCGGCGGTCTTCTTGTCCCCGTCGAAGCGCGTTGCGAGCGCCTCAACCAACTGGGCTTTGTTCACTGTCCCTCCCAGGACCACTATCTCGGCTATATTTTTTGCCGACTTGCGCCGAACGGTAGGCGGCAAGTCGCTGGGACACAACGACCATCGGCCATATAAATGCTTGTGTCCTAGCGCAATCGACCCCAGCAGCGTACACGCTGTGAGCAAGTACCACGCGCAGGGTGGTCCGCGATCCCTTGAAGAGGTCGGATTCTGGGCCCAAAACGGGGCGGATCCCGCTCCTCAGGGGCCCTCGGGGCTGGCGCATCGGCCCGATGAGATTTCCCGACCTCGGCGTGTTGCGCGCCAATCGCCTGCCAGACAGGGACCGAACGACGCCGCCGCCCGGAGCGAGAGCGCTCCGGGCGGCGGCGTTCTGGGCGGACCGGACGAGGTCCACAGTGGAACTTCAGGCTGTCGTTGGCAGCCAGCGCGGTCGGGTCTTCTCAAACTCGGAGATCTCCGCCTCGTGTCGCAAGGTGAGGCCGATGTCGTCAAGTCCTTCCAGCAGCCGCCAGCGGGTGTAGTCATCGAGCTCGAAGGGAGCATTGATGCCTGGCGCGCTGACAACCCGCTGCTCCAGGTCGATTGTGACCCCGGTCCGCGGATCGGCCTCTATCGCCTTCCACAGCGACTCCACGACGTCCTCGGCCAGTTGCACCGTCAGCAGGCCGCCCTTGAGCGAGTTGCCGCGGAAGATGTCACCGAAACGCGGCGCGATGACCGAGCGAAAACCGTAGTCCTGCAAGGCCCAGACCGCATGCTCCCGAGACGAACCCGTGCCGAAATCATGCCCGGCAACGAGTACCGTGGCGCCAGTGTATTCGGGTTGATTCAGTACGAAGTCAGGCTCGTTACGGCGCCACGCCGCGAAAAGCCCGTCCTCGAAACCGGTGCGGCTTACCCGCTTCAGGTACTCGGCCGGGATGATCTGGTCGGTGTCCACATTGGTCCGTCGCAACGGCACGGCCCGACCGGTGTGGACGGTGAACTTCTCCATTCTCAAACTCCCTTCAAGTCCGCCGGTGCGGCAAGGTGACCCGAAACAGCGGTCGCCGCGGCCACCGCCGGCGAAACCAGGTGCGTACGGCCACCGGGGCCCTGCCGACCCTCGAAATTGCGGTTCGAGGTCGACGCCGAACGCTCACCAGGAGCGAGTTTGTCGGGGTTCATCGCCAGGCACATCGAGCAGCCGGCCGACCGCCATTCGGCGCCGGCATCGGTGAATGCATGGTCCAGGCCCTCGAGCTCGGCCTGTTCTTTTACCTGCATCGACCCCGGCACCACGAGCATCCGCACCCCGTCGGCAACCTTGCGGCCGGCCAGAACCGCCGCTGCCGTACGCAAATCCTCGATTCGACCGTTTGTGCACGAGCCCACGAAAACGGTGTCCACGGCGATATCACGCAATCGAGTGCCACCGGTCAGGCCCATGTACTTCAGGGATTTCTCGACCGCGGCCCGCTCGCCCGGATCGGCGATGGACTCGGGGTCGGGCACCCGGGATCCCAGTGCTGCACCCTGGCCGGGATTCGTTCCCCAGGTGACAAAGGGCTCCAGGGTGCTGGCGTCGAGCCGCACCTCCTTGTCGAAGGTCGCGTCCGCATCGGTGCGTAGCTCCCGCCACGCGGCCAATGCGACATCCCAGTCCGCCCCCTGCGGCGCGTGCGGGCGCCCTTTCAGATACCCGAACGTGGTCTCGTCCGGCGCAATCATCCCGGCCCGCGCGCCGGCCTCGATCGACATGTTGCACACGGTCATCCGGGCTTCCATCGACATCGCCTCGAATGCCTCACCGCGATATTCGATGACATAACCCTGGCCGCCACCCGTGCCGATCTGCGCGATCACCGCGAGAATGACGTCCTTGGCGCTCACCCCGTCGGGCAGCGTCCCCTCGACGGTGACCGCCATCGTCTTGAACGGCGCCATCGGCAATGTCTGGGTCGCAAATACGTGCTCGACCTGGCTGGTACCTATGCCGAACGCCAACGCACCGAACGCGCCGTGCGTGCTGGTGTGCGAATCGCCACACACGACGGTCATGCCCGGCTGGGTGAGTCCCAGCTGCGGGCCGATCACATGCACGATCCCCTGCTCGGCGTTGCCCATCGGGTAGAGCGTGACACCGAATTCCTCGCAGTTACGCCGTACCGTTTCTATCTGGGTACGGGAAACGAGGTCGGTGATCGGCTCGTTGACCCCGGTGGTCGGAATGTTGTGGTCCTCGGTGGCGATCGTCAGATCGGGCCGGCGCACCGGCCGACCGGACAGCCGGAGCCCCTCGAAGGCCTGCGGGCTGGTCACTTCGTGCACCAGATGCAGGTCGATGTAGAGCAGATCTGGCTCACCGGCGGCCCGGTGCACCACATGGCTGTCCCACACCTTTTCTGCGAGAGTCTTTCCCATCAGAGCTCCCATCTCAGGATTTGGGAATGTAGTATCGCTTCATGGGACACTCTAGCGGTATCGGCGTGCTGGACAAAGCCGTGCTCGTGCTGCAGACGACATCGCGATCCCCGATGACGCTGGCCGATCTGGTCGACGCGACCGGTTTGCCCCGGGCCACAGCGCATCGGTTGGCAGCGGCCTTGGAAACGCATCGCCTGCTGACGCGGGATACCGGTGGCCGCTGGCAGCCCGGCCCGGCACTGCGTGAGTTGGCTCAGGGTGCGGCCGATCCGCTGCATGTCGCGGCCGCTCCCATCGTTACCAGGCTGCGCGATGACTCTGGTGAGAGCGCTCAGCTGTACGTGCGCGAGGGCTCGGTGCGAGTGTGCATTGTGGCCGCCGAACGGGCGCACGGACTGCGCGACACGGTGCCGGTCGGCGCCCGGTTGCCGATGACGGCCGGCTCGGCGGCGCAGGTGTTGGCCGCGTGGTCGACCGAAAGCGATACAGCGGAATTGCTGACCGGCGCGGCCTACGGGGCACGCTCACTTGCCGAGGTGCGCCGGCGCGGCTGGGCGCAAAGTGTGGGCGAGCGCGAGCCGGGGGTCGCCTCCGTATCCGCGCCGGTGCGGGATCGTTCCGGCGCCGTGCTGGCGGCAATATCGGTATCCGGTCCGATCGAGCGACTCGGCCGGCGCCCCGGAACGGCGCTGGCGCCGCGGGTGCTCGCCGCCGCGACCGCCCTGTCGCGCCAACTCTGAGCGCCCCTCTCCGATTTACCAGGCTGCGCTGCGTCGGATGAAATCCGGCTCGAACTGCCGTTGGTAGGCGCCATCGTCGCGCCGGGTAATGCCGCACTCGCGGTATTGCCGATGCAGTCGAGCGAGCGCATCGTCGTCGAGCTCGACACCGAGACCAGGAGCATCCGACACCCGGATCGCTCCGTCGACAATGGACAGTGGGTTGCGCAGGACGTCGTCGCGAGCCCACGGCATGTGCGTGTCGCAGGCATAGCGCAGGTTTGGCGTCGCGGCGGCGAGATGCACCATGGCCGCCAGGCTGATCCCGAGATGGGAGTTCGAGTGCATCGACAGGCCCCAGCCGAATGTGTCGCACAGCGCCGCGAGGTGGCTCGAGGCGCGCAGACCGCCCCAATAATGGTGGTCGGAGAGCACGATGCCGACGCTGCCTAGGCGCACCGCCTCGGGAATGTCGGCGAACGCCACCACGCACATATTGGTGGCCAGCGGCATGGGGGAAAGCGCCGCAACCTGCGCCATTCCGGCCCGACCCGGCGTCGGATCCTCGAGATACTCCAGCACGCCGCCGAGGTCGGCGGCGACCTTGTGCGAGGTATCGACCGTCCACGCCCCATTGGGGTCGATCCGCAGCGGGTGGTCCGGAAATGCCGCCGCCAACGCCCGGATCGCCGCAACCTCCTGCTCGGGCGGGAAAACGCCCCCTTTGAGCTTGAGCGAGGAAAATCCGTACTGGTCGACCATTCGGTGTGCCTGGGCGACGATGCCGGCCGGGTCGAGCGCCGCGCCCCAGTCATCCGGCTCGCTGCCTGGATGCCCCGGCCACTTGTAGAACAGGTACGCCGAGAACGGCACCTTGGTGCGTACCTTGCCGCCCAGGAGCGCGTGCACCGGCTGGCCGGTCAACTTGCCCTGTAAATCGAGGAATGCGACCTCGAACGCGGCAAAGACCCGGGCCTGCGACTTCTCCGCGCTGGACGGCCCGGTAAGCCCGTGCGCGTCCGGGGTGTCGACACCGCCGATGGCACCGGCGATCCGGGACCACAGGCCGTTCAGGTCAAACGGTGACAGCCCGATCAGCTGTCCGCTGACCTTTCGCAATAGGGCCAGGAATGTGTCATCGCCGTAGCTCTCCCCCAGCCCCACCTGCCCGCCGGCCATGCGCACCTGCACGATCGAGCGCAGTGCCCACGGTTGATGCACGCCGGCGGCATTCAGCAACGGCGGATCGGCGAACGCGACCGGTGTGACCGTAACCTCATTGATTGCCATGGGTCACCCCTGCCAATGCGGCCGTGCCACGGGCAATGATCGCGGCGAGCTCGCGTTCGTCCTCCGCGGTCGGGTCGATCAGTGGCGGCCGGACGCCGCCAACCTCGAGGCCGCCGAGCCGGGCCGCCGCCTTCACCAACGACACCGCATAACCGGGCACGGTCGAGCGCAACGCGGCGAATGGCAGGTAGAAATTCGCGAGCAACACATCGAGCACCTGGTTGTCGCCCTTGTGCAGCGCGGTATGGAACGCCGTCGCTATCGCGGGCGCGAACGCCGCCACCGCGGAAGAGTAGGTGCTGACGCCGATCCCGGAGTATGCCCGCGCCGAGAGCTCCGCGGTCGGCATCCCGTTGAGAAAGCGGAATTCGGCGGCCCGCCGGTGTCCGCTTGTCCGCACCGCGGTGACGATGCGCTGCATCAGCTCCAGGTCGCCGCGCCCGTCCTTGATGCCGACTACGGTCTCGAGATCGAGCAGCGAAACCGCCGCTGCCGGCGTTAGCACCGCATTTGCCCGCTGGTAGACGATCAGCGGCAGCGGAGTTGCCGCGGCCACCGCGGCGATGTGCCGGACCAGCCCGGCGGTCGGCGCCTCGACCAGGTAGGGCGGGAGCAGCAACAGCCCATCGGCGCCGGATTCGGCCGCGGCGCCGGCGAATTCACGGGCCAGCGCCGGACCTCCGCCCGCGCCGGCATAAACCGGGACCCCGCGGCCGACGACCTCAACTGCCGTACTCACCACTTCGGCGTACTCCGGCAGCGACAGCGCGGTGAACTCGCCGGTGCCGCACGCTATGAAAATCGCCTCGGGCCCCCATTCCAGCTGCTGCCGCACGTGGGTGGCCAGGACATCGAGCGCGACTTGCGCGCCGTCCGGGGTGAACGGGGTGAGCGGAAAGGACAGCGGTCCGGACATGGGCGCCTCTCGTTCGGGTGGCGCCGATATTCTTTCAGATCGGTCCAGCGTCCTAAAGTGCCGCGGCGCCCTCCCCTAATGTTGATCATGCGGAAAGCACGAACAACACGCCGTTCGGAGTGTGCGTTTGCGCATGATCACGGGGATACGGGGGTGAGTGATCTTGCGCGCTCGTGAGCGATCTGGGCTACTCTCGCCAGGTGCCACAGGGGGCACGGCCGGAAACTGACCGTCATCACGAGCGACCGGCCTGCCGGGCGGCGGGCGGAGAGGTGCTTACGGCGTGAAGCTCGCAATTCTCGGCGGCGGCGGATTCCGCGTTCCCCTCGTACACAGGGCTTTGGTGCGCGACGGCGGCGAGCCAAGGGTGCAAACCATAAGCCTCTACGACCCCTCGCCCGAGCGGCTGGCGGTTATTGAGAACGTGCTGGCCCAGCAGGCGGCCGGCTATTCCGATCCACCGAAGGTCGAGACGACCACGTCGCTGGACGTGGCGTTGGACGGCAGCGACTTCGTCTTCTCCGCGATCCGGGTCGGCGGCCTCGAGGGGCGCACCCAGGACGAACGGGTGGCGCTGCGGCTCGGCGTGCTCGGTCAGGAGACGACCGGTCCGGGCGGGCTCGCGTATGGACTGCGCACTATTCCAGTGGCGCTGCATATTGCCGAACGGGTACGGGCGCTCGCGCCGCGAGCGTACGTTATCAACTTCACCAATCCCGCGGGCATGATCACCGAGGCAATGCAACGGGTGCTGGGTGATCGGGTGATCGGCATCTGCGACACGCCGAGCGGGATGGGCCGGCGTATTACAGCAGCGCTCGGGCTCGACGCCGCACGGGTGCAGTTCGATTACATCGGGCTCAATCATCTCGGCTGGATGCGCCGCATAATCCACAATGGACAAGACGTGCTGCCGTCGTTGCTCGCCGATGACAAGCTGCTGTCATCGCTCGAAGAAGGCGCCATATTCGGTCTGCCGTGGCTGCGCTCGCTCGGCTGCATTCCGAACGAATACCTCTATTACTACTACTTCAACCGCGACGCGGTGCGCGCAATCCTCGAGCAGAAGGAAACCCGCGGCGAATTCCTCGTACGACAGCAAGGGGATTTCTACGCTGCTGCCGCGGACGATCCGGAGCATGCATTCGGGATCTGGCACCGCACCGTCGCGGAACGGACAGCACTCTACATGGCCGAGGCGAAGGGGGATTTCGTCGCCGACGAGGAGGACGAGGAGGTGTCCAGCGGCTACGAAGGCGTGGCGCTGGGCGTGATGGCCGCAATCGCGCGCAACGAGCGGGCCACGATGATCCTGAATGTTCGGGGCGGTGGCGCGCTGCCCGGCCTCGACCCGACCGCCGTCGTCGAGCTTCCGTCCACAGTGGACGCAAATGGAGTGCATCCGCTCGCGACCGCGCCGCCGGACCTGCACCAGGCCGGGCTCATCGAGCAGGTGAAGGCGGTGGAGCGGCTGATCATCGAGGCGGCCACGACCGGCTCGGCCGACGTCGCCGAGCGCGCATTCGCGCTGCATCCGCTGGTCGACTCGGTCTCGGTGGCCCGCGACCTGGTGCGCGGCTACACCCAAGCAATACCCGAGATCGCGGCAATCCTGCACTGATTGACCCCCGCGGCCGGCGCCGGTCTGGTTCGATGGCCACCATGGCACTGCCTAGGATCG
>Ga0137413_10000576_pt1 | contig 12643 bp, 10 predicted proteins | sample CZODoug2_1_16fun_FD_108280 | JGI IMG/M metagenome (GOLD analysis project Ga0137413, IMG submission 108280) | Vadose zone soil fungal communities from Angelo Coast Range Reserve, California, USA - CZODoug2_1_16fungal (Illumina Assembly) | ecosystem: Environmental > Terrestrial > Soil > Vadose... | reverse complement strand
TGTGCCCGGCGTCCTCCAGCACAGCCATGCCCATGGTGGCCAGCATCGGCTCGCTGGAAAACGACAGATAGCGAGCCGGCGCGAGCCCGGTGTTGCCGCAACGGTGCCAAGCCCAGGCCGGCAGGTGCAGCGAGTCCCCCGGCCCCCACTCGATGCGCTCGCCGTCAATCTCTGTCCAGCCGTGCCCGGCGACCACGAACAGCATGGCGTCCCAGGAGTGCCGGTGCAGCGTGCTGGTCACCCCCGGGTCGACCTCGTGCACCAGCGCATCCATCGACCGGGTAGGCCGGTCCCCGTCCGCGCCGGTGAATACGCCGCTGCGCAACCCCCGCGCGGTGGGCGCCAGCGGCACGTCCGACCCGTGCACCACGGTCTGCCGGGTGCGCCGCCAGTCCTCCAGGAACCGCTCCCGGCGGCGTTTCTGCACGTGGTAGTGCGAGGTTTGGGTGCGGGTGTGGCCGCGAGTCTGAGGAGCCACCTCAGCCCGCCGCGGGCTCGACGTAGTGCACGTTGTCGTAGCCCAGATGCTTGAACACCCGATTCTGCGCGTTGATCAGCCGCAGCGGCGTACCGTCGGCCGCGAACAGTTGGCAGACATGGTTCTGCGGGACGTAGAGCGTGTCGCCCTTGGTGATCTCGTAGCGCTGTGGTTCGAGCGCAACGCGGGCGTAGTACTTCTCCGCGAGCTCCGCCTCGACCTCCCACTGCAGCGCATAGCCGCCGCCGTCGAGCACGTAGTAGACCTCGTCGGCCATCTTCCAGTACCTGCCGGACCGCCCACCGGACGGAATGTCCAGCTCGAACGCGTCCACGCTGAAGATCCGCGCGTCGGTACGGCTCGGGTCGGACATCACCCGGACCCGGCCCAGCGGGGTGTCCCGCCAAGTCGTATCGGCCGGGGAGATCACCTTCTTGCGGTCCAGCACGCCCGGAGTCCAGATCCGCGACCAGTCCTCCCTGGGGCCGAACTCGTGCTCCCGCTCCACCGGACCGGACCGCCCCTGCTGGATCAGCCCCATGAACATCCAGGTGCACTTGGCCTTCACGACCAGCGCGAGCGCCTTCTCGTCGTAGGGGTTGAAGTGCCGGTGCACCGAGTCGGTGTGCACGAAGACAAGGTCATCCTTGGCCCAGTCGTAGCGCTGGCCGTCGTGGATCTCGTAACCCCGGCCCTCCAAAATGTAGAACGCGGCCTCGTTCTGGTGCCCGTGCCCGTGGTTGCTGGATTTCGGCGGCAGCTCGACGAAGTGCACCTGGATGGTCTGGGTGAGGAAGTCCTGGTCACCGGGGCCGATCCGCCACCAGGTGCGCGAGTCGGCGCTGTCCCCGGAGTGCGCCACCGTGGCGTCGTCCACCACCGTGGAGTCGTCCCTGACCCGGTCGGCTTTGAGCTGCCGGCGGCGGAACTCCCCCAGCCCGTAGGTCTGCGAGGTCAGCCCCCGGACGAACACCCTGCCCTGCTTGGCCATTGATCCTCCGCGCGACAATGCAGCGTGATAATGGACTTACCATAATACCGACCTGCCGACCTGTCGAGGCCCCCGGCGGCGGCATTCGGGCTCGGTCGTCGCCTTCCCTCTGAGCCGTTGGATGGCTACCCGGGCGGAGGCAGCACCCCACAGCGCCGCAACCGGTCCTCGCGCCCGGGAGTACGGTCAATCCGCCATCCGGCGTAGCGATGCTTAGTCAGTTTGGAAGCGTGAGCGTGAACAACGGACGGCATTGCCCATAAGCGCGTATTCCAGCACTCCCTGCAATTCCTATTTCAATTCTTTCCATTTCTGTTGACATTTTCAACTCGCCGGAGATAATAGCGTTCCGCTGCTGCCCCAGACCGCTGGATAAGGGGTTGAGCCCCCATGGGTGTCAGGTGATCGGACCCGGGGCCGCGTACGCGACCGCGCCGGGCTCAACCGCGCCGGCGCGGGCCACTCGTGATGCCAAGATCAGCGCCCCCACGGACGGATCGGTCTCGTCGGTATCCGCGGCGGACCCGCCCACGCCCGTCGCGGCCGGCGGCACCGCGCCCGCGCCCCGCGGTGCCGCGGCCCGCGATACCGCGCCCCGCGGTACCGCGCCGATTGCGGGGGCTTCCCCTCGGTGGGGCTTGGCATTGGCGGTGCTGGTCGTCGGGATGTTCATGTCCGTATTGGACGTGACCATCGTCAACGTTGCGGTGCCGGCGATCCAGACCGACTTCGGCGGCTCGCTGCGCGACGTGTTGTGGATTGCCACTGCCTACACCCTGACGCTGGGGGTGGTGGTGCCGGTGAGCGGATGGCTGGGCGACCGGTTCGGGCTACGCAAGGTTTATCTGCTCGCGCTGCTCGGGTTCGCGGCGGGCTCGGCGTTGTGCGCCATCGCGTGGAGCCTCAACGCTCTGATCGTATTCCGGATCCTGCAGGCGGTCTCGGGCGGAATCCTGCCTGTTGTCACCATGACATTGATCTACCGAATCGTGCCTCGGGAAAAGATCGGCACCGCGATGGGCATGTACGGCCTAGGCGTAGTGTTCGCCCCCGCCGTGGGCCCGGTACTGGGCGGCTACCTGGTGGAGTATGTGAACTGGCGGCTGGTGTTCTACATCAACGTTCCGATCGGACTGCTCGGCGCCGCCGCCGCGGCCGCCGTGATACCGAAAGTCATGAAAGGCACCGCACGGCGCTTCGACCTCGCCGGTTTCGCCACCATCGCCCTGGGACTGTTCGCGATCCTGCTCGCCGCCTCCAAGGGTGAGGACTGGGGGTGGACCGGCTACCGGATCCTCATGTTGTTCACCGCCGGCCTACTGAGCGTGGCGTTGTTCGTAGTGATCGAGCTCGAGGTGACCTCTCCGCTGCTGGACGTACGGCTGCTCAAAGTTTGGCCATTCACTAACTCGCTGCTCTTGAGCGCGGTGTTGTTCATCAACCTGCTCGCGGTGGCGTTCTACGTGCCGGTGTACCTGCAACAAGGCCAAGGCTTCCAGGCGTTCAACGCCGGGCTACTGACCCTGCCCCAAGCGCTGGTGATGGGAGTGCTGATGCCGTTGTCCGGGCGGATCTACGACAAGATCGGGGCCCGCTGGCTGGCCACCATCGGGCTGGCAATCTGCGCGGTGGGCACCTATCTGTTGGTCGGAATCACCCCGGCCATGACCCGCGCCGAGGTGATCACCTGGACCTGTGTCCGCGCCGTCGGCATGGGCATGGCAATGATGCCCATCATGACCGCCGGGATCTCCGCGGTGCCGCCCGCGCTCACCAACCAGGCCAGCGCGCTGACCAACGTCGTGCGCCAAGTCGCCGCCGCGCTCGGCCTGGCCGCGCTCGCCGCGCTGGCCACCACCCAACAAGCCCAACTCTTCGCCGACCGCGCCGCGCTAACCCCCGCGACCACAATGCCCCGGGCAGCTGGCCACACAGCCCCACGCACCCCGGCCGCCTTCGCCGCCGCCTACCAGCAATTCCAGCACCTGCGCCTGGCCGTGCTCGCGACCTCCTACAGCAACCTGTTCCTGCTCATCGCCACGCTCACCGCGACCGGCGTCATCCTCGCGCTGTTCCTCCGGCACTCGAGCCCGCGTCCGGGCTCACCCGACTAGGCACACAGCGCGTCGCGTTTGGGCCGAGCTGAAAGACCTAGCAGAAATCGCGTTGGTCATTCAGGGTGGTCGACAGAGGGTTCGTCCCGGCCGCCCCCCTGCGCAAGGAGTAACGATGCTCCCGGATCGGAACACGCCACGTTCCTCGGCGGCTACACCTAATTCCGGTACACGGGTCGGCACCATGCGATGGTGGATTCTCGGATGGCTGCTCGGCGGCGGCATCATCAACTACCTCGACCGGGCGAACCTGGCGCTGGCCGCTCCTCAGATAATCAAGGAACTCGGGTTGACCGCCGCCGGCATCGGATTGATCGGCTCTGTCTTCTCCTGGACCTACGCACTGATGCAGCTGCCCGCTGGCTGGCTCGTTGACCGCTTCGGCAGCAAGCGCATCTACTCGGTCGCGGTCGCGCTGTGGAGTTTGGCCACCGCGGCCATGGGTCTGTGCTACCGACTGCCCCAGTTCCTCATCGCCCGGATCGCGCTCGGCATCGGCGAGGCGCCGTGCTTCCCTACCTCCGCAAAGATCACAGCAGCCTGGTTCCCCAAGCGGGAACTTGGCATCGCCACTGGTATCTGGGACTCATCGTCGAAGTGGGGACCGGCGCTCGCCCCGATCATCCTCGTGCCGATCGAGGTGGCCTTCGGCTGGCGCGCGCTGTTCTACCTCACCGGGGCGCTCGGCATCGTGTTCGTCGCCGCGTTCATCATGTTCTACCGGACACCGGGCGACAGCAAGCGGTTGTCGGCTCGGGAGCGCGAGCTGATCGAGACCGAAACCGGTGCGGGGGACGAATCCGCGCATATCCCGTGGATGCGGCTGTTCACCAAACGAACTATCTGGGGCATGATGCTCGGCTTCTTCTGCACCATCTGGATGTGGAACATATTCCTGACATTTCTCCCCCTCTACCTGCTCAAGACCCAAAACATCCAGCTGGCACAGCTCGGTCTCTACGCGAGCATCCCCTACGTCGGGGGCATCATCGGCGACATCGCCGGCGGCTTGGTCACCAACGCCCTGGCCACGCGCGGCACCATCTCCCCGTTCAATGCCCGGCGAGGGCTCATCGCCGTATGCGCCATACTCGCCGGCATCTCGGTCGTGCTGCTGCCGTTCGTCCACGGGCTGTGGCCCACCGTCGCGCTACTGACCCTCTCCCTCGCCTTCCTCTCCGCGATCAGCGGCAGCGCCTGGGCAATGCCCGGCGACGTCGTGCCGCAGCGCCTGGTCGGCTCGGTCGGCGCCATCCAAAACTTCGGCGGCTATTTCGGCGGCGCGTTCTCCCCCCTCGTCGCGGGCCTCATCGTCGACGCGACCGGCTCCTACGCGCTCGCGTTCTACTCCGGTGGCGTCATCGCCGCGCTCGCCGCTGTCTGCTATTGGTTCATCGTGCGTAAGCCCGTCCACAACCTGGGCATCGCGTAATAGGAGTTCCGCGTCGTGAAACAGAAGGTTGTCCCGTATTGCCAGCGGCCCGCGGTAGCGCCCGCCGAGCGCGGCGTGCAACGGTATGCGGCGGCGCGGGCGAGTTCTGACTACGGTAACGGACAGACCCGGACTGCGGGGGTGCGATGAGGCGACGCGCCATCGACCTCTGGTCGCCGGCCATCGGGGCCAGCGGCACGGTCCTCGCTTACGGCCACTGGGGATGTCCGGTGCTGGCATTCCCGGCCGAGGCGGGCCGGGCGGGCGACTTCGAGTCGAACGGCATGGTCGAGGCTGCCGCCGACCTCGTCGAGGACGGCCGTGTCAAGCTCTACTGCGTCGACAGCCACGACGCGCAAACGTGGTCGAGCCGATCTATCCCGCTCGAGGAACGCGCCCGGCGGCACGGCGCGTACGAGTCCTGGATCGTCGACCAGGTGCTGCCGTGGATCCACGAGGACTGCGCCGGCCCACTCGGGGTCGTCACCACCGGCTGCAGCATGGGTGCTTTCCACGCCGCGAACTTCACGCTGCGCCGAGGGGGCCTGTTCCCGAAGGCGCTGTGCCTGTCGGGCAGCTACGACCCCAGCGCCTGGCATGGGTGGGGCGAACAGGGTCAGGCGCTGTACTTCCAGAACCCGATCGCCTACGTCGGCGGGTTGCACGGCGACCACCTGGAATGGCTGCGCCGCCAGGTGCGCCTCGTGCTCGTCTGCGGGCAAGGCATGTGGGAGGACACCACCGGCGCTCTGGCCAGCACGCGCGTACTTGCCGCCTTGCTGGGCGAGAAGGGCATCCCGCATGAGCTGGACCTATGGGGTCACGACGTGGCGCACGACTGGCTGTGGTGGCGCCGTCAGTTCGCGCACCACCTGCACCGGATCTGCTGAGGAGGCGGGATATGAAACGACACCTCGTCGGGCTGCTGCTCGGCACCGAGGAGGACTGGCCCTCGGCGTTCGAGACGCTCATGCGCCGGATGGGACCGGTCCGCGCGGGCGCCGGCGAGGAGCACGGTTTCGACGTCGAGCGGATCACCATCGAGCCATTCGACCTGCGCGACCGGCCCCGGTACGACTTGGTGATCGACCGGCTCGCGTACTGGTACTACGTGCCCCGCGAGTGGCTGAAGAAGGTCGCGCTGATGGACGACGTGTACCTGCTCAACAGCCCGTTCACCTTCCAATCCATGGAGAAGCATGCCGCCTACTGCGCGATGATGCGGCTCGGGCTCAAGGTGCCCGACACCGTGCTGGTGCCCTTCAAGAACCCGCCTGAGCACGCGAAGTGGGCCTACACAGCGGCCAAGTACAACCAGCCGTTCGACCTTGACGCAATCGCGGAGCGGATGGGCTTCCCGCTGTTCATGAAGCCCTACGACGGTGGGGCGTGGGTGGGTGTCACATATATCAAGGACCGGGCCGGCCTGCGCGCCGCCTACGACCAGTCGGGCCAGCGGCTGATGCACCTGCAGAAGGCGGTGGAGGGCTACGACGTGTTCGCGCGGTCGCTGTCGATCGGCGCGGAGACGATGGTGATGAAGTTCCGCCCCGAGCTACCCATGCACGACCGCTACGAGGTGGCTCACGACTTCCTCACCCCTGAGATTGGCGACGAGGTCGTCACCATCTCCCGACTGGTCAACGCGTTCTTCCGGTGGGAATTCAACTCCTGCGAGAACCTCATCGCCGGATCGCAGGTGCATCCGATCGACTACGCCAACGCCTGCCCGGACGTGTCTCTGACGTCGCTGCACTACTACTTCCCGTGGGCGATCGCGGCGCTGGCGCGTTGGACGGTGTTCACCACGGTGACCGGTCGCCGATCGAACCTCGACCTGGACACGGCGCAGTACTTCGCGATCGCCGACCGCGAGGACCTCTCCTACGGCGAGAAGTTGGGCGCCTACCGCCGGCTCGCCGACGACTATTTCGAGACGGACCGGTACCTGGACTTCTGCGCGAGCCGGCTGGGCCACCTCGACGAGGTCGTGCTGGAGTGGGTCGACGGCCCCGACTTCGACGCGCTGCTTGTCGATACCGTCCGGGCCACCTACCCGGAGGCGGAGCAGGACCGGTTCGTCGCCCACTTCCGGGGTCTGGTCGGGCTGTGGGTGCGCGACACGAAGGCCGCTCAGCCGGCGTAGAGGAAGCTACCCTCTTCAGGCGTGAACGTAGTCTTCGTCGAGCCCGCTTTCCCGCGCCGCGGCGCCATTTCACCTCGTGCGCCCGGGTGATCGGAGCCGACGGTCGCATCAGCGAGCTGACGGCCCTGGAACCGGCACAGTGAGTGGGCGCTTGGCCATCAACCAACTGGGGGACCGCCGGCCCGACGCGGCGGCTGTCGACCGTTTCCTCGCCCGGCACGAGGCGCCGATCGTGGAGGGCGGCCGGTGCACATTCCTGTGGCGCGGCCAGGCCGACGAGGTGCACCTCGTCCACCGGATCGTGGGGTTACCCGACCGGCTGCCGCTGCGTCGGGTGGCGGACACCGACCTCTGGTACCTCGTGCTGGAGCTGGCGGAGGGCTCGCGCGTCAACTACCAGGTCGAGGTGCGCCGTGGCGAGCACGTCGAGACCGGGAACGACCCGCTCAACCCCAAGCTCTCCTACAGCCCGGTCGGCACCTCGTCGGTGTGCTTCGCCTCGGGCTACACCACCCCCGACTGGGCCGAGCCCGACCCCGAAGCCCGTCCCGGCAAGCTCACCGAGATCGTGGTGGCCAGCCCCGCGCTGCGCCGGAACTGCCCGGTCACGCTGTACCTGCCGGCCCGGTTCCGGAGCACCGCGGCATACCCGTTGCTCGTGGTGCACGACGGCGGCGACTTCCTGCAGTACGCCGCGGCCAGGACGGTGCTGGACAACCTCATCCACCGCCTCGACATCGCGGAGCTCGTGGTCGCGTTCCTGCACCCCCGGGACCGGCTGGTCGAGTACGCGGACTCGCCGGCGCACGCGCGATTCCTCACCCACGAGCTGCTGCCCCGGCTCGAGGCGGAGCTGCCCCTGGTCGCCCAGCCCTCCGGCCGCTGCCTGCTCGGCTCCAGCTTCGGCGCGGTCGCCTCGCTCAGCACGGCCTACCGCGCACCCGACACGTATGGCGCGCTGGCGCTGATGTCCGGCTCCTTCGTCTTCACCGACATCGGAGGCGCCGACCACGGTGGCGGACCGGCGTTCGACCCCGTGGTGAGGTTCGTGAACCACTACCGCCAGCGGCCCCGCCGGGTGGCCGGGCGGCTGTTCCTCAGCTGCGGCGTCTACGAGCCGCTGATCACCCCCAACCGCTCGATGGTGCTGACGTTCGAGTCGGCCGGCATGGCGGTCCGCTTCGTGGAGCGGCGCGACGGGCACAACTGGGAGAACTGGCGCGACACCCTCCGCGACGCCCTCTCCTGGATCTACCCCGGCCCACAGAAGCTGGTCTACGAGTAGCGAGACCGAGCGGTTCACTGCTTAGGTGTGCACCGGATCGGTGCAGTCCACCCGTTCTGGTCAGTCTTGGGTCCCTAGAGGATCGACCTTCGCGGCAAGGCCGGAGAGAAGCTGATCGACAACGTCCTGCGCGAACGCCTCACTGAGCGGCGCATGAGGGGACAGGAGCCGATACCAGAACGGGCCGAACAGGGCGTCGACCGCCACGTCGAGATTTGTGTCCACGCGGAGCTCTCCCCTATCGATGCCTCGCTGCAGCACCGTGCTCAGTACGCGCCGCCGGTCGGCGATGAACGTCTGGAACTCGGTGGCGAACTGTTCATCTCTCTGCGCCTCGATCATCATCGAGCGCAGCACCGCCCCAGCCTGCGGATGTCGGCCGCCGCGGAACAGTCTGCTCATCATGACGTGCAGATCGCGCCGAACCGACCCGGTGTCTGGATCAGGGTGCCGATCGCTAATCAGCTGGGTGTAAGCCTCGGCTACCAAGGCGCCCTTAGATGGCCACCACCGGTAGATCGTGCGCTTGCCCACCCCCGCCGTAGCCGCGATGCGTTCGATCGAGAGGCCGGGATAGCCCGCCTGGGTCAGCAAGGCGATGGTCGCGTTGATGACAGCGTCGTGCACTTCGCTGCTGCGTGGTCGGCCCTGGTGACGCTTCGGGGACTCGGGTGCGATCTCGCCGGACACCTGGCAGAGAGTATGGGAGGGCGGGCCGCCCAGCGGTGAGGCTCGGCATCGGCCAGCCGGAAACGTGCCGAGGAGCTCTCCCCGCGAGAGCAGCGCGGGCCCGGTGCGGATGCGCACCGGCTCATCTAGCGTGCCGCCCGCCTGGCCCTTGGCCAGGAACTCGACGTTCCTGCCCGGATGGAGGATGCGACGGCACCCCGTCCGTGCTGACCACGGCGTTGGGACAGTCCAGCCGAGCGGATGATGGCGACCTTCGAAGTAGCTATGGATACGCACCGGTGCGTATACTTAATAGCAGAGTTCACCCACAGACGAGGAGCTCGCGCTCATGCCTCATGCCGTGCTGAACCACGCCTTTCCCGCTGATCCGTCCGTGACCTTCTACCCGGCCGTCGCCAAGGAGTTGCGAGCGGCAGGTGTCGATGTCTCGATCCCGGCGATGCCCAATCCGGTCGGCACGCGCCCGGGGCCGGGCACCTGGGGACCGGCGTTGGCCTCCGCTGTCACCGCCACTCCGGCTGACACGGTCCTTGCGGGTCATAGTGTCGGCGGATGGAACATCTTCCGATTCTTGGAAGCGCGCAACGCCGACGCCGAGCCGTTCGCCGGCGTGACCGTGGTAGCTGCGCCCGCCTACTACATTCACTATCCGGATCTGTTCGAGTTCTTCGCCGCGCCCATCGAGTGGGATCGCGTGCGGACCGGCGCTCGGAGGTTCACGATCATTCAAGCCGCCGATGACCAGATCCTTGCCCCCGACGGCACCGGTCATGGCCATCGGCTCCGCGAGCTACTGGGCGCTAAGTTGCTGGTGCTGCCGACTGGCGGCCATTTCGCGGATTTCGAGGGATGCGTTGACCTCCCCCAGCTGACGCAGGAACTGCTCAACCAACTTCGGGGCAGCTAAATCGCACACATACCGCCACAAGTGATCAACTGTTCTTCCCCGTGCCCTTGCTTAGTCGCGGCGGACCGGCCGGTATCGCTGCTCGGGACGTCCCGGCCCGCCGTAGCGCAGCCGGAGTTCGACGATGCCGCGTTGAGCTAGGTAGGACAGGTAGCGTTGGGCGGTTGGCCGGCTGAGTCCGAGGTCGTTGGCTACCTCGGCGGCCGAGATGTCGCCGTCGGCGTGCCGTACGGCGGCGCGCACCAGGGCCAGGGTGGGCGCGGAGTGCCGTTTGGGCAGCGGCTCGGCGCTGGGCGGCCGCAGCATCGCGTACAAGTCGTCGACTTGCTCCTGGTCGGCCTCGCTCAGCATGTCCAGCCGTTGATGTAGGTCCCGGAAGGCGACCATCCGGTCCCGGAGCTTGGCAAACCCAAACGGTTTGACCAGATAGTGCACCGCCCCGAGGGTCATCGCGCTGCGCACCGTGTCCACGTCCCGGGCGGCGGTGATCACTAGGAAAGCCGGCGGTGGCTGGCCTGTGGTGCCCAGCTCGCGGATGAGGGCCAGGCCGTGTCCGTCTGGCAGGTAGAGGTCGAGCAACACCAGGTCGGGGCGCAGCCGCGCGGTTAGCTCGGCAGCCTCGGCGGCGGTGTGGGCGGTGGCGACCACGGCGAACCCGGACACCTTCGACACGTAGGCGGCGTGGACGGCGGCCACCCGGTAGTCGTCGTCCACCACCAGCACGGTGATCTCTGAGCGGGGCGTTGGCTTGTTCACCGTGTCGCTCCGGACAGTGCGACCAGCGGCAGGGTGACGGTGAACGCCGGTCCGGGCCCGGCGGTGACGCTGATCTGTCCGCCAAGTCGCGCCACGACCTGCTGGACCAGGGCTAGGCCGAGGCCGCGCGCGGCGCCGTTGCGGGCCGGCTTGGTGGTGAACCCCTCGCAGAAGATTGCCTGGCCGTCGCCGGGCGGAATGCCTGGGCCGGTGTCGCTGACCCGGATCGTCAGCTGCGTGTCGTCGTTGACCAGGCGCAGCGTCACGTGCGGGGGCGGTGGGCCGAGCAAGGCCGCGTCGATGGCGTTGTCGATCAGGTTGCCGAGCACGGTGACTACGGCGTGTGGGTCGGGTGGGCGGTGGTTCAGCCGCGAGTCTTCGGTGAGCAGCAATTCGACGCCCCGCTCAGCGGCGACGGTGGCCTTGGCGATGATCAGTGCGGCCACCACGCGGGTGCTTACCTTGGCGCTGACCGATTCGGCGAACCCGTCGGCGGTGCCGGTGATGTCGGTCAGGTAGCTCAATGCCTCGTCGAACTCGCCGAGCTCGAGCAGCCCGGTGAGGGCGTGCATCCGGTTGGCGTACTCATGCTGCTGGGCGCGCAGCGCGTCGGTCAGCCCACGGGCGCTGGTCAGCTCGCGGAGCAGCCCCTCAGTCTCGGTGCGGTCACGCAGCGTCACCACTGAGCCTAGCGGTTGGTCCGCCGGCCCGACGCGCATCCGGTTCACCACCAGGCAGTGCCGGTCGGTGAGCACGACCTGGTCAACGCCGCGGGTCTGGCCGGACAACACGTCCAGTAACCGTCCGGAGGCCAGGACGTTTGCCAGTCGCTGGCCGATCGCGCTGACGCGCAGCCCGAGCAGCCGGCGCGCCTCGTCGTTGACCAGGGTGACCCGGCCCTCCGGGTCGAAGGTGACTACGCCCTCCCGCACGCCGTGCAGCATCGCTTCCCGCTCGCGCAGCAGCGAGGCGATCTCGTGCAGCTCCAGCCCGAACGTGCTGCGTTTGAGCCGGCGTGCCAGCAGGAGCGAGCCGATCGCGCCCAACACCAGCGCCAGCGCGGTGTAGAGCGCCACGGGCGGCAGCACCTCACCCCAGAACTCGCTGGTCACGGCGACCATCGAGATCCCGGCGGAGACCTCACCGACCACGGCGCCGGCCGGGCCGAACACCGGTGCCTTGCCGTTGGCCGACGCACCAAGGCTGCCCGGGTCGACGCCAACCGAGGGTCGACCGTTGAGCACCGCGACCGGTTCTTCGATCCGTCGGCCGACCAGCGCCGGGTTCGGGTGCGACAGCCGCACCCCGTCGCGGGTGATCACCACGACGTAGAGCGCGTTTGTGCTCCGCCGCACCTGCTCCGCGACCGCTCCAGCCTCTCCACCGGGATCGGCGCCGGCGAGCACGGCCTTCTGGACCTGGGGTAACGCGGCCACCGACTGGGCCACCGCGAGCGCGTGCTGCTCGTACTGGTTGCGCAGCTGGTCGCTGGACAGCTTGGCGTAGAGGGCAAATCCGATGCTCACGGTGACGACCAGGATCGCCACCTGACTGATCAGGATGCTGGTGGACAGCTTCGTACCGTGCATCTCGCCCTACCCCGTCGCCGCGCTGCCAGGGCCGCTCAAACGCTCAGTGTGCAGCACAACCCGGACAGGGCGGGAGCCCGAAGCCAGGCACATAAGGTTCATAACCTCGAAGAATGCGCGTTAGCCGCACAACGCGCGGATGGCTCGCCGCGACGGCGGCTGCTGCCTATCGTCGGCCGCCATGTCCAACACCATTGAGCTGCGGTCGGTCACCAAGCGGTTCCGCACCCCCGAGGGCGGCTACTACACGGCGCT
>Ga0137413_10000575_pt1 | contig 12644 bp, 6 predicted proteins | sample CZODoug2_1_16fun_FD_108280 | JGI IMG/M metagenome (GOLD analysis project Ga0137413, IMG submission 108280) | Vadose zone soil fungal communities from Angelo Coast Range Reserve, California, USA - CZODoug2_1_16fungal (Illumina Assembly) | ecosystem: Environmental > Terrestrial > Soil > Vadose... | reverse complement strand
CGGCTCATCTGAAGACCGGCGGGATTTTTGTGTTCGATTTCTGGTACGGGCCTGGCGTCCTCACTGATCCCCCTACCGAGCGCGTAAAGAATCTGAAGGATGATGTGATTGAAGTGATGCGGACGGCGAAGCCGAAGTTGCGCCCGAATGAGAATGTCGTGGACGTCCACTACAAGGTGAGGGTCAAACAGAACCAGAATGGGGAGGTCTGCGAGCTCGAGGAAACTCACCGCATGCGCTACCTGTTCCTGCCGGAGTTGAGATTCATGCTCCAGGCGGCGGGGATGGAGCTGTTGCACGCGCAGCGGTGGATGTCGGATGACGAGTTGGACGCTCGAAGCTGGCAGGCGGTGGTGACGGCACGTCGGACATGACCTATCGCAATCTCATTTTCCTGCATATTCCCAAGGCTGCCGGAACCACGCTGCATTCGATCCTGGAGAGTCACTACCCTCCAGCGAACACCTATAGCATCTATGACCCCGACCTTCCCGCGAAGGAATTTGCCGCGTGGCCACGCGAGAAGCGCGAACCCATCCGCCTGTTGAAAGGCCATGTGGCATTCGGCCTGCACGAGTACCTCGTCGGCGAAACGACCTATATCACCGTTCTGCGCGATCCCGTCGAGCGGGTCAAATCGCACTACTACTACGCGAAGCGCTATCCGACTCACTATCTCTACAAGGAGATTACCGAGCGGAACATGAGCCTGAAGGACTACACGACCGCCCGTCTGTCGGATGAGCTCGACAACGGTCAGGTACGTATGTTGGCGGGTATCGTCAGTGAGAAGGACGTCGCGCTGGGCGCCTGCAGCGCCAAGCTGTTGAAGCAGGCCCAGCAGAATATTGAGCGTCACTTCGCAGTGACAGGGTTGGCGGAGCGTTTTGACGAGAGCCTGGCGCTCATGGCGATCCGGCTGGGCTGGGACTGGACGCCCTCGTACGAGAGCCTCAACGTGGCTCCCGAAAAGGGTCAGGTCGACGCGGACACCCGTGAGGCCATCGAGCGCGCCAATCCATTCGATTGCGAGCTGTATGCATGGGCCAAGCGGCGTTTTGATGACCTGCTGAGCCAACACAAAGATGAAGTTGCCATGGGAGTGCGTCGAATCCGTGGTGAAGCACCGCGTAGCGAAGCTCCGCGCAAGGCATCGGGACCGGGACATTCCATGAAAGTTCTGTTCGTAGGCAATCCTTCCGATCGTCCAACGGACGGCGGCAGCGCCACTTTTCAACAAACCGTACTCAGCGGCCTGCAGCGGATGAGCAGCGTCCACGAGTGTTCGTATGTGCAGCCGACGCCTGGCAAGGGCGTGGTGCAATCATGGGTTGCCGAAAAGAAGATCGACTTCGTCTGGTTTCTGTCGCCCTACTTCGAGCCCGTCGACGTTCCTTTCGCCACAACAGTGTGGGACCTGGGTCATCGCGAAATGCCCTACTTCCCCGAGATGTCGCTCAGCGGCTGGACCTTCGATCAGCGTGAGGGGTACTACAGTCACGTACTGCCTCGTGCCAGCCTGGTTGTGATCGGCAATCATGTTGGAGCTCGCACTGTCAACGAGTTCTACCGGGTCCGACTGGAGAACATCTGCGAGATTCCGCTGCCCGTGAACGCGACCCCGCTGCAGGCAGTGACCAGGGATCCGAGCCTGTTGCAGCCATACGGGTTGACGCCAGGCGAGTATTTGTTCTATCCCGCTCAGTTCTGGCCGCACAAGAATCACATCACCCTGATCGACGCTCTGGCGACACTGCATGCCGCCGGCGCGCAGATGAAGTTGATCTTCACGGGGAGCGACAAGGGCAACCGTCAATATGTCGAGGACTACGTGGCCAGCCGTGGCCTGAAGGACTCGGTGGTGTTTGCCGGATTTGTAGAGGCGCCGGTTTTGCATCAGCTCTATCTGAACGCCTATGCCATGACGTTCGCATCTGTGCTGGGACCTGACAACCTGCCTCCATTGGAGGCAATGGCACTGGGCTGTCCGGTCGTCTGCGCGGATTTCAACGGTGCGCGGGAACAGATGGGGGATGCTGCGCTGTTTTTTGAAGGCCTGGATGCGAATGACGCGGTTGCCAAGGTCGCCGTGTTGTCAGATCCGAGTCTGAGAGCGAAGCTCGTTGCCAATGGACAAGCGCTGGTCAAGACGCGCAGCCCGGACGTCTATGTGGCGAAGATCAACCAGGCGTTGGATGTGTTTGCGAGGAAGCGCAAGCTGTGGGGACCGGGTAACTCGTATCGTCACACCTGAAGGTTGCAAGCGCGGGCGCTCCGATCAAGCGCTGACCCGAATATGGTCGGGCTCCAGCCCTTCCTGATAGCGCTCATACATCTGGCGGTAGGCCTCTTCCAGGTGCCGAGCGAACCGGTCGGTATCAAACAGACTCATGGTCATGCGGTTGGCATTCAACCGCTCAGTGAGCGCCGTCAACCGCGCCCGGTCGTGTGCGAGGCTCACGGCCAATTCTTCGTAGTCCGCCAGCGAAGTGGTCACCAACTCCGGCAGCCCGGCCGCATTGAGCAGACTCGCGGCGACTCGCGCACAGAACGATTCGCCTGCGTAGGTGAGAAGAGGCAACCCCGCCCACAACGAATCACTCGCAGTCGTATGTGCGTTACACGGAAAGGTGTCGATTGACAGATCGGCGAGCCAATGTCGTCCGAGGTGCTCTGCCAACGGCGCGCGCCCGGTAAATATCAATCGCTTCGGGTCAACTCCCGCCTGCTTCGCCGCCTCACGCAGATTGCGCGACGCAACGTCATTTTCCTGGAGCAGCCAAAGCACACTGCCGTCCACTCTCTTCAGAATCCGCATCCAGCAAGCGAATACCGCGGGCGTGATCTTGTAGACATTGTTGAAGCTGCAGAAGACGAATCCTTCAGCCGGCAATCCAACGTCGGCGCGAGAGATTTCGGAACGGCCGGTGGGTCTGTTTCGGGCGTTCACCTGGTAGCTGCCGGGCAGGTAAACCACCTTCTCGGAGAACTGATCGCGCGACTGCTTCGGGATCACGACCTCGTCAGCGACTACGTAGTCAATGAACGGCGCACCCATCGTGCCGGGATAACCCAGGTAGGCCACCTGGATCGGTGCGGCCCGATGCAAAAAAATCCCCGCCCGCTGATGCAACGTGAATCCCTTGAGATCGACCGCAATGTCGATTCCGAGATCACGCGACAACTGGGCAATTTCCTCATCCTTCTTCGGCTGCACGTCAATGAACTGATCGAACGCGTTCCTGAGCGCCTCGGTCACCTCATCGTGCGCACCAAATCCGAAGTTGAAGGCGACAATCTCAAAACGCTCCCGATTGTGTCGCTCAAACAGCCCGCCCGCGAGCAGGGCGGTTGCGTGGTTGTAGAAGTCCGCGGAGAAATAACCAATGCGGATTTTCGCTGTTCGCGGCCGCCTGAGGATCGGGGGCAACGCTGATTCCGCCGCGCACGCCTCCCGCACCCAGATCTGCGCCGCGCGCAGTTGCAGTTCCGGCGAATCCATCATCGTCACCGCCACAAATGGCGGCGCCGCGTCTTTTCCCTCACGAATGCAGGAGGCCACTTCCGCCATCCGGGCATCGAAATCCGTCCAGTCACAAATCCGCATCTTGGCCTGCAGGCAGATGCCGCGCAGCCAGGGTTGATCCGGGTCCGCCTCGAGCGCGCGCAGGTAACTCGGCAGCGCATCATCGAAGAGTTGCAGCTCGTGCAGAACCGAGGCGTGCTTGTAATGGTCAACCGGCAGATCCGGGTTGATTTCGAAGGCACGGCGATAGCCGCTGCGGGCTTGTTCGGTGAGCCCGATCGCCCGCAGCGCATTGCCGCGGCTGTAGTGCGCCTGCGCATTGTTGGGATCGATCTCGATCGCACGATCGAAGTCGGCGAGTGCGTCCCGTTCACGATCGAGGTGCTGGAGCGTAACTCCGCGGCTGTTGTGGGCGTCCGCGTAGTTCGGGTTGATGGCCAAAGCGCGCTCGAAACTCTTCAATGCCTCGTCAAATCGATGTAACTCGCGCAAGGCGTTTCCCTGGTTGTGCAGGGCTTCCGGATAGTCGGGATTGATCGCGATGGCCATCGAGTAACTTTCCAAAGCGTTCTCGGTGCGCTTCAGCTCCTGCAATGCCACGCCACGGTTGTTGTACGCCGTCGCGTAGTCGGAGCGCAGCGCGATCGCCTTGTCATGGCTTGCCACCGCCTCATCGCGGCGTCTGAGCTCCCGCAGAACAACCCCACGGTTGTTATAGGCGGCGGCGTATTCCGGGTTGAGCTTGATCGCCTGGTTGTAGCTGCTCAGCGCATCCGCGGGCCGCCGCAGATCCTGCAGGGTCAAACCCCGGTTGTAGTGAGCCTCGGCGTAGTTTGGTTTGATCTGGATTGCCCGGTTGTAACTGCGCAGCGCTTCCTGATGCCGGCCGAGGTTGCGCAGCACGTTGCCGAAATTGTTGTGGATCGTGGGCTCGTCGCGCCGCAATCCGGCCGCGCGACCGAAAAGCTCGGCGGCCTCCGGGAGACGCTGCGTCTGGGCGGCCATGATGCCGAGCAGATTCAGTGCATCGAAATGGTTGGCCTGCGCGGCCAGGATCGTGCGGCAGACCTGCTCCGCCTGGGTCCAGTCCCGATTGGAATAGAGCGCCAGTGCCTGTTGCATGGCCTGCACCAGGGCGGGTTGCAGTGCCGGGGCTGCGCCGCGCAGCTTGGACGAACTATTGCGCTTGGGCATCTTTAAAGAAGGTTGAGGCCGAGCGCATTCATCAGCGCCGTCTCATTGGACGGGCCCCTGAACTCTGCCTGTTCGCCCGGATGGCTGTGGTAGTGCCCGATGACATCCGCCAGGCGCACCGCTTTCTTTTTCAGAAGTTGGGTTACCAGTGTCCACCAGCACAGGTCGCCGATGACTTTGACAATCGTTCCGTCGGGGAAGCGCCAGGGATAGCGAGGCGCTCCAATGTGAGCATCCATGCGCCACAAGGTGGCCGGACCCAAGGTGCCGCGTTCACCGGTACCGCTGCCGAGACGCGTTCGCGTGCCGGGTGGCGGAGGCCACTGCGCGGCAAAGGGTAACTCCGCGGCCGGATAACATGGGGAGACCGCGTCGGTTTCCTGTTGGGAATAGCAGATCTTCCAATCGCCGCCAACCAGAGCCGCGCCCTCTCGAACCAGGGCATTTTCCAGATGCTCCACGGCATCCGTGGCCAGACGGTCATCGAGATTCAGGTTCATGACAAACGGCGTGCCGACCATGGCCAGTCCCACGTTCCAGGCCTGGTAGATGCTCATGTTCTCGTGAACGACGACTTTGCGGCCGTGAAGCGCAGCCGGGGGCTCGTCGCGGCCGTCGAAAATGTACACCGGTTCGATCGGGACCGTTTGTTTGGCCAGATTCTCGGCATGCCCCTCCAGCAAGCGATGCCGGTTGGCATCGCCATGCCAGACGGCGCAAATCACACTGGTGCGCGGCAGTCGCGGGTAGTCGCTTCGTTTGAACAGGAGATCCTGTTCCAATGTGGCAAACAGGTCGTAGCCGCGTGCAGCGAGTGACTTTGTGATTTGTCCGTCCGCGTCGCGTGTTTTGATTGAGATCAGGCTGATGTTGACGCGCGCGAAGTCGAGCTCCGCGAGAGCCTTGAGCTCGGCACCGGGTGCATCGATCGAGCAATAGTCGACTTTCTGCAGTGAGTGTTTTTCGAGCAGCGACACCAACCGCTCTGCGGGTGCCTGCTCGCATTGACACTTGCGCACAGCAGCAAGCTTCGCGAACTGCTCAGGGCGAGGCTCGACACACAGGCCACGCCAGTCCATGAAGCGTTCGAAGAAGAGGGAGTTGTTGGATGTCTCGCCGTCTGTTGCACCTGCGTCGATGAACACCCCACCGCGCTTGCCGCGGAAGAAGTTCTCGAACAGCAACTGATCCAGACCTGAGCGGGAATAGAACTTCATCCCCGGCCGCCTTTCTGGGGTCTGCGAAACACGCGCGCACCTTTGACTTAATGCGTCAAAGGGTACAGGGAGGCCCCCCTTTCGGACCCGAACTGGTGTCTCAGATTTGAGATTAGGTTAAGTGGGATGGGGATGACCCACGGGTGGCCCACGGACGACCAAGGGTAGCGGCCTCAGGTGGTGTGGACGACGACCCCTTTGCGCGTGAGCTCGAAGTGCAGCAGCCATTTCCGGGTATCGATGGTCTCCGCTGGGGCAAACTTCCATCGCATCGCCGCCTCGGTACACAGGCGAGCGAAATACTTGCTGGAGCGAGTACCTACCGCAGTCGCATGAACGGTCCTCCCCTCCGGATCGACTGCGACACGGACAGCAAAGATCATTCGGCCGTGTATGGTTGCAAGCGCCTTGTCGGGTACGTCGGGGAACTCTTCGTGAACAGCGGCGAGTGGGTCCAGCACGGGCGGTGCCTGCTCCGGGACGGCCGTGGTGACAGTGGCGGCTACAGCGACAACGGGAGCCGCCGCTGCTGCAGCCTCCGGCACGGACGGAATCGCTATCGGAGTGTGCCCCTGGTAGCTCAGGAAAACAGCTCCGCCCCAACCTGCCAGGAGCACGCCCAAAACAATCATCGCGGCACGAACGAGAAATACGCCTCGCTTCGGCGGCCGCTTCATGACCGCTGTTGATTCCAGCGGCGGCTCAACCGCACCGAGCGGCTCGACCGCACGGGGCGGCTCGACTGCAGGTTCGGTCGCTGCGACCAGGTCCTTACTGATGTCTTTCCCCGCGGCGCGAATGACACGCGCAGCATCATCTGGAAACACAACCGGCGGCTCCCGCACAACCGGCAGCTCATTTACTACAGGCTCCGGGGCAAAACCAAACGCCGGTAGCAGTGGACGCTCGGTGTAAGCACCCGCCACCACATAGTCCGGCATAGGATTGATCTCGGCGTCGAGCTGCTCCACTGTGGGCCGGCGAGCCGGGTTGCGGTGCAGGCAGCGCAACACCAAGCCCACCAGGGTGGCCGGCAGCGACTTCGGCAGTACCGGTGCGCCATCCTTGTCGGGCCAGACCGGCCGCTCCTGAGTCAGTGCCTCAACAATCAACACACCGAGACTCCAGACATCACCGGCGGCGGACATGCTGCCGTCCCGGGATTCCGGGGGGTCGAATTCGGAAGCGGGCGAGATGCTCGCCGAGGACTCCCCGGCTGGCCGGACAGCGTCACTCGCCAGCTTCAGCCGCTCCTTGAAAAGGAGCAGGTTCGAGGGTTTGAGCCCCCCGTGCACCAATTGCTTGCGATGCAGGAAAGACAGGCCTTCCAACACGGGCCGCACCAGCCTCCTGAATTCCCCGATTTCCAGTGCGCGCTGCGCGAGGATCTGCGCGAGTGTCTGCTCGGCGTACTCCGTGACTACGTACAGGAAATTCAGCCCACCGAGCTGGCAACTACCCGTGTCCAACAGCCGGACGAGGCAGGGGTGCGACAGGCGGGACGCCGTCGACCACTGCGACAGTTGTGCCTCTTTCAAAGTTGGAATGGCCGGCACCAACTTGAGCAAAGCCCGGGGGACGGCCTTTGACTTATGCTCGGTCAGGAAGACCGCACTGTGGCCGGAATTGCGTACCGAGCGGCGCAACGGAAAAACTCCATTGACGACTTCGTTTTCCCACCGCTCCCAGTTCTCACTCATCCTTGGCTTCTCGAAAGACAAACGCCAGCGTGACTTTACACGGCCGCCATGCCGCGTAAACCTGTCGGTGTTGATAGACAAATACAGGACAAACACAGGCTGTATGTCCGTTACTTCTTCGACTTAAGTCCAAAAAAAGCCCGGCCTTTCGGCCGGGCTGTCACGTACCCAGGTGAATACGCGAGCTCTTCGGCACTCCCTGCATCAGGAACTCCATCTGATCGCCGAGGATCTTCCGGTTGCCGAGAATGAAGGCCTCGTGCCGGTTCGGCACATAGGGCACGTAGTGCAACTTCATCCCCGCTTCCTGCGGGGTGCGGTTTGACTTGCGGTGATTGCACGCCTTGCAGGCGGTCACGAGGTTCATCCACGAGTCAGCCCCACCCCGGGACTTCGGGAGTATGTGCTCCATGTCGAGCTGTTCGAACCGGAACCGCTGCGCGCAATACGCGCAGACGTAACGGTCCCGGGCCAACAGAATCTGCTTGGTGAGCGTCGGCACGCGACCGAATTGCCGGACCATGTGGTTGCGGCCCTTGATCGCGATAATGGAGCTTGCGCGAATGATGGACCGCAAGCCGGTGACCCGCTGCGTGCCGCCACGGAGCACAAACTCGTGCTGGCCGATTTCCCAGGCGACCATGTTGGTCGCGTAATACAGTGCGGCGCCGCGCGTGTTGATCCACCGGTGCGGAGCGCCGGCTGCGTCGAGCGCGAGAATGTGCGGACTCATCGTAACTCCCTCCTATGGTGAATAACGGCCAAATGAAAATGGCGTTACATGCGGGATTCGAACCCGCGGCTTCTCGCGAGACAAGCGAGCACTGCCGGCCCCTGAGTTAATGGGCTCGTAAGACTGGTTGAGGCTCCAGGGCTCGAACCTGGATTTCCGCGTTCAAAGCGCGGCGTCCTGCCGTTGGACCAAGCCTCAGTTTGAAATTCGGGCCGAGTAATCACCTCACGCTCCCACGTGCTTGAAAAATTCACTCGCCCCAGGATTCTCACCCTCGCATACACACCAACTCACAGCGCATGTTGGATGCGCTGGCGCATTTGCGCAGGCGAGCCTCGCTCCTGTTGAATGACAGGGCGCAATGCGACGCAAGGGTGAGAACCCTCGATCAATTCATGTTGTTAAACAGCATCCTGGCCGAACCAGCGGCGCAGGGGTCGCATGCGCACACGCGCAGGCAACCGGTCGAGGGCTTTACCTCGCGGCCGAGACACTGTTGGGTGGTTTTTGCGCCGAGCCTGAGAGGAATCTCAGTTGGCTTGGGGCTCCCTGCGGTGCTCGTCCGGCTTGCGCCTTCAGAGCCAGGAGCCCTAAAGGCAGCTATCTATCGCGTATAAACCCTTGATCGCGATAAATATTCGCGGGCAAGGGCCGACTACCCGACATCCACGGGCAGCCGGACGCAATGCGATGCAGTTCGCATGACGTGTCTGGTTTGACTGTTCCGAGGTTCAGGCTCATCTCTATTTCGCTTGGGTTAAATGCGCCACCGAGGGGCGCAGTTGACTACAACTCGCGCGCAGCATAGCGATGCCGAGTTGTATTGACAACATTTATTGCGTCAGCCGTTGCCGGAACTGCGGTGAATATGCACCGGGGGACTGGGATCCCCGGTGAGCTTCTTGCGCACAAAGTCGATGTGTTCCCGAAGTATGTAAACCTGCTCGGCATGGGAGCCGGGCATCTTGCGGGAAATAACCTGTTTCTCAATGGCTGCCAGCCGGCCGAGCATCTGCGCCCGTTTCTCGTCCGACAGGGGCTCCAGTGTCTGTCGCTCGAGCTCCATCAACTCGCCATAGCGATGATGAATGCGGGTGTCGATTCGCCAGCGATACAGCACCGGCAGATAGCGCAAGCTGGGAACAATCACCACAAACAGCGGCACGATCACAATCAACAGCCGGCTGACCAGGCTCGCGAGCCAGAACGGCAGGTAGCGGTAAATGAAGCTTCGATCGCCTTCCTTGTAGTACCGCGCCGCCTCCGAGCTGATGGGAAACGTATGAATCGAGGGGTTGGGAAACTGACCCGCCGTCTGCAGCAGCGAGGCGCGACCGTGCACCTGGGTCGCCGCCTCGATCAACAGATCAGTCAGCGCAGGGTGCAGGTTGGAATGCGCGACGAGCTCCACTGTGGGTGCCAGCAGGCTCATGTTTTCAGGTGGCAGGTTCTCGCCGAGATCGAAAGCGCCCGCAGGCAGTGTCAGTTTGCTCAAGTACGCGAAGCGCCGCACATAGGCATCGGCCTGGGGGAATTCGAAAAGCCGGATGCCGTCGGCATGCACCAGCTCGCGCAGGGTCGCACTCGAGGCCGAATCTCCAGTCACGAATATCGCATCCACCTGTTTGCGCAGCAGCGCGGTACGCGCGGGCTCGCCTTCGAGAGTCGTCAACGCGGTGGCTCCGCCCGGCCCGATGCCATTCGCCTTCAACAGTGCCAACGCCAGAAAGCGCGTGCCACTGCCTTCCGGTCCGATCGCAATCCGCAGCGGGGCCAGCTCGGACAACCGTTGCAGCGGCTTCGGACTGCGATAGAAAATCATCAGAGGTTGATAGAACATGCCGCCGAGCGACTCGAGGTCGTCATCAGTGTCAGGGTTGTTGGTCACACCTGACTGGACCAGGGCAATGTCCACGCGGGATTTCGGGTCGGACAGGCGCTGGAGGTTTTCCAACGAGCCTGCCGATTGCACGACGTTCAGCTTGATGCCGTTCCTCGCAAGGATCCTGCTGTAGCGCTGCGCGATGCTCTCGAAGTTGCTGCCCTTGGGACCGCTGCTGATGGTCAATGTATGCGGCGGAGCGGAGCGAACGAAATGCAGTGCAGCCCAGACGAGCACGCCGCAGATCAGCACCGCAGGCACGAAGGTCTGCGCAAAAGCCCACAGGGAGACGTTGCCATGCCTGGACGGGAGCAGGCTGGAGAGCTTGGTATTGAGCGCCATGAGGATGCACGAGGCCGCCGAAACTGTGGGCATCATGCACGACTGCCCGGGACTCTCCCAGCCCCGGACAGCTCACCGAAAGGTTCAGTATTTTGTTACAAACGACATCAGGTGATAGAGCACTGCGAAGTACAGGAGGATCAGCGCCGCGATGGCGAGAATCACAGTCCAGATCCGCGCGGCCAGCGGCCGAGCCGTCGTCAAGGCGATCCAACCGGCCCACAGCATGGCCACCGCTCCACCGACATAGGCCACCACCGAAAGCGCGTACATCAGCAGCAGAACCGGATCCAGAGACGGGGCCAGGTTTTCCAGATTGGTGGCCACGACAATCAGCAGCAGGAACCAGCCCCCTGTCATGGTTGCCAGGGCCGCAGCAGCAATGCGCGACACTCTGTGCCCCGTGAGTGCGAGTCCCGTGAGCGGCAGCCGCACGCCGTGACGACGCCGGGAGATTGCAGCAATCGGCCAGAACAGCGAAGTCAGAAGAACGGCAGCTAATGAAGCAATGAATGCCGGCAGCAGCCACGCGGGGGACCGCCAGGCGGGAGTCGGATCAAACACCATGAAGGGCGAGAGCTCGTCCATGCTCACGCGGACGACTTTTCCGTCAACCACCTTGGCCGCCATCCGCCGCCCGTTGGCTGTCTGACGCCAGACGAACGGGGCCATTTCCTGGTAATGCACCGGCACCTGGGTCGGCCCTTTCATCAAAGACATCATGAGAGTGCCGTCCGGCGCCACTTGCACCTTGGGGGGCGCGAAGATCGCCGTCAGGCTCATGAAAGAGCTATCGGGCCGGCGCGAATCATCGTAGTAACCGGCCATCAACCGGGCGTGAGCGGCCGCGACCTCTTTCGGCACTGAACCGCCCGGCCACGCCCCGGGGAAGTAACGGTCCACAAACTGGTCGAATACCGCCTGCCGCAGATGTCCCACCGCTCCTTCGTGTCCCTGACTGTTGAATGACATGAAGATGCCGACGTGGTCATCCAGGAACAGGTGCAGGTAGCTGTGCATCCATTGCGAATCACCGCCGTGACTGATGACGCGGTGGCCGTTGTAGTCCTGTTCATAGAAACCCAACATCATGCGATTGAGCGGCGGCACCATCGTCGTTGCGCTGGTATGCATCTGCTCGGCGGTCTGGGCCTGCAGAATCCGCTTGCCGTTGAATTCTCCATCCTGCAGATGGGCGATCATGAACTTCGCCATGTCAGTGGCGGTCGCCGCGAGGCTGCCCGCGGGAGCCGGCAGAACAAACTCGTAGGGTTTCGCGGGCTCGCTGGCGACCTTGTAGCCGTTACCCGCCAGGGGCAGCAACTCGGGCGGGAATGGTTGGCGAAAGCTTGAATGAGTCATGCCGGGCGGTTCGAATATGTTTTTGTCAATGTAGGTATCGAAATCCTGGCCGGAAACCCGCTGCACCAGGTAGCCCGCGACGGCGGTGGCATAGTTGGAATAGGCCGGTGTTGATCCGGCCTTGAAGATGCGCGCCGGAGTCGAGTTGCGAGCGTAGTCGGCCAGTGGCACGAGAGCCTTGGGGTCCGCCGTAATGAGCCGCTTGATCTGCTCTTCGAAACCCGGCGTATGCGTCATGATGCTGCGCAGGGTGATCGGGCCATCCGGCCGATCCGGGATGTGAAAGTCGAGATACGTGTTGATATCGCGATCGAGGTCGAGCTTCCCCTGCTCCACCATCTGCATCACCGCCGTCCAGGTGAACAGCTTCGACACCGAGCCGGGACGAAACAGGGTTCGATCCGGGTCAACGGGTGTATGTGCGGCGACATCCGAGTAGCCATAGCCCTTGGTAAACAACAGCTCACCGTCCTTCACAACGGCGACCACGCCACCGGCAATATCTCCGGTCTCGAGTGCATATGGCAGGAAGCCATCCAGCCACGTTTCGAGGTCGGCCTTGTCCAGGGTGTGGGGTGCTGTGGACGGGTTCGGAATCAGTCCCCCGGCCGTTTTGTCCCCCTGCGAGGCCGCCTGCGCGGACCCTATGGCCAATGCGGCGCATCCGATTCCGATCAAGGCTCTTTTG
>Ga0137413_10000574_pt1 | contig 12690 bp, 18 predicted proteins | sample CZODoug2_1_16fun_FD_108280 | JGI IMG/M metagenome (GOLD analysis project Ga0137413, IMG submission 108280) | Vadose zone soil fungal communities from Angelo Coast Range Reserve, California, USA - CZODoug2_1_16fungal (Illumina Assembly) | ecosystem: Environmental > Terrestrial > Soil > Vadose... | reverse complement strand
TGTTGCGCCGCTGACGAGACGACGCTGTCGGGCATTCTGGCGATCGACGGGCCGGTCGCGCTGGCTCGTGGTCGACGGAAGGTCGCGGCGAAGGCGCCATGGCGCGAGGCTGTTGCCTGGCTGGAGGCCCTATGACAGGCGCGGCGATGGTGACGGGCGCGACCTCTGGCATTGGCCGAGCGTTGGCATTGGAGCTCGCGCGACGAGGGTTTCCGCTGCTGCTCGTGGCCCGCGACGGCGATCGGTTGCGCGCTGTGGCGGCGGACGCTGAAGCTGCGGGCAGTCCCGAGGTGGCGATCCAGCCCGCTGATCTGACCGACAAGAATGGCCTGCACGTCGTGTCTGAACGCATCGCGGACATCGATTTTCTCGTCAATGCGGCCGGCTGCGGCACCACCCGCACATTCCCCGATGAGGACCTTGCGGCCGAGTTGGCGATGCTCGACCTGAACGTCCGATCGGTCCTGGTGCTCTCGCACGCCGCCGCTCGATCTATGGCAGAACGTGGTCATGGTCGGATCCTCAACGTAGGTTCTACAGCTGCGGTGTGGTCCCAGGGCACCTACGCCGGTGGGAAGGCCTGGGTGCATACGACAACTGCAGGGATGGTTTCGGCGTGCGCGGACCGCGGCGTGACGGTCACGCTTCTTGTGCCTGGCTTCACTCGCACCGAGTTCCATCAACGCAGCGCAACTGCGACGTCCGGGGTCCGTCGTTGGCTCTGGCTAGCCCCCGAACAGGTCGCTCGCGAAGGAGTGGACGCGATGCTCGCGGGACAGGCGAAGTGTATTCCCAGCCGCCGGTATCGAGTCCTGGTACGCATCGCGACATCACTAAGCCCTGGCAACCGACGCCGGCTCCTATCGCACTTGGCCTCGCTCAAGCCGGTCGACTGAACCAGCCACCGCTGCTAGGAGAGCTCCGTTGCTCGCTCGCAGGACCACAGTTGGTCAGATCGACATGGTCGAGGTCGACGATCCCATCCCGGGCGACGACGAGGTTGTCGTCGACCTGAGATTCGCGGGCGTCAATCCGTTCGACGCGCAGGTTCTGAACGGGCGGATCGGTAACGCCTCGCATCCGTTGATCCTCGGGGCTGAAGGGACGGGCAGTCTCGACTGCGAACCGGTCTATGTCTCGGGTGCCGGGCTCGGCGCGACGCGTGATGGCACGTACGCGACCAAGGTAGCGGTGCCACGAACAGCCGTTCATCCACTGCCAGCGTCGGGCGGTGTCGGGACGTTCGCCGTGCAACTGGCCGAGGCAGTGGGAGCCAGGGTCATTGCCCACACAGGTTCGCAGACGAACGCGGCGCGACTGAGTCTCTGGGACTTGAGGTCGTCGTGGCATTCGAGCCCTCGACTGTGCGGGCAAGCGTCGCCGACCAAGGGATCACGGTTGTGCTCGACCCACTCGGCGGCGTGTACCTGTCCTCGGTCCTCGACGCTTCGAAGCTGATGGCCCGAGTCGTCAGCCGCTCGCTTCTGCTTCCGAAGCTCTGGCGCGGCTCGCCCGTAGAGAGGTACAGAGGCAAGCTCCTGCTCAACACTCACCGCTCGTGATGGAAGTCCCGCCAGCGCACGGCCTGTGGCAGATCTCCAACCTCTGTAAGTGATTGCTGTAAAGGTACTATGTATTTCTAAGTTGTATCTCCAAGTTGTTGACCTGAACCTGATGGGTGGGCTGGTGGCTCCTTCGAAGGCGCGACGGGACAAGGCAACGATTGTCCCCAGAATTGGCAATGGTTCGTTGAGCGAGCAGGCGACGCACGCGTTGCTCGAGATGATCCTGAATCGTGTCTTTCCCAACGACCGGCTCCCCAGCGAACCCGAACTCGCAGACCAGATGAGCCTGAGTCGCACCACGGTGCGCGCCGCCCTTCAGTCTCTGGAGCGGCTAGGCGTCGTCTCGCGCGTGCCAGGGCGCGGTACGCAGATCCGTCCGCAGGTGGATCGGAGCAGCCTCCCCCTACACAGGCTGATCGGATTCCGCGGGATGCTCGAGGCGCGCTACGACGATGTGGCCTCACAGCAGCGCTTCTACATCAGTGACTCGGCGTCTCCGGCAGCGATGAAGGCGCTCGGAATCTCCGCTGACGTCCCCGCCCTGGTCAACGAGAAAACCTACTTTGCAGATGGGAGCCCAGCCGTCTACCTCGTCCAGGAGGTACCGGTCGACTATCTGGAACCTGGCCTCGCGGAGCAGCTCATTGACGGCACTACAACCGCACCAGAGACCCTTTTCGAACTCAGCCGATCGTGGCCCTCCCGCGAGATCGACAACAGCGTCATCGAACTCATTCCCTCGATTGCTGGTCCCGCCGAAAAGCGCGCACTCAAACTCAAGCCTGGAACGCCGTACCTCGAGCTGAGCGAAACTCACTACTCTGAACGCAACGAACCGGTCGCGTTCGGCCGGGAGGCAGTGCGGGACGACTTCGTTCGCCTTCGTCTAGTGCGGACACGGTGACGCAGTTCGCGACTGCTCGACACACGACCCGGCTCACAGCGCCGACCCCGCGGCTATGACGACGGATGGTCCGATGGAGCCGCGTCGAGTGCTCGTGACCGGCGGCGCCTCCGGTATCGGCGCCGACGTCGTCCGCAATTTCTGCTCGGTAGGTGACGACGTCACGATTCTGGACCGAGTGCGCAGCACGGATCCGGATGTCCGTTCAGTCATCGGCGACGTCACCGCGTTCGCAGATCAGCAGAGGGCAGTCGCCGAGGCCGCACCGCAGGGGCGCTTGGACGTATTGGTGGCCAATGCCGGTATCCACGATGGCGGGCGCCGCCTTGGCTCGGGTGACTCGGCCGAGATGATCAGAGGATTTACGCGTCTACTTGAGGTGAACGTCGTCGGCTATGTGCAGTCGATCGAGGCCAGCGTCGCGGCCCTGCGACGCGCTAACGGCTGCGTCGTACTGACGCTTTCTGACGCCAGCTTCGATGTCCAAGGGAACGGATCAGGAGCTGCGTACGTGGCCGCCAAACATGCCGGTCTCGGTCTGCTACGAGCCGCGGCACGGGATCTCGCCCCAGACGTCCGGGTCAACGCCGTCGCACCCGGGGGTGTCGCGACGGCGCTCAGCGTCGAGCGCGGTGGCCAAACAACCCCCGTGATAGACGATCCTGATGCTTTGGCGGACAGGCTTGCGCATCGCACCCTGTTGGGCCGCGGCGCCAGGCTCGATGAGATCAGTGCCGCGTACCTGTTCCTCGCATCCGCTGAAGCCGCGGCGATCACCGGTCAGGTATTACGCGTCGACGGCGGCTTGTCGGCTTGAGCCGGCGCTGAGGTGTCGAGTAGGCACTGAGGCGTCGAGCTAGTCGATGATCTGGGGCAACGTTCTCGGATCATGCAGACGACGCTCTGTCGTGGCTACGTACGCCTTGCCATGGGGGTAGCTGACGAGCTCCAGCATGATTCCCCAGGGGGCACGGAAGAAGATGAACCGACCACCGTCCCCTGACTCGGGTCCTGGCAACGGCATCGGGCCAGCGAGCACATCCACGCCGGACGAGGCAAGGGTCACGACTGCGCCGTCGATGTCGTCCACATAGAACGCGAGATGATGTCCACCCGCATCGTCAGGTCTCGGTGGATCGTGGCGCGACCAGGGGGAGCCAATCTGCAGCAACTCGATATTGGTTGATCCGACGTGCACCATGGCAATGCCAGAGACGTAGCTGTCAGTAGGTCGCCCCAAGCTGGCCGACGTCTCCGGTGTACTGGCGTACGGCCCATGCGTGAAGACGTGCTGCGCTCCCAACACTTCGACAAAAAAGTCGATCGCACTCGTCAGATCCGGGACCGTGAGCCCCACATGATCGACTCCACGGAGGCCGTGCAGTCGTAGTCCCGTCACAGCCACACCCGGCCGCCGTTGACGCCGACCACTACGCCCGTCACGTGCCCCGACCGCGGGTCCACCAGGTAGTCAAGGGTGCTCGCGAGGTCCTCCGGTACCGCGATTCGCGGAATTGCTTGACGATTGCGGTAGATCTCGAGATTCTCCTCTGGCACTCGAGCCGTATCGGGCGTTCGAACAATCCCGGGGGCGATTGCGTTGACCGTAATGTCATGCTCACCGAGTTCGGTCGCAAGTGCGCGTGTCAGACCGAGGATCGCGCCCTTCGCTGCGCCGTAGGCGACCATCCCATGGCTCTCGGCATCCCACAGGACGCTAGAACTCAGATTGACGATTCGTGCGTTCGGCTCCGCCATCAGATCAGCCAGGAGCTCTTGCGTCATCAAGACAGCGGACTCCACATTCATGGCCATCACCGCTCGCCAGCCCGCGAGGCTCTCCTGTGCGAAGGTGCGATGGGGAGAGGCCCCGACGTTGTTGACCAGCACCCGCGGCCTGCCAAGCTCGGCGCGGACTCGCGCCGCGAATGCCGCGATGTCATCGGGGTTCGTAGCATCGCCAACGTGGTACAGCGCGGCTGCCCTCCGGTCGGCCGCCCCCATACCGGAGCCCAAGTCAAGGACGGCCACAGCGTGCCCACTGTCGATCAACGTCCGCGTGAAGACCGCACCCAGGCCGCTTGCTCCACCGGTCACCACCGCTACCGAACTGCCTGAAGATGCACTGGTTGCCATGAGCAGTGTCCAATCGAGGGTCGGGTGCGCGCGTCGCCGAGACAGGCGTTGAGCATTAAGCATAAGTATGACAAAGTTGGTTGACCCGAAGCGGTGCCGAGTGGTGGCAGATTGTGGACACTGAACAGGAGTTGACTCTCTCGATGTCAGATGGCAGCGCCAGCCCCGCCCGTAGTCCGTTCCTCGGTGAACTGTTGTTCCCCGACTTCCAGCCGTTCGCGTTCCAGGCCCAGAGACTGCTGAGCGAGTGTCATTGGGGTGGCGGCGACGCAACCGAGGCAGTGCGGGCGATCGCGCGGATCCGCCCAGGAGACTTCGAGAGCTGGTATGCCGAGTGGCATGCGTTGGCGGAGCATGCGCGTGAGGGTGCGGTGCATCAGATGGGCGCGGGGCACACCGCCACCGCGATCGAGCGTTTCCTCAGTGCGGCGAACTACTACCGGTCAGCGGAGTTCTTCCTGCCGCACACTGATCCGCGCGCAATGCCCACGTGGCGCGCAATCTCTGATGCGTTTGCTCGCGCCAGTGAGCTGATGGGTGCGCGTTTCAAGTCCTTCTCCATCCCGTACGTCGACGGGGGCACCCTCCCCGGCTACATCGTGCGGCCGGTGATTGATCGCGAACCCCGGGGAACCGTGATCTTCCTGAATGGGGCCGACGGCATGATGGAGGAGTCGTGGGTGTGCGCAGGCCGGGCTTTCGTGGAACGTGGCCTGAACTTCATCACCATCGATGGCCCTGGCCAGGGCGGCCCACTGCGCGAGCAGGGAATCGTCAGCCGGCCCGACTACGAGGTTGCTGTATCGCCGGTGCTCGACTATGCACGCGGCCTGGATTTCGTGGACTCGGACCGGATCGCGCTTTGCGGAATGAGTATGGGCGGTTACTACGCCGGACGTGTCGCGTCGAACGAGCCGCGCCTCGCGTGCGTCGCGATCCACGGAGCGTTGTTCAACATGATGAGCGACTCGTGGCCGCGCTATCCGGGGAAGCGTCCTCGGATGAGGTGGATTACCGGTTCCGCTGACGATGACGAGCTTCAGGTCCGACTCGCGGAGTTCGACCTCACCAATGAGGCTCCGAAGATCACGATGCCGATCTACATCAGTCACGGCGAGGAAGACACACTCGTTGACCCGAAGGCGGCGCGGGCACTGTACGAGGCAGTGGGTTCGGTCGACAAGACACTTCGCATGTGGAGCTCCGATGGGCTTGGTGGCGCAACGCACTGCTCTGTCGACAATCCTGTAGAGCCACTTCAGGAGACCGCCGACTGGCTCGCGGATCACCTCGCCTGATTGGCTCGCTCAGTCTTGGGTGACGGCTACGTCCAAACTCGCTTCTCCCTATCGATCGATGGAGGTCCCATCAATGATTGTGCGACGCACCTTTCTGAGTGGCACTGCCCTCGTCGCGGCTGGCCTCGTGCTGAATCCGAAGCTCGCTAGAGCATCTTCCCCCGCGGCCCCGCGGCTGACCGCAACCATCGGCGGGCGCCGCGCGGATCGCGATGAGGTACTGCAATGGGAGGCCCGCAGGCTCAAGGTGGCGGCGGCCCGGATCAAAGGCAATGTTACTGGGTGGCTCTTGGGCGATCTCGATGCACTTATCCTCCGCCCTGCCCTGTCGACAGCGGATGTGCCTCGAGCGCGCGAACAGCTTGCCGACGTGAAAATGCGGCTGGGCGAGGCGGAGATGCGCAAACTAACCACTGTCGACCTTGATGCTTCGAATCCGCTCGGTGTCATCACCGCTGCCCCGCACCAGTGGGCGATCAGCCACACGACGATCCAATCCGATGCGGGCACCGCCGACGGATTCGTCAATTGGTTCAATCACCGCATCGCTCTCAACGACGTGCGCTCAATGCTGGTCGCGTGCCCGGATCACTACATCAGCCGCACGACCGGTCCAAAGAGAGTCGAAGTCATCGAGGAGACGGGAGGAGCAATCGTCGCGTCGCGTTTCTTCATCAATCTCGCCGAAACTGATTCTTTGCCGATACCCGTCGATCCCAAGTATCCGGCGCGGACTGCCGGCTGGGCGAGAAACGCCCATGGCACCAGGATCGGAGCAGTCCGCCATCAGTTCCGAAACGACCCCGACGGTGGATTCACCGGCGAGCTGGCGGTGGCTTTTCCAGCCTTTGTACCTCCGACCTTCATCACCGAACACCGATGGCATATGGCATGCGAGTTCTCGAACTGGATTACCGCATACGTGACACCGAGCAGACACGCATGACGGTCACAATTCGACGCCTACCTATAGCGTCGTGGTAGGACTCGGACGATAGACGGCCGGGCAGCGCCCAGATGATCGCTGGAGCCCACGCGCCGGCGCTCACGGCCCGGGCGCTGTACCACCCGCGAAGGACTGTCAAGTCTGCGTTCACGTTGGACGTCTCGCCGCGAGCTGCTGTGTGCCGCGCCCGCGGGGCGCTCGGCGGCCTCGCTCATTCGGGTTGGTAGCGCGAGGGCGCCGCGAGCTGATGGCAAGCAGTAGGGCTGCCGTGAGCGCGACCGCGGCCAGGACGAGTGCTCAGGTGAAGGTGTCGACGAACGCGCGGTCGCGCCGCCCGAGGGTTCGCCGGCGCGCGCGTGCAGGACACCGCCACCCGGGCCGGGGTCGACAAACAACTGATCAGCTACTACTTCGACGGCAAGGACGGGCCTGTACCAGGAGGTACTGCGCGCCCAGTTCGCTCGGGACGCCACCGTCAACGACCCCGACCTGCCGCTGGCGGAGAACGCCGCCCGCTACGTCCAGCACTCGCTCGCCGATCCCCGACTGACCCGGCTGCAGCTTTGGGCAGGCCTGTCCGAGGACCCTCATCACCCGGCGACGCTGCCGCCTGGCAGCCTCGACGTCAGCGGCATGATCAACCGCCAGGAGCGCGGCGAACTTGCGCCCGACCTCGACCCTGCGGCCGTGCTACTGGTCATCATCGGCGCCGTCACCGCCGCCGTCGCGCTACCTCAGGTGATCAAGGCGATCTTTGATATCGACCCCGACAACCCGGACTTCGAAGAGCACTATTCCCGACAGGTGAAGGCCGTCATCGCCCGACTACGGCCCGATCCTCCGCGCTCGAGGGCACCGCGATGAACGACCTCGGCAACTCCGAACCTGCCGGCAGCGTGTTCACAGACGCGGAACGCGCCTTCCTACACTCCCAGCGACTAGCCAGACTGGCGACCATCGACAGCGACGGCCACCCGCAGAACTCGCCCGTCGGCCTGCACTTCAACCCGGACACTGAGCCGACACCATCGGATGGAACCTGGCCGCCAGCCGCAAGTACAGCAACGTAGTCGCCAACCCGCATGTGGCAATCGTCGTCGACGACATGCCCGTGGGGGGAACGCCTCGCGGCATCGAGATCCGCGGGCAAGCTACGGCCGCGCACACCGCCCATCCGCCGGGCGTCGGGGAGACCATGCTGATCCGAACCCGCGCCGAAAGGATCATCAGTTGGGGGCTAGACCGGGACGACTCCGCAGGCATAGAGACCCGCGACGTCCGTGCCATCGTTCGAACGCCTGGAAGGCCGTATCGATGACCCTCGAACGGAGTAACGACACCGTCCGACCGGCACATCCTCATACGGTCCAGCACGGCGGCATACACCGTCCACCAACGATCGGGATCTACGCTGTGAGCCGCGGCCACCGCAGCCATCTCGTTGTTCCACACAAGCACCGAATGTCGCCCCGTGGCCGTGCGCAAGCCGGGCAGACAGGCCGCTCCAGCACCCATCGGTAGCAACGATCACGAACTATGGCTGCCAGACTAGATGGATTTGGCAATAGGGACGATGGGTTCGCGCTCAGAGTAATACGAGAGTCCCCCACCGAGGTGGGCGCTCGGATTCCAGTCTGCGGAACGCGGACGTAGCGACGCACCAGCCAAGGACGGTCTCATCGAGTAGTGCAATTGGGTGAGCGGGTTCGGCGCCATGCGTAGGACAGCCGCCTTCGGCAACGACCATTCTAGACGCGCGCAATGAAGCCCATCGGAGTCAATTCCCAACCACACGCTTCGCCCTCAGCGGCCGCCGGCGAGAACCCTCGCCGATACCTCATCCTCGCCATCTGCACCTTGAGTGTCCTGATGGTCACAATGGACGGCAGCATCGTGAACGTTGCACTTACGGTGCTGCGAACCGATCTTCACGCTTCGGTGAGCGGACTCCAGTGGATCATCGATGGATATGTGTTGATGCTCGCAAGCACCGTCATGCTTTCGGGGTCTATTGCCGATAGAGTCGGGCGGCGACGGGTCTTCCTTACTGGATTGGCCACGTTCACCGCTTTCTCAGCGCTCTGTAGTGCTGCACCGAATACCGGGCTTCTTATTGCCTTCCGGGCCCTGCAGGGACTCGGTGGCTCAATGCTCACTCCGGTCGCGATGTCCATAGTTATCAACGTGTTCACCGAACCCCGGGAGCGTGCGCGTGCAATGGGATTGTGGGGTATTTCGCAGGGCATAAGCATCGCGCTTGGCCCGATCATCGGCGGAGTTCTGATCGACACGCTTGGCTGGCGGTCAATCTTTTGGATCAATGTGCCTGTCGGCATCATTGCGATCGCCTTAGTAAGAGTGTTCGTGCCCGAATCACGGGCAGAGCGTCCGCGCCGACAAGATCCGGTAGGGCAGGTCGCGGTGCTCGCCGCCCTAACTGGCTTCACGTTCGCCATCATTGAATATCCGCATACCGGCTGGCTTTCGGGCCCGACTCTCACCGCATTGGTGATCGGCGTGAGCGGTCTCGCCGCTGTTGTGATCTACGAGCCGAGACGGAGCCAGCCACTCATCGAGCTTCGATTCTTTCGATCCTTGCCGTTCAGCGGTGCCTTCATCGTTGCAATCTTCGCTGTCGGGGCCTACTCCGGCTTCATGTTCTTGGCCAGCCTCTACCTCCAAGGTTCCCGCGCAATGACCCCGACAGATGCCGCCCTAACTCTGATTCCTATGGCACTTATCATGATGATCAGCGGCCCCCTTGCCGGCCGGGCGCTGGGCGCGTACGGCCCGCGGGCTCCACTCGTGATTGCCGGCAGCGCGCTATTTGCCGGCGCATTAATGTTCCTCGACCTTCGACCCAGCTCATCATTGCCCCATGTGATCGCCACGTTCGTGTTCTTCGGCGTCGGCGCAAGCTTCACTGCGTCCCCAACGACGAACGCCGCCGCCTCAGGCATGCCAAATAGCCAGGCCGGGGTAGCGGCGGGTCTTGCAAGCACGGCGCGATTGATGGGTAACGCCATCGGTGTTGCAGTGATCGGAAGCGTTTTCAATTCGGGCCTAGGGAGTGCGAGCGTTCAGGCCGGCTTTACCTCCGCTGTGCGGCCCGGACTATGGGTGATCGCCGGGTGCGGTCTCGTCACTATCGTCCTGGCGATAGCTACCAACTCAGCGAGTGCAAGAGCTACCACTAATCGTGTTCGGTATCTTTTCGAGGAACCGAACACCCGCACTACGCCAAGGCACGGCGGATGAAGTCGTCGAAGGCAGCCATCGAGGCCATGGAGACCGCTGCCTTCGGCTGAAACAGCTGGTAGCCGTGGGGGGCACCACCCCATAGGTGCAGATCGACGTTGACGCCGGCCTGGGACAGGCGCATGGCATACATGAGGATGTCATCTCTGCACGAGTCGACAGAACCGATATCGATGTAGGTACGCGGAAGCCCTGACAGGTCTCTTGCCCGGGCCGGCGCGATGTAGCAGGACACACCCTCGGACCCTCGGCGGGCGCCGAGCATCGCGGTCCATGAGTAGAGCATCTCGTCCCTCGACGCCGTGCCCTCGCCGTCGAGCATGCGGCTGGCGGGAGTCTCGAAGCGATCGTCGAGCATCGGCGCCCAGAGGATCTGGTGGCTCAGCGTCGGATGGCCCCGATCCCGAGCCATCAGCGCGAGGCCAGCAGCCAGGCACCCACCCGCGCTCCCCCCGAAAATCATCAGCTTCCGTGGATCGATGCCGAGGTCGTCAGCGTTGTCGGCAGACCACACGAGACCCGCATAGCAATCGTCAATCGGCGCGGGATCCGGGTGCTCAGGTGCGAGCCGATACTCCACCGATATCAGCACCATCTTGTCTTCTGCCACATAGGGCAGGAGGACACTTACGCCGCCGAGACGGGTTCCCGTCACGAAACCGCCGCCGTGCATGTAGTAGACCGCCGGCAGAGCGGCCGTACGCGCCGCCGGGGTGAAGATCGTGAGCTGGAGCGGCGGACCGTCCGAGGGCCCAGGCACCGATCGTTCCAAAATGGTTACCGCACCGCCGACGGAGTAGTCGTATGCCTCTTGGCCCGGCAGCGTTCCAGCACGAGGCCTGCGACGCTGTGGCAACGTCTCGTCGCTCAACTCTCCAAGAGCATTCCGCATCGCCTCCATTGCTCGGACGAATTCGGGATCGAAAGGCGGGCGAACAGGGGCGTCACCTAGCTCACTCGGCTCGACCTGCGGCATGGCTTCCTCTCTCTCTTTCACCCTGGAGGGCGCCCTCACTTTGCGGGACTGCAGCGAGGTCCACGGCCCGGCTGCGGCGCCGGAGCCTCCACCCGCTCGGCAACTCCGGGCGTGGCTCGGACCTTTACAGTCCGTGAGCCTGGGCGAACTCCCGAGCATCGATGATCTGGCCGGTGTAGGCCATCGGATCCGCGGCGATGAACGTGATGATCGTTCCGATGCTCTCAGGGCTTTGGCTGCCCGCCATATCGAAGTCGGGAAGCGCCAAGGACCGTGTGCGCTCCGTGTTGGTGAATCCCGGGTTCAGCGCAACGATCGCTATGTTGTGCTTGTGTAGCTCAGGCGCGAGCGCACTCGTACAGCGATCGAGTGCCGCCTTGGTCGAGCCGTACGTCGCATTGGGAAACATCGTCATCCCACGGCTTGCCGCCGCGGCGGCAGGGGAAAGGGCGCGGGGATGCTTCGCAGCGCCCGAAGTGATGTTGAAGATGACGCCGCCCCCGTGCTCGATCATCGAGGGCGCGACAAGCTGTGTTGAAAGATAGGGTGCTCGCGCATTGACCCGAAATGACCTGTCGAACTCACCGATGGGCGAATCCAGCAACGAGCCGTACGCGGCATAGGCTGCATTGTTGACGAGCAGGTCGATCCGGCCGAACTCCTCGAGAGCTCGTGCGACCATCGCTCGATTGTCGCTGTCGTCCGTGAGGTCAACACGCATCGGAATTCCCTTGCGCCCCAACGCGGAGACGGCTTTGGCCGTTTCACCAATTGTTCCAGGGAGCTCCGCGTCGTTTCGCTCCGAGCGGGCACAAGCGAGCACGTCCATGCCAACGGCGGCTAACTGGAGGGCAACCGCCTTCCCGATACCACGTGCCGCCCCCGTGACGATCGCTGCTCGCCCCGCAAAGGCCATCATTGTCTCCGACTACTTCTCAGCCGTGGCAACAATGTCGACATCTCCCATCGAAGGCCAGCCATCGCTGGTTAGGAACTCCAGCCAACGGCGGTAGAACCCTCGCTGAGGGACGTCTCCGTAGAACCGACTCCCGATCAACCCCGGATAGTCCGGGTCGTCGGTGCGTTCATGACCGAGGCCCATGGTGTAGTTCAGGGTCATGGAACGGATTCGCGGACTCGTCGTGACGTTGCGCCCAATATGCCCCCAGTTCTCACCATCGTCCTGCTCGATGGTTCCCCCAGGGCTAAACAGGCGAATCGCTTGAAGCCGAAGTGCTTCCTTTACGTCAGCCGGCATGTCTCTATCGACGATGATCCATGCCCAGCACTCGAATTCGTTTGGTCCCTTGGGGTGCCAAACCCGAATCGACGGAACGTTCGGCAGCCAGGAGAAGTTGGGAAACAAGGTGGCATGCCCGAACGCTCGTGCGCGCGCCCGACCGAGGCGCGCCTCCATTTGCGGAAGCGCCACCTCGGTTTCGTACCGGATCAAAAGATCGTCTCTGCTAGCACTGAGCAGTTGCACAAGCATGTCGTCGGGGAGTCGCCCCATGACACCAGCGCCGTGACCTAGGCGGGAGCTAAACTGCAGGGCTCCTAGGTCTGATCTCCGCTGGCGGTTAGCTGTCTGACCCAACTTTTCAGCT
>Ga0137413_10000569_pt1 | contig 12731 bp, 10 predicted proteins | sample CZODoug2_1_16fun_FD_108280 | JGI IMG/M metagenome (GOLD analysis project Ga0137413, IMG submission 108280) | Vadose zone soil fungal communities from Angelo Coast Range Reserve, California, USA - CZODoug2_1_16fungal (Illumina Assembly) | ecosystem: Environmental > Terrestrial > Soil > Vadose... | reverse complement strand
TTCCTGTATTATATATTTCTTCATTAATTCATATATTTTCAACTGATTATATGGCTGAAGATCCTCATAATCAAAGATTTTTCTCTTATTTATCTTTATTCACTTTTTTTATGTTAATTTTAGTATCTGGAGCTAATTTTTTTGTAATGTTTGTAGGTTGAGAAGGTATTGGTATTGTTTCTTATTTACTAATTAATTTTTGATTTACTAGAATACAAGCAAATAAAGCAGCCATATTAGCTTTAACTATGAATAGAGTAGGAGATATGGGTTTAAGTATCGGATATTTTGCATTATTTGCTTTATTTGGATCTTTAGATTATGCAACAATATTCAGTATAGTACCATTTATGAATGAAACAGCTATAACTATTATAGGATTATTATTATTAATAGGAGCTATGGCTAAATCAGCTCAAATACCATTACATTCTTGATTACCTGGAAGTATGGAAGGTTTTAAAGGTGTTAAACATTATATTTCTATTTTTCTATATTTATATTTATTTAGATCACTCATACGATTTTAAATACTCATCTTTGTTACCCATTTTTAATATTATATCTACATCTACATTATATACTATTACTCGAAATATATTAGATGACGGATCTATTAGTCTTTCTAAAGTTAACAAAGGTGAATGTAAATATGCTATGACTATGAAAGTTAATTCTTTAAATTATTTATAACATTTAAATGAAGATATCTATAGTCAATTTACTAATACAAAAATTTTATGCTTATCTGAATAATTTACTTACTCAACATAAAGGAAAATAAATAACTCAATATCATTTTAGAACTAATACACATCCTTTTTTTACAGCTTTACATGATTTGTGATATAAATGAGATAATGGGAAAAACAAGTTTGTAAAAATTGTTCCTTTAAATCTCTCTGAAATGTTCTCAGAAATATCTTTAGCTTATTAAATAATGGATGACGGTTATTTTGACTCACATGGTAGAACTAAAACATTTCTTCTTTGCACTGAATCATTTACTAAAGAAGAATGTATAATCCTTCAATCATTACTAGTAAAGTTAAATATTAAATCAACTTTAAAAGTTAGAGACAAAGTTAACAATAAATACAGAATCAAAATATCTAAAACTAGTATGGATAGAGTTATTTTCTTAGTAAAACCATATATGCATATAGACTTTTTATATAAATTAGAAATAAAATTGTTTTAAATAGGGCCTTCCTTAAACTTCATTATATGCTGGAACACCCTAAAGCTTTAAGTACTCATCATAATCATGATAGTGAAAATCTTAAAGATAATACAATGGACAATCAGCAGGAAACCAACAAAGTTACACACTTTAAATTTAATAAAAATATTTTCATAAAAACAAAACAAAAAAAAGAAAGAAAAAAACAAAAACAAATATATGAAAATTACCCGCTTTTCTTTAAAATTAAAAGTGTAAGCGAACAAAGAACAATAGATAGTTTTAAACAAAACAAATATATATAAAAGTATAATAGATTTAAAAAAATAAAATCTATTTTAAATTTGTGAAGGACAATTACACACTTTAAATTTAATAAATTCTCTTAGTTTAACATTAGAACAACATCCCTTTAAGATGTAAATTTTGGTGCAAATCCAGAAGAGAATATTTAGTTTAAGTTAGTAGCGGCAAATTTGGGGGTTTTATTTGGGGTGTTGGTTTTGGTTTTAACTTGAAAAACATCACAAATCTATTATATTTATTATTATATTAATTAAAAATATTAGTAAAAACATATTATTAAATTTTTAATATATTTTAATAAAAAATACTTTAACTTAAATAAAAAAATAAATAAAAACAAAGAAATATTATTATATTAATTATAATATATTTTAATTATTGTTATTCGTTATTAAATTTAGAAATAATCTAAATTTAGTACAAATTTTAGATACAATTAAAAAAAACAAAAAAAAATCACTATGAATATAAATTTATTATTTGAAACTATATTAATTTTATTTGCTATCTTAGCTAGTAATGGAATTATTTATAGTCTTACATTATTCAACTCAAATAACTCAAATTCTTCTAAAAATATGTCTTTTATAACAAATAGTTCAAAAAAAGATAGATTAGCTCTTACATGATTAATAGCATCAAATCCTTTAAGTATAACTTCATCAGAATCAAGTGCATCTCAAACTTTAAGTGTAACTTCATCAGATTCAGATGTATCTGAATTTATATTTGAATCTGATTATGTTAGTGTAAATTATGTAGATTCACAAATAAATGACACTACTCATACTGCAAATTCATATTTGTCAAGTACAAATAACGAAATTATACCTTCTAATGTATCTAATTATTACACTTCATTAGATAGTTGGACAATATTAGATTCTCAAAGTTATGAACAATGAAGAGAGCTTGCATTGGGAATACATCAATTCCCTATTGAAACACCAATCAATATACTTCAACTATGAAAACATGAAGAATTAAGTATCCTTTTTAGTCAAGATATGATTCGTTTTGCTATTACTCACTCAGAATTAAGAATTATAATTGACCATTTTTCAGCAATGAGTTTATATTATCACGATTTTAATCATGTGATTCTTACTGTAATGGCTCATTATCATTCTTAATGATTTAATAATCCATTATATTAATTTTTTTATATATTTACCCCCTTTATTTTTTTTTAGTAATATTCCATTAATGGAATAACAGAGTAAATATGACCACAATATAAGATTTATTCTTTGTTTATTATGTTTATATAACTCTTAAAATTTTATTTAAGATTATAATTGCTTATGCTTCATTATAATCGGTAAATATCAAATAATTCTTTTGTTGATGTTTTTCTTTTCTTTTCTTTTCAATTTAAAAATAATTATTTAAAGTGTAATTTTAAGTAGGATCCTCAGAGACTACACGTGAAGCTCATATTAACATATGATGAAGATATAGTCCGATCAATAAAGAAATTTATTGTTAACACAGATGCCCACACCTGTATCAGCTTTAATCCATGCAGCCACTCTTGTAACAGCAGGATTATATTTATTATTACGATCTTCACCTTTATTAGAATATAGTAGTACAACTTTATTAATTATAACTTTAACAGGAGCTACTACTGCTTTCTTTGCTGCAACTTGTGGTTTAGTTCAAAATGATTTAAAAAGAATAATAGCCTTTTCAACCATTAGTCAATTAGGATATATGGTTATGGCTATAGGTTTAAGTCAATATAATGTAGCTTTAATGCATGTTATAAATCATGCCTTCTTTAAAGCTTTATTATTTTTAGGAGCTGGAGCTGTAATTCATAGTTTTTCAGATCAACAAGATATAAGAAGATTAGGAGGTTTAATAAGATTTTTACCTTTTACTTATACTACAATGTTAGTAGGGTCATTATCATTATTAGCTACACCATGATTAACAGGATTTTATAGTAAAGATTTAATAATAGAATTAGCTTATGGTCAATATAGTTTTAGTGGTACATATGCTTATATTTTAGGAAGTATAACAGCAGGTTTAACTGCATTTTATTCATTTAGATTAATATCTTTAGTTTTCTTAACTGTACCAAATGGACCTAAACAAGCTTATTTAAATACTCATGAAACAAATAATAAAGTAATTATTCCCTTATTTTTATTAGCTTTATTTAGTATATTTTTTGGATTTATATTTTCTGATTTATTTGTAGGTATGGCTAGTGATTTCTTTAGTAATGCTATGTTTATTAAACCTAATAATATTTCTTTAATTGAAGCTGAATTTAGTTTACCTTTAATAATAAAATTATTACCTGCTTTATTATCATTATTTGGTGCTAGTTTAGCAATATTTTTATATCATAAAAGTCCAACATTTATTATTGATTTAACTAATAATTTAATTGGACAAAAATTTTATACTTTCTTTAATGGAAAATATTTATTTGATATAATTTATAATAATTATATTATTAATAAAGGATTAGAATTAGGTTATATTATTTCTAAAGTTTTAGATAGAGGTATTATAGAAATGGTTGGACCTAATGGTTTATCTCAAACATTAACTAATACAGGAAAAAATATTAGTAAGTTAGATACTGGAGTTATAACCACATATTCTATTTATATTACTTTATCTTTACTTTCTTTAATTTTTTTAATTTTTGCTCCTATATTAATAGATACTTCTTTATTAAATGAAATAAGATTATTTATTATATATATTGCTGCTTTAATTATAGTTTTATCTCCTTCTAATTCTTAATAAAATATAATTATTATTTATAATTTTTTTTTTTATTTACCCCCCTTTTTTATTTTAATTTTAGTTTTTTATTATTATAAAAACAAAACTCAATCAATGTCTCATTTTAAAAAAATAAAATTTTATTATTATTAATAATTAATTAATGAAAAAAATTTTATTTTGCTGAAATATGCAGAGACAGTTCTCTAAAACAATATAATTTTGTTTTATTTGAGATCCTTATATATTTTCAATTAGATTTTAATGCCTCAATTAATACCATTTTATTTTGTAAATCAATTTTCATTCTCATTTTTAACTTTACTTTCTTTGATTTATATATTTTCTAAATATGTATTACCATTATTTACTTTTCAACAAGTTATAAGAATGTATATTACTAAATTAAGTAATAAATCTTAAATTATATTACATATTTTAATTATAAATTTTTAATAATTCTTATTAATTTTTATATTATTTATATAGTTTATTAATTATTTTAACCTTATTAGTTTGTAATTAATTAAGGTTATTTTTTTTGTATAAATTTACCCCTTTTAATTAATTCTTAGTTTATAAATATAAAAGTATACTATATAAATACAATATAGTTAAGATTTTAATATTTAAATAAATTATTTATTTAAATATATGAAATAATTGAATAAGGTGAATCTTAAGATACTTTAAATATATTAGAATATTTATATAATAGAATATAATATAAATGTATTATAAAGTATTAATACTAATAAGTGATATATTATAATTTATTATAATATTATAAAACAATTTTTTTATAAAACACAACAAAAACAAAAAAATTATAAAGTAGATTAGTATTAAATTAGGAGAAAATAAAAATTAAAAACAATAAAACAAATAATGTTTAATATACTATCAATATTTAATACTATATATAATGATGCTCCTCAACCATGACAAATAGGGTTTCAAGACAGTGCTGCACCAGGTTTTACTGGGATAGTAGAACTTCATAATACTATTTTTTTTTATTTAATAATTATTTGTGTAGGAGTATTTTGAGTATTAGGTTCATCAATATATTATTTTAATATAAAAAATTCACCTATTATTCATAAATATTTAAATCACGGTACATTAATTGAATTAATATGAACAATCACACCAGCTTTAATTTTAATAGCTATAGCTTTTCCAAGTTTTAGATTATTATATTTATTAGATGAAGTAATATCACCTACAATAACAATAAAAGTAGTAGGTCATCAATGATATTGAAGTTATGAATATTCTGATTATATAACTGAAAGTGGAGAATCTATAGAATTTGATTCATATATGATACCTGAATCTGATTTAGAATTAGGTCAATTTAGATTATTAGATGTTGATAATAAAGTAATTATTCCTGTAGATTGTCATATTAGATTAATTATTACAGGAGCTGATGTTATACATTCTTTTGCTATACCTTCTTTAGGACTTAAAGTTGATGCTGTACCAGGTAGATTAAATCAATCTTCAATAATAGCTGAAAGAACAGGTACATTTTATGGTCAATGTAGTGAAATATGTGGAGTATGACATGGATTCATGCCAATTGTTATTGAAGCTGTTTCAGTACAAGATTATTTATCTTGAGTTGATCAAACTAATAGTTAATTTCTTGTAAATTTAGAAATTTCTCTTTATTAGAAATAAACTTTAATATATTTTAATATATTAAAATAATTTTAATAATTACCCCCTTTTTTAATTTTTAATAAAAGTATTAAATAAAATAAAATAAAACTTTTTATTTCAATTTAGAATTATTAATTTGTAAACTTATTTTTTATATTAAAAATAAAAATTTATTATTAAAAGCTTATAATTTAATGGTAAAATGATTTCTTGATGAGAAATTTATAGAAGTTCAACTCTTCTTAGGCTTAAAATATTTTCATATTAACATATAACCAATAAATTTGTTTATATTAGATTTATATGAAAATATTGCTAATTAATCAGATTACTAAATTTTTATTGTCAGAATGTTTATAGGATTATTTATATTAGAAGATCAAACATATGTTTAATAATTATTAAATATAAAAATTAAAATAAAAACAAACAAACAAAATAAATAAAAAAAACAAAATAAAAACACAAAACACAAAAACAAAAATTATTCTTAAATGAGTAAAAAATATAAGTTTTATAATTATTTAATTAAAATAGGGTAAAATCCCATAATTAATACTTTATAATATATAAAAACAAAAAACAAAAACAAAAAACAAAAACAAACACAAAAAAAAATAGATCAAATTAAAAAGATTAAATTTTTAATACAAACAAACAAATAAAAAATATATATAGAGAAAGATTCATTAATTAAAAATCTAAATCTAAATAAAATGAGATTATTAAAAACTAATGTTTTATTAAGATTATTAAATTCTTATATAATAGATTCACCTCAACCAGCTAATATTTCTTATTTATGAAATTTTGGTTCTTTATTAGGAACTTGTTTAATAATACAAATATTAACTGGAGTATTTTTAGCAATGCATTATCAACCTCATGTAGATTTTGCATTTAATAGTGTAGAACATATAATGAGAGATGTTAATGCTGGTTGAATTTTAAGATATACACATGCAAATGTTGCTTCATTCTTCTTTATCTTTGTTTATGTTCATATAGCTAGAGGATTATATTATAGTTCTTATAAATCACCTAGAATTTTAGTATGAAGTATAGGAGTAATAATCTTAATATTAATGATGGCTATAGCTTTTTTAGGATATGTTTTACCATATGGTCAAATGAGTTTATGAGGTGTTCTTAATAAGCCTCAAATGTATTATTTATATTTAATTTTTTTATCTTTATTATTAATAACACCTATTTATTTTAATATAAAACCTAAAGTAATAAAACTTAAAAGTTTTAATAAAATAGGACCTCATAATAAAGATATAATTTCAATTATCTTTGGATCTCTTCTTGGAGATACTTATGGTGAAAAAAATTTAAATTTCTTAAGAGTAGGAACTAGATTTAGTTTTTCTCAAGAAGCTGTTCATATAAAATATGTATTGTTCTTACATACACTATTATCTGAATTAGGTTATTGTAATTCTAAATTACCTATTATTACTACTAAATTAGGTAGTAAAGGTAAATTAAAAAAAGTAGTAAAATTTTCAACTTGAACTTATACTAGTTTTAATTGAATATATGATATATGATATAATAATAATATAAAACATATACCAAAATGTATTGATCAATATTTAACTCCTTTAGCTTTAGCTATTTGAATTATGGCTGATGGAGCTAAAGTAAGTAAAGGTTTAATATTAAATATTAATTCTTTTTCTTATAATGATTGTTTAATTCTTATAAAAGCTTTAAATACTAATTTTAATATTAAAGCTTCTATTCAATTAGCTGGTAAAAAAGATCAATATATTATTTATATTTGAAAAGAATCTAGAATAAATCTTATTAATATTATATCTCCATATATAATACCTGAAATGAAATATAAATTAAATTAAATATATATAGTTATAAAGTTAAATATAAAGCAATTTTTACTGAAAATTTATATAATGAACTTTATAGCGATACTGATGAAAACAGGTCAAATATGTTTGTTAGCATTGAGACCGTCGGTAAAGTAAAATATCGCGACAGACTGGGTCATCAGTGGGTGTCTGAAATGATGCTTAATGTACAGTCGAAATTTTTGTTCATTATAAATAATCTAAAAAAATTTTATTTATAATGAAGCACAAGGCATAAAATTTGTATTATAAATTTTAAGGGATTGATTAAAATAAAAAGGTACAAATGTCTAATAAATATTTATTTTTGTTAGAGATTTAATTTATTTATATCTCTTAGTGATATAATTTAATTCTTTCAATAAAAAAATTAAAAAATAAAACCAAAAAAATTGTGTTTGTTTTTGTTTTTGTTTGTTTTATATATATAAGTATATAAATATTTAAGTATATCTTATTTAGTTTTGTTATTTTCTTATTTGTTTATAAAATAGACTATAATGTCTATTTAAAGTTTTTTTATTTAATATAGAAAATTTTGTTACAGTGTTTAAGAATAGTTTAATATATATATTAATTAATATTTAAATATTATTAATTAATACTTTCAATTAATCATAAGTTTAATAAAATATAAAATTACTTTATTTTGTATTTTTTATTATTAAAAATGTTATTAAAAAAAATAATGTCTAAAGCTATATCTCACAATATGATTTAAAAGATGAATAGAATCATATTAAACTTAAAAATAGCAAAATTATATATATTTTATTAAATGATTAATTGAATGTAATCCTACAGAAGTAGTAATCAAAAAAGCCTTTGATACTATTTCTTCATAAAAGAAAAAAGTGTTTTAAATTTAAAAGAATCTAGATTCAATAACCCTTGCATTTAAATTCCTTTTTTTTGATCCACGTATAATTCTAATTAAAAATCTTAATTAATAAAGTGTTTTTTTTGTATTATTAAAAACAAAAATACAAAATACAAAAACACTTTATTAATCCCCGCATTTTCATTGATTGAAATGATTCATCTATAAAAATTTAAACCCAAAATAATGAACCCCCAAAAAACAAAAAATTTTCATTTAAACTTAGTATTCTTCAGTCTATCAATAGTTTTAAACTTTTTATTAGGATTTTCATTACACTATATTTTTTATAGATTAATTAAAAAAATTGTTTTTTATTTTATAAAGAAAATATTGATAAAAAATACTATTTATTTCGCCTCTCAATATTTACCAAATAATCAAAACAATCAAATAATAGAACCTCCAGAAAATGAAGATGTTTTAGGTCCAGAAGATATTCTGGCAGATAGTAATATTATAGATTCTGTAATAATTACCACTGATACTACAGACGATTCTTCTGATATAGATGATGCAGTGTTTTCTGATATTGAAAGTGATAATGAAAATATTTCGGATAATCAACCTGTCACAGAGGAGGGACTAAGTGAGATTGAAACGTCTTTCTCTGTAGTAGTATCTAACGATACAAATATTCGAGAAGAGAAATTTGTAGAAATAACTAACTTATATTGATATGAAATGACTGATTTTAATATAAGTGAAGATTTATTATGAGAAATAATTGACAAAATGTCAATTGAATTAATTAAATCAAATGAATGTAACGATATTATTGTAACAATAATGGAAAGAATTGATCCGTAATAATTTTAAGATTATAAATCTTACTTCTTATTTTATATATAATTTACCCCCTTATTTAATAAATAGAATAAAAGAATCAATAAGACAAAAGTGTAAAATTTTTTATTAACATTACCCTTAAAATTTATAATGTAATTAATTTAAAATAAGATAATTAAAATGTACATGATTTACTTGTTTTAAACATAAAAGCTTAAGCTTGAATAGGTAAATTAAAAATTTGGCAACAGTAATTACTAATTTATTATCAGCAGTACCTTTTTTTGGACAAGATTTAGTAGAATTAATTTGAGGAGGATTTAGTGTAAGTAATGCTACACTTAATAGATTTTTCTCTCTTCATTTCTTATTACCTTTTGTATTAGCTGCTTTAGTTGTTGCTCATTTAATGGCTCTTCACACACATGGTTCAAATAATCCTAATGGAATATCTTCAAATGGAGATAGATATGCTATGCATCCTTATTTTACATTTAAAGATCTTGTAACTATCTTTGCATTTTTCTTAGCTTTATCTGTAATAGTTTTCTTCTATCCTAATTTATTAGGACATAGTGATAATTATATTCCAGCTAATCCTATGAGTACACCTTCTTCAATTGTACCTGAATGATATTTAATAAAAGATGTTATGCTTAAGAGTAATCTTATGAAAAATAAATTTCACTATATGCTGGAAATTCCTAAAGCTTTAAATACTCATTAATATTTTATTTTATTAAAAGTAATAATTTTAAAGATGTTACAATGGACAATCAGCAGGAAACCAACAAAATAAATAATAAAATAAATAAATTTTTATTTTAAGTAGGTTCCTCAGAGACTACATGTGAAACTCCTTTAATTTTAATTAACATATATTAAATTTATAAGGATGAAGAAATAGTCCAGCCTTTTTTGAAAGATTAAGGGTATTTGATCTTTTACCATTTTATGCAATATTAAGATCAATTCCTAATAAATTATTAGGAGTAATAGCTATGTTTGGTTCATTATTAATTTTATTAATATTACCTTTAACTGATTTATCTAGAATAAGAGGTAGTCAATTTAGACCAGCTATGAAATTAGCTCAATGATTCTTTATTGTAAATTTTGTAATATTAATGTGAATTGGTTCTCAACATCCTGAAAGCCCTTTTGTAGAAGTAGGACAATTTGCTACTGCATTTTATTTTTCTTGATTCTTAATTATTGTTCCTATAATTGGTATAGCAGAAAATACTTTAATGGATTTAGCTACAGATAAAATTTAAAAATTATTTTAAATAAATAATTTTATTTTATATAAATTATTTAAAAAAAATATTTTTTTAATAAATTTTAATTTTATATTAAATTCATTTTTTTTATTTACCCCCTTATATTATTTTATTTTATATATTAAAAGAATATATGGAAAGACAAATCTTATTTAAAATAAATAAATTTAGTATTTAATTTTATTTCTGAACAAAAATGTAGATTAATTATTAAAAACAAACAAAAAAAAACAATTTTTATAATAAATAAGGTAGAATTAATTTAATTGGCAAAATAACGTTTTGTGGCGACGCTGTTCAGAGTTCAAATCTCTGATTTTACCCTTAATTAGTTTTATTTAATAAATTTAATCCCAATAATCTAAGAAATTTAATTAAAAATGAGTTAAGATATCTAAACCTGTGAAATTTAATATTAAATATTAGATTTTAAGTCAAAGTTCTAGGTCTATAAATCAGTATATTAATAAAGATAGAATAATCTTTAGATAAAAAAATAGAAAAATATTCATTTAAACAATAAAATATAATTATATCAAATACTTTTGTAAATTAAATTCTTAAAATTTTTTTATTAATTATTAATAAATTAATTTAATTCTAAATTAGTTTTATTATTTAAATGAGGGATCTTTAATTCTTATGCTTAGACTTATAAATATTTAGATTAGATCAGTAATATTTTATTAATACAAAAATTATATTATAAAATATGTGAACTTAATTAGTTTTGTAGATATATTTTCCTTCTAATTCATCTGATTATTTTAAATAAATTAATAAAAAAGGATTAAATTATTAAATTAAATTAATTAAGCTGAAATAGTTTAAATGGTTAAAACTTACTATTCATGATGGTAAAACAAAGGTTCAATTCCTTTTTTCAGCTATAAAAATATATATAAATTTTAATATAAATAATAATATAAATTCTAAAATATTTTTCTATACATTTATTATAATTAAATTTATAATTCTTTACATTAATTTATTTTATTTATTTGTTTAGAAATTTTTATTTTTGTTTGTGTGTTTTAATTTATAAAATAGATAGTTTTAAATAAATTTTAATTATAAAAGTATAGATGACAATTTAGTAAAAACATCAAAGTAATTTAAAGGAATTATTAAGGATAACTAGCAAATTTATTAAAAAGGAGGTTAAAACCAAATGCTACAAACTTATTAATATTAATTTATTAAAAGTAAATAAATTGTAGCGATCCTAAGGGAAACCTTAAATATTGATACTTCCTGAAGCAAAACATTGTATTAAGGAAAGGAAAGAAAATCAACCGAGACTCCAAAAGTAATGGTGAGTGAAATTGGATTAGCCTAAAAAATCAAAAAATATTTGAAATAATATAATATAAATTATAAGGAATGAAATTGGAATGTTATTCTTTATAATTTAATAATTATATAATAATTATAAATTAAAAAATAATTTCCAAAGAAGGTATTCAGTCCTGTAAAATATAAAAAATTTTTTAAAAAATAAGTACAATGAGAGAAAACTTGTTGGAATAAAGGGGAACCATCCTCTAAGGCTAAGTATAATAAATTTAGCGATAGTGAAAAGTACTGTAAAGGAAAAGTTGAAATAGTTCGTTGTATAACGGAATGAAATAGTCTTGAATTAGTAATTCTATAAGCAGTTGAAGTTAAAAATAAAATGACAACGTACCTTTTGCATAATGGGTCAGTAAGTTAATGATAGTAGCAAGGTTAATTAGCCTTAGCGAAAGCGACTAAATTATAAGTATAATAAAATAATATATTTTAAAATATTTTTTAAATAAAAATAGAATAAATTCCTTATAAATAAAAATTAATTATGAAATAAGTGATTTATTTACAAATAATAATTTTGGGATAGTTACTATTATTAGACCCGAAGCCAGTTGATCTTTCCAAGACCAGATTATAATGGATCGAACGGTTGAATGTTGCAAAATTCTCCGAAGAGTTTTGGAAAGCGGTGAAATGCC
>Ga0137413_10000568_pt1 | contig 12765 bp, 13 predicted proteins | sample CZODoug2_1_16fun_FD_108280 | JGI IMG/M metagenome (GOLD analysis project Ga0137413, IMG submission 108280) | Vadose zone soil fungal communities from Angelo Coast Range Reserve, California, USA - CZODoug2_1_16fungal (Illumina Assembly) | ecosystem: Environmental > Terrestrial > Soil > Vadose... | reverse complement strand
GAGCAAGGCGCTCGCGTGGCGTGCGATGGGCCATCGAGTCACTTCAAGCGCCGCGCCCCCCTTGCCGTGCCGCCACTGCCAGAAGCCATAGATCGCCATGGCGGCATAGAACGCATTCAGCACAGATTCCATATACAGCCGCGCCGCAAACAACACCCACACATAAAGACAGGAGCTGACAAAGGCGGCCAACCAGCAGCTCAAGCGCTGCCGAATCGCGAGAAGCAGGTACGCAACCGCGAGCGCGGCCGCTGTAAGTTCGATCCCGCTCGTATCGTGCCAGGCACTGACGAGCTGGACCGACAGCTCGCGAATCACGTTTTGCCGCTGTCCGGCGGCGCCAGACCCGGAAGCACTTTCATGACAAAGATCAACTGCGGTGCATCAGTGGCCGAGCGCGTCATCTCCTCGGTCAGGATGCTCATCACTTGATCGAGCGGACCCCAGATTTGGGTCGCCAGGGAATTGGTCTTGACGATGAGTCCCGCGTGCGTATTCAGGCGATCGATGAACGCCTGAATCGGCGGGCGATAATCGCCCGTCAATGGATACATGCTGATGTCGACGGCGGCGCGCATATGGATACCTGCTCCCTACGCCGGTACTAACCGGGTCAGGTTCAACGGGTTCGCGAAATCATCGAGTATTCGATGTCCCGCGTCTCAGGCCATTGCAGGCCACCCCAAGGTCAATTGAAGTGTAGCCTGCCGGGCGGATGCGTGCAAAACTCGAAGGTCAGGCTGCGGAGACTACGTTGCGCATTTTTCAAGTAGATACCTTTACTTCAACCCGTTTCACGGGCAACCCCGCGCTCGTTGTCCTCGACGCGGACGGACAGAATGAGGCCACCTTGCTTAGCATAGCGCGCGAATTCTCCCAAGCCGAAGTGGCTTTCGTGTTAGCCGCAAACGCCGCGGATCACGATGTGCGGCTGCGGTTTTTCAATGCGCGCAAGGAGGCGCCCTTCGTCGGACATTCGACCGTGGCGGCGCACGCGGTACTCCTGACCTTGGGCAGGCGAACCGTCGGTATCAGCCGCCAGCATTCCGGTACCGGCATCATCGAGGTCGGCGCCCAGGTGGAACAGCGGGCGGCGGGACCGGAGACGGTCATCGAATTTCGCCAGACCGTTCCGGAGCTGGATGCGCCGTTGCCGTTCAAGACCACGCTTCGAGTTGCCGAGGCTCTGAAACTGCCGGCAACTCAATTGCACGAAGTCATGCCGGCGAGAATCGCCCGGAAAGGCAGCAGCCGGCTCCTCGTGCCGATCGCCGACCACCGCTATCTGGAGCAGGTTGCACCGAATTTCGATACCCTGACCTCGCTCGGCAGCGAACTCGGAACGGAGGGGTTCTTCTTGTTTGCCGTGAATCGCGATTCCGACGAAGTTTGGACGGAATCCCGCATGTTCTGCCCTGCGTTGGGCATTCCGGAGGATCCCGTCAGCGGCAATGCGCATGCCATGCTGGCCGCCTATCTGTGGGACTTAGGTCAGTTCGGGAAGAAATCGACCACCTTCATGGGCCGGCAGGGCTATCAGATGAAGCGTCCCGGACAGGTCAGAGTGCGCCTCGAGATCGACAAGGGCAGCTTGATCGCCGTGCATATTGCAGGCACCGCGATCATCGTCAGCGAAGGCACGTTGGCGCTGTAAAATTACGACTTGGGGCTTGGAGCGGTCAGGTCCAGCTTCAGAGTCGCTGCCACCGCCTCAACCCTGCTTTTCACATCCTGAGCGGTCCTCACCGCCTCGTCCATATTGCCGCCGGCGAAGGCCGCCTGCGCCTTGGACCACAAAGAGGTCGCCTGATCCAAGCTCAATTTCGCCGCATCCGGATCCAAGCCCGCCGCCATCTTCTTGCTGGATTTTTTTCTCAAGACATCGATGCGATTCTGGACCGCGGTAGCGTATTCCGGCACGGTGCCCGCCAACACCATCCACTGATCGTTCAGTGCCTTCAGGACTTGGTCTTTTTTGGCGGCGGCGGCGGTGGCCAGCGTCTGAGCCGCTGCGAATACCGGCGGTGCGCCGCTGATCACCGCGGCGTAATCCTGCTTGTCGAAAGACGCCTTGAGTTCGGCGTACTTGGCCTGTACGTCCATCAGCTGATCGGGCACGTATTTTGCCGCCTCCGTCGATGCGGCCGTGACGGTCGCTTCGATGTCGGCAAGGAACTTCTGCGCCGGCACCTTCTGGCCGGCGCACGCCACCAGGGTGATGGCCGACACGGAAAGAAATACGAAGCGGGCGAGGCGTGCAAGGGATTGCATGGGCGTATTCTAGCTCACTTCCCGCCGCGCGCGATCCAACCACTCGGCTTGCGCCCGGCGATAGTGGGCGGGACCCAGTTTGGCGCCATCCAACAAATCTTTGAGCACTCGGTGCGCCTCTTGCAGTTTTCCGCGCCGCTTGAGCAACAACCCGTAACGCAGACGTGCCTCGGCACCGGGGTATCCCGGCGCCAGTATGGCGTACTCGTGCTCGGCCTCATCCAGCGCGTCTTGCGATTCAAGCGTGCGGGCATACAGCAACTTCGCATCCGCTGACTTGAAGTCCGGATTCTGCCGCGCCAAGAGCTCCAGCGTCGCGCGCGCGGCCGCATAGTCCTGTTTGCCGAATTGCGCCCGCGCCAAGCCCAGCAACAGAGTTGGATCGTGTTCAAAAATGCCTTTCAGGCCGCCGCGATACACCTCGATCGCCTCGTCGTATTGATTCCTCTCGTAGAGCTCGTCACCCAGCCGCCGACGGGCGTCGACGTTGCCGGATATTTCCACTTCCGCGCTGGCGCGGCGCAAATCGCGGTTGGGATCGAGCATGTGCCCGATGCCGGCCTTGGCGCGGCGCGCGGTTCTGCCGCCGAAAAGCTCCGGCAGAATCTCCACCACCAGATAGGCGAGCGCGCCGATTCCAGGCAGCAGAAAGACCGCCCAGATCCAAAGCTGATTTCGCCCGGTCTTGATCACATGCACGATGAGCGCTGCTTGGATGAGCAGCAACAGGATTGATACTGGAAACAACGGCGATAAACCCCGAACGCGCAAAGCGCCAAAAGGCGCGGATTGCATATTGTATCGAGAATCGGGTTTCGAGCGGGGAACCCTAGCGCTGCGCGACGCGGATGCGCCGCTGCACGTCGCGGCAGGCGGACCAACCGATGTTCGACAGTGAATATCCCAGAACCCGCTGCGAACGTGCATCGACGGTGACTTCCATCTCGCAGCCCTGGAATCCGGACGGCGCACCTTCCTTCGGCTTTTGCGGAAGAAACCATACGTACACCAACTTCGTGGACGTCTTGTCGATCTTGCGGGGCTCGCCAAACGCTTCCTGCAGAACGCTGACGGGCTTGCCCACATTGTCGGCGGCAATTCGCGGCACTGGGCGTAGCGCATATCCGGATCCGCTGCAACCGGCCAACATGACCGTACCCAAAATCCATGGCGCAGTGCTGAGACGCAACATAATCCGATTTCCATGCGAGCCTTAGGAGTTCGAAGTCTCGCTCGGCGCAGCAGCGCTTCGCCGTCACTCACGTCGCAGAATAGGGATCTGCGGCCTGTGCGTGCCGCTTATGTAAATGCAATCCATGCGTCATGCCGCGCGGCAGATCCTCGGCGTGATGCACGGCCGCAACCAATGTCAGGCGGCGGCGCATCAGACGCTCCAGCAAGCGCTTCATCAGTGCGCGTTGCTTGGGGTCGAGCCCCGTGAGCGGCTCGTCCAGCAATAAAATCTGCGCATCCGCCGCCATCGCGCGGGCGATCAGTGCACGGCGCAATTGTCCATACGACAATTCGTGCGGCCGGCGCCTTGCCACGCTCAACAACTTGAAGAACCTGAGCCAACGCCGCGCGATCCCCATGTCCGCTGCGCCGAGCGCGTCCACCAAGCCGATGCTGGCATGGCGCCCGCTCGCGACCACTTCCAATATGCTGTGGTTCCCTGAAAAAATGCTGTGCAGCTCCGGGGACACGTAGCCGACACGCCGCTTCCAGTCCATGATCGGCGTTCCTCGAGGAAACCCCGGCCGCTCAATTTGTCCACCCAGTGCCGGCGAGAGATCGCCGTAGAGCAGTTTAAGAAAGCTGGACTTTCCCGCGCCGTTCGCGCCGAACACCGACCAGTGTTCGCCGCGCCGCAGCTGCCAATTCAGGTCGCGCAGCACCGCTCGGTACTCGACGTACACATCCACGTGGGACAACCGCAGGAGCAGCGGACCTGATCGCGACGACTTGTTCCTCGCCGCAAGCCCGCGGTCCGGCGCCGCCTGCCGATGTTCACCGGCACTCGCCTGCAATCGCGAAATGTCGGCGCGCTTGAGACGCTTGGCGATGCGAATCCGCCCGTCCGACAGCTCTATCAAACAGCGCGTTCCCCGCGGCACGTCCATCGCCCGATGCGCGGTTGCAATCCAGGATTGACCGCGGCGGCACGCGGCGCTGAGCACGGCATCGACGCGCCGCCGGTAGTTGGCGTCCAAGCCGTTGTAAAGTTCATCCAGGAGCAGCCAGTCCGGATCTTGCGCCAGCGCCCGCGCCAACAGCACCAGCCGCCTTTCCCCGTACGACAACGATAAGAACCTGCGCGTTGCGATGCGCTCGAGGCCGCAGGCGCTCAAGATTGCGCTCACACGCTTGTCTTCGGCCCCGGAGATGGGCGCGAGCAGCAAATCCGTCCGATGCAGACCTGTCGCAACCACGTCGCGCACAGGCAGGTTCCAGCCATAACGGGCATATTTATCTTGGCGCTCGCCGCCGATGTAGGCAATGCGCTGCTTCGCCTCGAGCAACTCGATCGTCCGGCGGCCCAATCGAAAGATGCGTGCGGCTCTCTCGCGCACCGCCGCGGATGCTCGTGTGGGTGTCGGCCAGACATCGCCGCTGACGAGTTTGAGGAGTTGGGTCTTGCCGGCCCCATTGTGGCCGAGCAGTGCCCAGCGTTCACCCGGTCGCAACTGCCAGGTAATGTCGCGCAATACCCATTTGTCGCCGCGCCGCACGCTCAAGGAGCGCAGCGAGACGGCAAGTCCGGCTTTCATGGGATGGAGCTGATACTCAGACAGGCTCCTCGAAGGCACTGAGCTGCCAGACCCCGCTCTGCTCGCTGACCCGGGCCTCGCGTGCCAGCTTGATCAGGTGCGCCTCCAGCGTGAGACGCGCCCATTGATGGCGGTCGGCCGGCACATCGTCATAAACCACCGGTGTCAGGGCATCGAGGGTGGCCCCACGCAATTTGGCGAGGCTGCGCAGCACCTTGTCCTCGCGTGCCAGGCGGTGCGCCCGCAGCGCTTGCAGAACTTGTTTTCCCTGATCCATCAGATCGCCGTGGCCGGGGGCAATTTTCTCGAAGTCATAGGCAAACAATTTGTCGATCGAGTCCAAATAGTCGGCCATGTTGCCGTCGGGGAGCAAAATAACGGGCGATACCCCCTCGAGCACGTGATCGCCCGTGATCAACATCCGCTCCCTTGCCAAGAAGTAGCAGACGCAGTTCGACGCATGGCCGGGGGTGTGGATTGCGATCAATTCGCAATCGCCTAAACTCAAGCGCTCTGCGTCCGCCGGTTGGCGATGCGGCACAAAGGTCTCGTCCTGGCGCCCGTCGCGGGGCGGCGGCAATCCGATGACTTGCGCACCGCTCTGCCGGGCAAGCTCCGCCGTCAGCGGTGAGTGGTCGCGATGAGTATGGGTCACCACTATCCAGCGAATCGGGGCGCCCGCGGCTGCCAGAATGGATTCCAAGTGGCGGGCATCGTCGGGTCCGGGATCGACCACGGCAATCTCACGCTCGCCCAGCAGGTAAGTATTCGTTCCGGGCCCGGTCATCAGACCGGCGTTGCCGGCGACGATGCGGCGCACGCCTTGGGCCAAGGAGATGGGCTTGCCGGGAGCGAGTTGAGATCTAGCGTGCAATGACGCACATGATACATCCGCAATCATTAAATTTTTCCGCCGTCCGCCGCCAGTGGCCGAAGTGGGTGCATTTTCAAGCGAAATTCATGCGTCAGTGATCTTCGTCTCACTTTGAGACAGTTGCGATGGCCCAAAGAGCAGCTACACTGGTGGTCATGTCTAAGTCGCCGAATGCCAGACGTATAGGAGGACCTGCCTCCTGGGATCAGCTTTCGCGACCGGATGCTGAGCAGTGTCAGAGATTCTTGGCAGAATCGCTTTCCCTGCTGTTGGGGGATGTGCTGCGGTCCATTCTCTCCGATGCCAGCCCAGCCGTGGCTGCCGATGAGTCGGCCATCGAACGTTATCGCAATCTTGCCGATTCCCTGGCCGACGGAGAATCCCGGCGGCGTACAGGCGCCGGCCTCACGCGTGCCGGGCTCGCCAAGCGATGCGTTACCTGGCTGAAATTGCTGTTAACGCCGGCGCCGAGTGCGCCTACCACCGCCGCCATGCGTGAATTCGTCGATGCATTGGGGTTGTTTCCGGCCCTATTCGACAGCGATCCTTCAGCCCGCTCGCGCCGGGCCAGGCTGACCTGGCTTCTAACCCATGATAGGCGCTTGGATGCCAGCACCCGGGAGGCCGCCACGGCCCTGATCGAGGCTTGCGAGCATTTAGGGGTTTTGCTGTGGCCAGATGCGGAAACCGCCTGACGCAAGTCCGTGCTTATCGCCGCCTGCGGCGTATAATGTGAAATTGACCTTTCCACGTGCAGACGGGGCTTTGAGTGCAAACACCTTCGCAACCCAAATCAGAAGATTCCGGTCCCGCGCCAAAAATCGCGGCGCCGTTGCCGGTCGATAAATCGCGCTTTAGGTTTCAGAAATTGCTGCAGCCTTTCGCGGTCGATCCCGGCGTCGCCACGCCGATCATTTGGTTCTTGCTCGATTGGCTGGTGCTGGGCGTGGCGATTGCCAGCCTGCTGATCGTGGAATCCTTGTGGGTAAAAGTATTTGCATCACTGGTGGCGGCACTGTGGATTGCCCGATTGTTCGTCATTGGCCACGATGCCTGTCATGGCTCCTACACGCCGAACAAAACGCTCAATAAATGGATCGGCCGAATCGCATTCTTGCCGTCGTTGACGCCGTATAGTCTGTGGGAGATCGGCCATAACCTGGCGCACCACGGCTTCACCAATCTCAAGGGTCGCGACTACGTTTGGACGCCCTACTCGCCCGCGGAATTTGCGAAACTGCCGTGGATACGCCGGCTGCTGGAACGCGTCTACCGCAGCGGTTTCGGCCAAGGCGTCTACTACATGATTGAAATGTGGTGGAAGAAATTGTTTTTCCCCGGCCGCAAGCATGTGGCCAATCGGCGCATCAGTTATACCTGGGACAGTTTGCTGGTTGCCGGCTTCGCCACGTTGTGGGTCGGCGGCTTGGTGCTGTGGGGCGTTTACAGCGGCAAGTCGATTTGGTCGCTGCTGATATTCGGATTCGTGGTCCCCTTCTGCATTTGGAACTGCCTCATGGGGTTCGTGATCTACGTGCAACATACGCACCCGCGGGTCGCGTGGTATGAGCGGCGTGACCAGTGGACGGCCAATGCCGGCTATGCGACGACCACCGTGCACATCAAGCTGATGCGCCCGCTCGATGGGCTGATCCACTACATCCTCGAGCACGGCGCGCATCATGTGAACATGGGAATCCCGTTGTATCGGCTCAAAGAAGCTCAGGCGAAGCTGGCCGCCACACTGGATGAGCGATTGAACTCGGAAGTCTTCTCGTGGCGCTACTACTGGAACACGGTGCGCCGTTGCAAGCTGTACGATTTTGCGCAGCATGTATGGACGGATTTCGACGGGCATATCACGTCGGAACCGCAGGTTCTGGTCCGCTAGGCTGTCACTGTACAGAAGGCATCAGCCGGACCCGCCCATGAAAAGTGATCGGGGTGTGCCAAATGAGCGAGCAGCTCCACACCCTCGACAAGACGGGGGCCCGGGCGGGCAAAATACGCGTTGGCATCCACAGCGTAAACGCGTCGATTCTTAACGGCGGGCAGATCATTCCACCCGGCTCGCGCCTTCAACAAGGCGGCTTGTGCCAACGCGGCGCGGGTTTTAAATCCGCAAGGCGATACCACGATAACTTCAGGCTGATAGTCGAGAACCTGTTCCCAGCCGATTCGGACCGAATCGGTGCCGGCCCTGGAATTGCTGTCTTCAGCTCCGGCCCAAGCCAACATTTGCGGAATCCAATGTCCGCCACAGTAGATTGGATCGACCCACTCTAAAAACGACACCCGGACTTTACGTAGCGCCGCAGTTGCGGCTGAAATTCGCTTGACTCGCGCGGTGGCGGCGGCCGACCACTCGACGGCCTTGTCTTCTGTACCGGTTTCCCTACCCAGCGTGCGCAGCGCGTCCAACATCTCCTCGAAGTTGCGCGGCGTCTGCCAAACGATCTTCGGCGCATCGCTCATGGCATTGATGACCTGAGAGACTTCGTTGCCGGCGGGACCGCAAACCTGACACAGATTCTGCGTCACCAGGAGGTTGGGAGCTGCCGCGCGAAGCTTGGCTTCATCGACGGTATAAAGACTCTTTCCCCCGGCGAGCTGCGTGCTGACGGCCACGTCGATTTGCCCCATGGTCATGCTGGACAAATCGAGCGCACAGTCCACGATGACGGGTTTGAGCTTTACCTCTTCCGGGAAATCGCATTCGTGACTGCGGCCGACGAGTTTATCTCCCAGTCCCAACAGGTAGATCATCTCGGTGGCCGCCGGCAGGAACGACACGATTCTCACTTAAGCCTCCGTCGAGAGGATGTCGCAGTAGTTGAAGCGCGAGGAGCGCATCGTGGTCTCGCCCGTCTTGCAATCGATCGTCCTCTTGAAGATGGGTCCGGCATAAACGAATGAATGGTACTCGCCGTGCTCTCCGCAAGGATCTGCACTCCGGGGGAGATCCTCGAGCAGGCTGGCGTCGAGTTCTCGTCCGGCGAATGAGGCATCGATGGCATGGGTATCGACGCATGCCAGCTTGGCTCTGAAGCCCAAGCCGATAAAGGTGCGAACGAGTTCGTCCGTGTCGCGCAGCCAGATCGGATATAGCCCCGTCATACCGGCTTGCGCGAGTCGCTCATCCCGATATTGCCTTATGTCTGCGAGAAATAGATCGCCGAAGGCAACCTTGGTTATGCCGCGAGCCTTGAAGTGGCTGAAGGCTTCGTTCATGCGGTCCTCGTAGATTTCGTTGGAGCAATCCTTCGGGATCATCACCTTGTGCAGCGGAATCGCCAGAGACTCTGCCTGCCGTTCGAGCAGCTCGCGCCTGACTCCGTGCATGCTGATCCGGTCAAAGTCCTCGGTGACTGTCGTCAACAGCGCGGCGATCTCATATTTTTGGGAGGCGAGCAGATGGTAAGCCACCATGGCACTGTCCTTGCCTCCGCTCCAGGACAGGACCACGGGTTCTTTGTCGGTCATACAGCTCACGGTTGGACGGCATGTTGACCGTCGGCGTGTTTTGCGTCAACGTATGCGCACACGACAGGTTCCCCTGTATGGGGATTTAAGGGAACTCGGGTGAAATACCCGGGCTGCCCCCGCAACTGTAAGCGGTGTGCCCTCATCGAAGACCACTGGGTGGAAGACCCCCGGGAAGGTGATGATGGACTCCAAGCCGCGAGCCAGGAAACCTACTTGTTGTGGTCGCCCATCGACCAGCCGGGGTGTGCTGAGCGAGAGGAAGAACCCTAGTGGCGACGGAGTGGACTGCGCTGACGCAGGCCTGTGCAGCTGCGTCCGAAACGCGGGCTCAGCACATGCTTGAGATCGACGCGGTCCTTGGTTTGTCGTCACTGGGGAGCCGCTTTGAACACTCGATTCGCCGCTACTTGCGTTGCGTCATTGATTCCATTCTGTGCGTCGATCGCCGGCCCAAGCGAAGAGACGGAGTTGCAGTTCATTGTGGTCACCGCAACCCGCATTCCGACGCCCGAAATTCAAATTGCGAGCAGCGTAACGCTCGTCACGGCAGCGGAAATTGCTGCGCGGCAGATCCGCACGTTGCCGGACTTGCTGAAAGAGGTTCCTGGATTGAATGTCGTTCAATCGGGAGGGCCGGGCGGCCAGACTTCGGTGTTCATGCGCGGCACGAATTCGAACCACACCAAGGTCCTGATTGACGGTATCGACGTCGGCGATCCGAGCAGCTCCAACGCCTCATTTGATTTCGGCCAGCTGTTGACCCAGGACATTCAAAAGGTGGAAGTCTTGCGCGGCCCGCAAAGCGGTCTATACGGCTCCGATGCGATCGGCGGTGTCATCAACGTCATCACCAAGAGCGGTTCGGGTCCTCCCCAAGTGAGCGCAAGTCTCGAGGGTGGATCGTTCGACTCGTTCAATCAAATGGGACACTTGAGCGGTTCGCTCGACCAGTTTCACTATGCCGCCACGATCGACCATGTTCACTCCGGGGCGACGGCGGTGACGCCGCTGGACAACCTGCCGCCGGGCCAACAACGCATCGACGACGCGTATGACAATCTAACCGCCTCGACCAAGCTCGGATTCGATGTCACCGAGCACTTCGACCTGGGGCTGGTCGCGCGCTACACCGGCTCGCATCTACATTTCACAGGCGACAACTTCGCCACTTTTCCGTCAACGCCGGACACCTCGCAAAGTGAGTCGACCACCCGGCAGTACTACACCCGCGCCACCGCGCACCTCGTAAGCTTCGGGGGCGTGCTGGAGCAGACCCTTGGTGCGGCGTACGGCAATATCAAGTCCCGCGACTTCAGCCCCGACGCTCCGCCGACCGATAATTTCGGCGCCAGGGTCAAATTTGACTGGCAGGGGATCGTGGCGCTGGCCAAGAACGAGAAACTGGTGCTCGGCGCCGAACATCAGCGAGATTCAATCACAGTTCCGATTTCCGCCGGCACGGATATCAACTCCGGTTACGCCGAATTGCAATCGGGTTTCACCGAGCGTCTCTACGATACGTTGGCGTTGCGCTACGACGACAATGATCGATTCGGCAGCAAGGTGACCTATCGCTTTGCGCCCGCATATCTCATCAAAGAAACCGGCACAAAACTCAAGGGAAGCATCGGCACGGGATTCAAGGCTCCGACCTTGTCTGAAATGTTTCAGAGCTTTCCGGATTTCGGATTCTTTGCGAATCCCAATCTGCGTCCTGAAACCAGTTTGGGATGGGATCTAGGGGTCGAACAGTCTCTGGGCGATGCGCTGATCTTCGGCGTCACGTATTTTCATAACGACATCAAGAATCTCATCGATACGAACGCCACGACGTATCTGAATATCGGCCGTGCCGTGACAGACGGCGTCGAAAGCTTCGTGACTTACCAGCCGATACGGACACTGACCTTTAGATTGGACTACACGTATACGCAGGCGACCGACCAGGCGACCCGGCAGGAATTGTTGCGCCGGCCGAAAAACAAAGAGAGTCTGAATACCAATTGGCAGGCAACAGACCGGCTTTCGCTGAACGCAACGGTGTTATCGGTCAGTTCTTGGGCGGACACCAACAGGGATGGTTCGATTCCGCGGTTAAATGCGCCTGGCTACACCACGGTGGATATGGCAGCGGCCTACGATCTCAGCAGTCACTGGACGCTTACCGGGCGTGTAACCAATTTGCTCAATCGGCATTATCAAAATCCGGATGCCTTCGATCAACCGACCTTAAGCGCATTCGCGGGCGTCAAGGCGAAGTTCTGAACACCAGCCATACCCCAAAAGGAAACGAACAATGACACTTCAGCGACCCGATACGCAATTAGCGAGGCGCTTCGTGTGGGGCGGTATCTTGACCGTTCTCACGGTGGCGAGCACGTTAGGCCTGGCTTGCGGTACTCCCTTCGCCGCGCTTGCAACGCTGGCGGCTTTATTTCTACCCCGACGAGACGCCTTCGTACTGATTACGGTTAACTGGCTTGCCAATCAAGCCATAGGTTTTGGGTTGCTCCATTATCCGCTGAATTGGGACTGCTACCGCGGAGGCATCAATCTCGGCATCGCCGCGTTGCTGTCCACGATGGCTGCGATGCTTGCACAGGGGGCCGTGCGAAACGCAGCTATTACGGTGAAAGCCATCGGATCATTTGCCGTCGCGTTCCTCGCCTACGAGGGGTCTCTTTTTCTAATGAGTCCCGCGGGCAGCAGCGCGGATTTCGCGGCGTCCGTGGTCCTGTACATCTTCTATGTCAACGCCGTTGCCCTTGTCGGATTGCTACTGCTTCAGGCTACGGCGGCTGCACTTGGTTTTATCTCACCGATGACGGCGTTCAAGTTTGACGCAGCTGTTCCGCGTGGTGACGCAGGTGATCGGCCATGAAAGTTTGGATGAAGTAGTAGCCGTGATCGTAGCCGGGCTGCATGCGCAAATTCAATTGCTGGCCGGACTTGGCCGCGGCGGCGGCAAATTCTTCCGGCTTGAGCTCGGCGGCAAGAAACTGATCGGCCGTGCCCTGATCGATGAGGATGGGCCCGGGATAGGCTTCACGCGCCACCAGTTGGCTGGCGTCGTAGTCGCGCCACGCCTGCTGGTCCGCTCCCAGATAATTGGTGAATGCCTTGCGGCCCCATGGCGACTGCATGGGCGCCGCGATCGGCGAAAAGGCTGAAACCGATTTATAGAGCGAGGGATTGCGCAGCGCCAGGGTAAGCGCGCCATGGCCGCCCATGGAATGGCCGAAAATTCCGGTGGCGCCCGGCCGCGCCGGCAGGTGAGCCGCCACAATCTCCGGCAGCTCGCGTGTGACATAACTGTACATGCGGTAGTACTGCGACCACGGAGCCTGGGTGGCGTCCACATAGAAT
>Ga0137413_10000566_pt1 | contig 12790 bp, 11 predicted proteins | sample CZODoug2_1_16fun_FD_108280 | JGI IMG/M metagenome (GOLD analysis project Ga0137413, IMG submission 108280) | Vadose zone soil fungal communities from Angelo Coast Range Reserve, California, USA - CZODoug2_1_16fungal (Illumina Assembly) | ecosystem: Environmental > Terrestrial > Soil > Vadose... | reverse complement strand
AGCCACCTTTGGATTCCGGAATCATTCCCGAGCCGTCCCAGGGGCGCATCGTGCTGCCCTTTCGTCCTGCATGCGCGAGTTGAGTTCTGGGGATCGCGCCTTGTTCACGAATGAAACGAGTGATGCGTGCGAGCGGCGCGATGTGTTCGTCCTTCCAGATTCCCAGATCCTCCGGACTGATGCGACCTTCGGGCGATACAGCGCAAGCTTCCGTGAAAACCAACGATGCTCCGCCGACGGCGCGGCTTCCGAGATGGACCAAATGCCACTCCGTGGCGAAGCCGTCCGTGCTCGAATACTCGCACATGGGAGAAACAACGATTCGGTTGCGCAGCGTCACTTCACGGACTTGAAGTTCGTCGAACAAATGCATTGCGACATTCCTTTGAGATTAGATATGGGCCATTCCCTAGCCCTGTGGCCCGGTGGGTGTCACCGCGACCAATAAATTTGGTCCAACGTCCGCCTTGCGTCTTGCCCTATTTGGCAGTCCTTTGCTTAGCGATCTCAAATGAAAGGCGGAGGAGTTCGATCGCTCTGTCCACGTCAGACGCTTGCCTCAAGTAAATACTAACCCAGCCACTGTCCGGAAGGATGTGGTGGGGTTCGGCGCGACCACCTGTAACCAACTCATTGCGGACTGTCTTAGGAAAGGGAATGTCCACCAAGCTGTCGCCATGCACGTGGCCGATCTCTCGTCTCCCCAGGCAGTACTCTGTACCTCCAAAGCGATGCAGTTGGGATGTGATCCCCGACCAGCCTTGCAGGGCGGCATCGATTCTTTCTTTCGCTCCAGAAACAGCCATTCACTCCTCGCGCGAGATCATCACTTGGATGTGAATCGCCAGATGGTAGTTACAAACTCTAGGGACGCGGCTAGACGATCCGGAGAAAGGGTTTACGAGTGGCTTCCTTCTTGAAGTAAGCCCTAACGTGGTCGATCTTCAAGGCGTCGCGAGAGATGATGAAGAGCGTTTCTCTTAGGGGCCTCAGGAGATGATGCGGAGCGTAGAGTTTCCTGCTGCAGGTTCACTAAGGTGTCTGCCGTCAAACCTAACTGGGGCACCCTGCTGACGGCACGCTGCTATGGAAGCCGTCCCTTTTTCGGGATTTAGTCCTTCGACCAGGCCCAGGAACTTCACCCCTTTTGGCACGCTCAAAGGCGGTGCCTCCTCATTGGTTGCAAGCACAATGGCGTTGCTTCCACGAATGGTACTGAGACGGTTGGCAGGCACTTGCGGGAATCTGCTTTTCGGACGGAGCCTTTGTAGGACACTCACGCCCTCTCGGCTCCAATGACGTCCTGTGAATGTTCGCCATCGCAGGCGCACTGCCTGTTGCGTATAATTGCCGTTGGACCTGCGAACACAACGGCGCAGTGAGAAGGCCGGCATTGACGCGGATCAATCTCTTTCTGGAGGTCAGGAAAATCCGACGGCTTCGCAAGGAACTTCGGTCACGAAGTAATTCTGACGCGGTGCGGCGTGTAATCGACGAGCGCCTGGCACTAGAAACAGGGCTTCAGGCTCTGCGGAACCTGCGAAAGCTCGGAGGCCTCCAGGACGTCTTTGGACGAGCCCCAGCGGAGAAGAGATGATTTCCGTGTCGCCAGGTCCTCTTCTGCGAAGATCTTCGTTCAGGATCCGGCGTTGTTGCCAAGTAGGCTCGCGAGCAGTTCATTCTTAGTGGCCGAGAATGGGTTCGTGACGGTGACCCCTTTCCACGTAAAGCCTTCCTGTAAATCCTCCGAGAGAAGAAGACGGCAACCTGCTTCTCCCGCCGCAGAGAGAATCACGGCGTCCCAGATACTGAGTCGGTGATCGGTCGCGAGATCCGCCGCCCCAAGCATCACGGCGGCGGAAGTCTCGATCGGAGGAAAGGCGTCCTGCCAGCTGAGTATCGCCTTCCGTGCTCTTGCTGGCTCTCGCCCCGCCTTCCGCACCAGCAGGTTAAACAACTCACCCATCGCCTGCACCGGCAACAGTGCCGTGCCTTCCGGCAGTTTCTCCACGAGGTCAAGCGCCGTCTGCTTCATGGCGGCGCCGTTTACGCCTTCGGCGTACGCCAGAATGTTCGTGTCGAGTGCCACCCTCACGGCTTATCCTCGTAAAGCTCATCCCGGGTCCAACGGCCGATTGTAACGACCGGCTCTGATCGCAGTCGCTTCACAAGGACGGTTCGGGCGCCACGTGCGACACCGCCATTCTTGTCCACAGGCACAATCTTGGCGACCGCTTTGCCGTGCGACGTTACGACATAGCTATGCCCCTCGCGGACTGTGCGGAGGAGCTTCGAGAACTTGCGGTTTGCATCAGCGGCAGAAACAGGCTTTTCCATAATCGCTCCATAATGTAGTGATATTACGTACTATGTCACAGGGCCGCGCCAATGGCAAAGACTATTCGGTGCCCCTCCTGTTGCCTTTCGTTACCCGCCGCCCGATCCAACCCTTTTCGAAATGGAGAAATTGGAGGAGACGGAGAAACTTGCAAGCAGCACCACAGTTGAACGCCCATATTCTTTGGCTGGAATTCTTCTCGGCCATCGGCTTTCACTGCAAATGGTTGGGAGGGTAGTTTCTATCCACGCGGCATGCAATCACGCGATTTCCTGTCTTACTATGCGACCCAATTTGCTACGGTCGAAGTGGACTCGACCTTCTACGGCTGCCCTTCTGCTCGCACGGCCAACAACTGGGCCGCCCGAACTCCTGAGGACTTCATATCACAGTGCTGTCCCATTAAAAGTCGAATAGATTCAATTGCATACAGGACTCCGCGCCCGAGAACTCGTCGCTGAAGTTGGAAAACCCTTCTAAAATGGGGGTTTTCTCGAAAACGGTCACGCTGAGAATCTGCAAAATTTTGTAGAGGCTCAGGTCCAGCCCCAGTTGCTTTTTGACAATCGCCACCAGCACGTAAACGGAGACGGCCACCCAAACTTGAGTCTTCACGGCGTTCTCGGAAGTGCCGTAGAAAGCCTTGATGCGTAGGTGCTGCTTGATCCAACGAAAAAACAATTCCACTTTCCAACGTGCCCGGTACAACTGGGCGATGGTCAAAGCGGGAAGGAGAAAATTGTTGGTCAGGAAGGTCAGTCGGGAGTCCTTCTCGGCATCGAAATAGTGAATGCGCCGCAAGGGATCGGGATAGCGCTGGGCAGTTCGCACTCCGGTCAGCAGAATGGTTTGGTCGCTTCGCAACCCTGCCGATCGTTCGACGGGACGTGAGTTGCGACGGTAGAATTGCATATTCTTTTTGGCACGAGTGACGAAGAAGGCGCAAGCTTGGGCCAAAACATACAGGCGAGCGAAGTCCACATAACCGCGATCGAGCAAGTAAAACGCTCCGGCTTCGGGAAGCAACTGGTCCAGAATGTTCACGTCGTGAACTTGGCCTCCGGTCACATAAACATTGGTCGGAATGCTGCCCCGCAGATCCAGCAGCGTATGCAGTTTCACCGCGCTTTTGCGACGGCGGAATTTTCCCCACGGGAAAAGCGATAGGCACAAATCGATGGTCGTGGAGTCCAGGGCATACACGGTCTCGGACAACTCCACGCCGAAAGGTTCGTCGCGGTAGAGGTCGCGAGCGGCGGCAATCAGGACCTGTGCAAAATCGGCGTAGATTCGCCAGTCGCGATGCTCGTTGGCGTGGGCCAGGGTGTTGCGAGAAACTTGGCCCCGGAAGCCCATATGATAGAGCTTGGGTTGCTGGGCACGAAGACAAGCTTCGATATCGCGGAGACTTTCGCGATAGGTGAGCTGAGCAAAGGCCAAACAGAGGAACTGATCCCAGCAGGAGAAATCTTTGACGTAGCGATTGCCCTGGTAGCGATCGACGCAAACTTGAAACTGGTAAGTGGGGAGGAAGTCCACGAGTTGAGAGAAAACGGTTCGGCCTTGGTTCATCCACTGCCTCCGGAGCAAGCTGGAAAGCAGTAGGATGGCGCCAAAAGAGAAGCAAAAAATTGAAATCGAAAAAACTCACAGAGACCCCTTACTCTCGTCCAATCAAACAGTTACGGCAGACTGCTCAGACTTTCTTGGGACAGCACTGATCTTCGGTCAAAATTTCCGCAGTTATGTGGTGATCTCAGTTATGTTGTTTTGAGTTCTGGGACGCGCCCTCATCTAGACAGGCTCTTGAGTTGGACCGAAGTTGGACTGAAATGGTTGGGGTGCAAGGTTGTGGACGCTCCGTTCGAGTGAAATGCGAGTGGCTGCGCGTGATGATCTTCCAGCTCACGCCTTTAGGGTGTTGACCAAGTTTATTCGATCCAGGGACCGGTCCTCATCTGAACTCCGCAACGGCTGAATGTCGAATGTCGTCCATGTAACTTGTTACGCGACCTCCTCGTATGTCATTCATTTCACAGGTGCTCCTAGCTTTGGCGAGGCACAACCCTCAAGTGAAAGTCCGCGGAGGCAGCTACTTTTCCTATCACCACTCTCGTATCGCCCTGGGTTTGGGAGAACGCGAGCGAATCGATCGTCTTGAGGTAAAATGGCCACCGTTGGGTGGTGAAACTCAGCGCTTCAAGGATCTTCCTATCGACCCCTACATTGCGATTGTCGAAGGTGAGGAAAAGTGGAAGTAGCACGACGCTCTGTTACAAGTTTCACGATTCTGCTTGCGTTTGCGCTTGGTTCCGCGGGCGGCGCGCGTGCACAGGAACCGAACAATCCTCCTCCGACGTTTACCAAGGACGTAGCGCCGATTTTGCAGAAACACTGCCAAACCTGCCACCGCCCTGGCGAGGCAGCACCCTTCTCCATGCTTACCTATGAGGAGACGCGGCCGTGGGCTCCCACGATCAAGATGGTAGTTACGCGAAAAATCATGCCCCCTTGGTTTGCCGATCCTCAATATGGACATTTTGCAAACGAACGGTCCTTGTCCGCGGATGAAATTCGAACGCTGGTGGCGTGGGTGAACGGAGGCGCGCAGAAAGGCGCCGCGGAAAATATGCCACCTCCGACGAAGAGTTTTGTGGAGGGCTGGGGCACCCCCCCGCCGGACGTTGTGTTTCAGCTGCCCAAGCCTTTTTCTGTGCCAGCTGCGGGAGTGATTGACTATCAGTATGTGATTGTCCGCACCGGTTTTAAGGAAGACAAATGGGTGCAGATGCTCGAAGTTCGCCCAACTGACCGCGCTGTGGTTCACCACATCATTGCTTACCTGCGCGAGCCAGGATCGAATTACTTCAAGGATCAGAAACCCGGAGTTTTCTTTATCGCGCCCCCTCCGAAGGTTGACGAGAAGACTGATACGAGTGCGCTGCCGAGCGACTTTCTTGTCGGCTATGCGCCGGGGCAGCCAGCTGAGATTCTGCATCCCGGCGAGGGAAAACTGATCAAAGCCGGTTCCGATATCGTCTTTGAAGTTCATTACACGCCGAACGGAAAACCCACGACGGACCAGACCAAGCTCGGACTTGTTTTTACCAAGACGCCCCCGAAAGAGCGTGTGCTGACGCTCTCGGCTTCCAACGGCACGTTCAAGATTCCCCCCGGTGACCCGGATTACAAGGTGGACGCCACGTTTGAAGTGCGCAAGGACGTGAAGCTCGTGGGTTTGCATCCGCACATGCACTCGCGCGGGAAAGCGTTTGAGTACAGATTGGTGTTTCCCGACGGCAAGAAGGAGACCATCCTCAGCGTGCCGGTTTACAACTGGCATTGGCAGCTGTGGTACAACCTCGCGGAGCCCATTGATCTTCCCCAAGGCACGAAAATTGAATGCACCGCTCATTTCGATAATTCGCCAAACAATCCCGAGAACCCGGATCCCACCAAGTCTGTGATCTGGGGGCAACAGAGCTGGGATGAAATGATGGTCGGATTCTTCAACTTGAAATTTGACGCGACGATGTCCGCAAAAGAATTATCCGCGCCGGAAGGGGCTATTCACGTCCACTGATATGTCCAGGGCCTTGCGAAACTCGCATGCCAAAATTTTGATGCTCGTCCTGCTGCCCGCGTTTGCAGCGTTGTTTCTGAATGACGTGGTTGCCGCGCAAGGCAAAGCCCCGAGCTTTCGTGTGATTGCATTGGCGGAACACGGTGGTATTCACAAGCCATTTGTGGACGCGGCTAAGATCTGGCTTGGGAAATTAGCCAGCGAGAATAATTTCACTGTGGATTACATTGAGGACACAGAGAAAATCGACGACCCATTTCTCGCAAGATATGATCTGTTTATCCAGTTGAACTATCCTCCTTACAATTGGACAGACACGGCCAAGGCTGCCTTCATCAAGTACATCGAACAAGGCAAAGGCGGCTGGATCGGATTTCATCACGCCACCCTGCTGGGTGAATTCGATGGCTTCCAGGTGTGGCCGTGGTTCCGCCAGTTCATGGGAGGAATTCGATTCAAGAATTACATCGCTACGTTTGTTACTGGAGAGGTTACGATCGAGGACAAGAACCACCCGGCGATGAAAGGTATCGCTTCGCCGTTCGTGATCAAAGACGAAGAGTGGTACACCTACGACACCTCACCGCGGCCGAACGTCCACGTGCTGGCAAGCGTGGACGAGAAAACTTATACACCCGTCACGGATCTTAAGATGGGAGACCATCCGGTGATCTGGACCAACGAGCACGTGAAGGCCAGGAACATCTACATTTTCATGGGTCACCGTCCGGAGCATTTCGACAACAAATCCTTCACGCAGATTTTTACCAATTCCATTTTCTGGGCCGCTGGCCAACAGGACAATCGCGCAAAATGACGCATGGCACTGTTCCTGGAAAAATAAATCGTAGGAACTACCTAACCACTGGGATTCGGGCACTGTTCGCAGTTGCTCTTTTGCTCTTATTTTGGGATGGGGCTGTCGCTGCCAACTACCCCGGTTTCAAGGTACTCGCTTTCTACTCCACGGATGTCGAACCCGATCACGTACGCACTGCCAACGATGCCCTCGCCTTCTATCGGGATTTGGCCGCAAAGAATAATTTTGTGTTTGACGCGACCACGGACTGGGCAAAGCTCAACGAAAAAGACCTCAAGCCGTACCAGCTGATCCTGTGGTTGAACAATTTTCCGCAAACTCCGGAGCAGAGGGCGGCCTTCGAGAAGTACATGGAACACGGCGGCGGCTGGATCGGGTTTCACGTCGCCGGCTACAACGATGAAACGACAAAATGGCCTTGGTTTGTAGATTTCATGGGCGGAGCCGTGTTTTACACGAATAATTGGCCGCCCCTTCCCGCGAAATTGGTTGTGGATGGCCGCACGAGCCCTGTGACCATGAACCTTCCTGCAACCTTCATGTCCCCGGCGAACGAATGGTATCTCTGGAAGCCCAGTCCGCGCCTGAACAAGGATGTCCAGGTTCTTGTCACGCTTGATCCCTCCAACTATCCCATCGGCATCAAGGACGTGATCCCCAGCGGTGACCTTCCCGTAGTCTGGACAAACAAGAAGTACAGAATGATTTACATGAACATGGGCCATGGCGCAAACGGGGAAAAGATTTACTCCGACCCGGCACAAAACATGCTGTTCGCAAACGCGATTCTCTGGCTCGGCAACCAGAAATAGTTCTCCCGCCGGCACGAATAGGTGGTGGATCATAAATGAAGATGCTACGGATGGTATTGCTCATTCTCTTTGTGGCATTCAGTAGCCGCTGCGGGGCGCAGACGACCGCTCAGCCGAGGAAGCATCTTTTGGTCCTCGGAGAAGAAAAAGGCTACCGGCACGAGGCCGTTTCCCACGCCATCGCTACCATCGAGCGCCTCGGCCGGGAAACGGGATTGTGGACCACGACAATCCGGACAGATACCGAAGTGCTCACGAAACAGAAGCTCGAATACAACGCCAAGAATCTGAACGATTTTGACGCCGTACTCTTCTATACCGGCGGCGACCTAGAGATGAACCCGGAACAAAAGGCTGCGCTCCTATCGTTTGTCCATAACGATGGAAAGGGCTTTATCGGCGTACACAGCGCCACCATCATGTTCACCTCCTGGCCGGAGTACGGGGAGATGATCGGCGGATACTTTGACGAACATCCCTGGGGCACATTTGACGCGCCCATTCTGCTGGAGGATCTGAATTTTCCGGGTATGCAGCAATGGCCAAAGTCGTTTGTGTTGAAGGACGAGATCTATCAGATGAAAGACTTTTCGCGAGACAGAGTCCGCGTCCTGATGCGGCTCGATGCCTCCAAGCTGGATCTGAACAATCCTCGCGTTCACCGCAAGGATCTCGACTTTGCCGTGACCTGGGCCAAAATGTACGGAAAGGGGCGCGTCTATTACTCCACTCTGGGCCACGTGGAACAAAATTGGGACGATCCCAGGATTCAGAAAATGTACGTGGAGGCCATCAAATGGGCTATGGGCCTCACCGATGCCGATGTAACGCCGAGACCGGTTGCAGACCCATCCGTCAACAAGCGCTAGGACGGACCAACCGATGGCACCGCGTCAACCTAAGGGTTGCACTTTCGCGAACACGGGAATGGCGGTTAAAAACGGATGTGGCGATTGATTTTCTCGTTGCTGCTGGCTTTCGCGGCTTGGGGGCAAACGACCCACCCGATTCTGGCAGTAGGTTCGCCTGCACCTGAGTTCTCCTTGCCGGGCGTGGATGGAAAGATCCATCGTCTCGCTGATTACGCGGCCAGTCCGGTCCTGGTCGTGGTGTTCACCTGCAATCACTGCCCGATCGCGCAAATGTATGAGGAACGCATCCAGCAATTGGAGACGGACTACAGCCATCGCGGCTTGGCCATTGTCGCCATTCAGCCGAATGACCCGAAGGCCATTCGAATCGATGAATTGGATTCCTCCGACATCAGCGACAGTCTCGACGAAATGAAAATTCGCGTTGAGTACAAACATCTCCACTATCCATACCTTTACGACGGCGAGACGCAATCGGTCACGCGAGCCTACGGTCCTCAAGCCACTCCTCATGTTTTCGTATTCGACAAGGACCGCGAGCTGCGCTACGAAGGCCGCATGGACAACAGCTATCGCAAGGAAATGGTGAACACCCAGAACGCCCGTAATGCGATCGACGCGTTGCTGGCAAACCGGGAAGTGCCCCTGACACACACTGGTGTTTTCGGCTGCTCGACAAAGTGGCAGGAAAAATCCGCGTCCCGCATCGAAGCGCTCCGGAAAATCGAGGAGCAGCCGGTCAAAGTAGAAATGGCAACGGCTGATGACCTGAAGCGGCTACGTCAAAACCCCTCGAAACACATGGTGCTCATCAGTTTTTGGGCCACATGGTGCGGTTCGTGCATCGACGAGTTCGCCGATTTTCAGGACACGTTCCAGATGTACAAGGATCGCGACCTGGAGTTGGTCACCGTCTCCGCCAACATGCCGGACGAAAAACCCAGCGTCCTGAGAATGCTTGAAAAAAAGCATGCTACCAGCCGAAACCTGCTGTTCGCTTCGAATGATACGGCCGCGCTTCAGGCGGCATTTGATCCAACCTGGGAGTCGGCGGTTCCATACACCGTTCTCATCGATGCCGACGGCAAAGTTCTCTACAAGAATCTCGGCACCGTGGACATGCTGGAATTGCGGCGCACCATTCTGGCGAATCTTCCTTCCGAATACATCGGCTTCAACCACTACTGGCAGGCGGGTTCCGCGCAGAAGCAACCGGTGAAGAGTGGCAGACGATAAGATCTTGCGCCGTACCTTGCAGCGATGGCTCTCCTCCGCGCAATTTAGAAATTCTCTTGCAATAGAAATCCCTGGGACGTACTCCTGGAATTCTTGTCTCCAGTTGACTGCGCTTCCGGAGGCCCGATGAAAAAATATCTAACCGTGCTGCTGACTGTGATTCCTGCACTTTGTGCACTGGCACCGGTGCCTTGCGTGGGCGACGAAATTCCAAAAACGGCTTGGAGGCGGCCCCTTGGACAACCGCTAGCGAATCCGGGCGTCCGAAAAAACAAATCAGACATCGACGATGGCTACTGGCAGGGTGCCCCGGTTGGCGGATTAGGCGCCGGCACATTTTCCAGGACCTACCGTGGTGACTTTGCTCGCTGGCACATCAAGGCTGGTGTTCACAAATACGCTCCGGTCTATGCGAACCAGTTCGCCATGTTCCAGCAAGTCGCCGGCGAACCCGCGGGAACCGCTCAGGTCCTCATGACCGATCATCCCAAGAACGGCGAACTCTCCAGTTGGAAGTGGGACTATCCCGTCGGCGCAGGCGAATACGCGGCGCTATTCCCGAAATCCTGGTATGACTACAAGTGGGACAAGTTCTCGGCGCATGTCCTGTTAGAGCAGTTCTCTCCCGTTCTGCCGAATAACTACAAGGAATCCAGCTATCCGGTTGCGGTTTACAGGTGGCACGCAGAAAATCCCTCCAACAAGATTGTCACCGTTTCCATCCTGCTCTCATGGACCAACATGGGCGGCTGGTTCCGCAACTATCTGCGCGATTTTCAAGGTGCCCTCAATCAGGGAAATCAGAACCATTTCCGCAAAGAAGCTGTCACTACGGCTGAAACCATAAAAGGCGTCGTCTTTGATCGCAGCCGGGCCGACGGTGCCGAAAGCGAATGGGATGGCGAATTTTCCATCGCGGCACTGGAATCACCCGGTGTGGAAGTCTCTTACCAGACGGAATTTCTCGCCGACGGGGATGGCAAAGCCGTTTGGAGTCCTTTCTCCAAGGACGGCAAGCTCGCGGATAGTGATACTTCGTGGGTCAGCGCCAGTGAGAAATTGGGCGGCGCCATCGCGGTCAAATTTACTCTTCAACCCGGCGAGAAAAAAATCGTTCCAATCGTAATTGCGTGGGACTTTCCTGTGGTGGAGTTTGGCCAGGGCCGCAAGTGGAACCGGAAGTACACCGACTTTTACGGCGCCAACGGCCGCAATTCGTGGGCTATCGCTCGCGATGGTTTGCTTCACGCCTCCGAGTGGAGCGACGCCATCAACACCTGGCAAAAGCCTTACATCGATGACGAAAACAAGCCGGCTTGGTATCGAGGCATGCTTTTCAATGAGCTCTATGCTCTCACGGATGGCGGCACGTTTTGGGGACGCCAGGCGAACTCCGACCTCAATGCGCCTGCAACGTTCGCCCTGCTCGAGTGCTTCGACTACGCCTACTACGGAACGTTGGACGTGCGTTTCTACGCCTCCATGCCGCTTCTGAAGTTTTGGCCCACCATTGACAAACAAGTCTTGCGTGAATTTGCACAAACCGTTCCACGCGAATGGCCGGAGCTGGGCCTGTGGGTTTGGAAAACGCAGCAGAAAGGCGATCCCGTCCTGCACAAACGCAAGAAAATTGGAGCTGTGCCGCACGATCTGGGCGTTCCTGAAGGTGACCCGTTCGTCACCGTTAACGAACCTGGCTGGCAAGACACCAATGACTGGAAAGACCTAAACTCGAAATTCGTTCTCATGGTTTATCGCGACTACGTGTTCACCGGAAAGGAAGACAAGGCCTTTCTGCGCGAGATGTGGCCCGCGATGAAGGAGGCAATCACCTACCTGCGGCAGTTTGACCGTGGCGGCGGAATACCAGAGAACAGCGGATATCCGGATCAAACTTACGATTCCTGGGTTGTGAACGGCATCAGCGCCTATTGCGGCAGCCTATGGCTCGCTGCCCTGAGGGCCGCGGAAGAAAGCGCACTTGCGCTAGGGGAAAGCGCTGCGGCGGCGGAATGTCACCGCATGTTTGTTAAAGCGCAGAAGACGTACATCGAGAAACTCTGGAACGGGCAATATTTCCGCTATGACATGGACAACCAATCCAAAGATGCGATTCAAGCGGACCAACTCGCCGGGCAGTGGTACGCCAGTATGACAGGCTTGGGCGATCTCGTGCCTAAAGAGATGCAGCTGTCCGCGCTTAGGAAAATTTTTGCGAACAATGTGATGAAGTTTGGCAACGGCGAAATGGGCGCGGCAAACGGCATGGCAGCTGACGGCTCAATTCTGCGCGGAAATGAGCAGGGAGAGGAAGTCTGGGCCGGAACGACATTTGGCCTGGCCTCACTCTTTCTGAGCGAAGGTATGAAGGACGAGGCATACAAAACCGCTTGGGGCGTGTATCACGTCATCTACGACACCAAAGGCTACTGGTTCCGCACCCCCGAAGCCTGGGACGACACCGGAAACTTCCGCGCCTCTATGTACATGCGCCCAACCGCCGTATGGGCCATGGAGATGTCCGCTCCACCCAATTACTAAGCAGCAGCCACAAGAACTATTGCCAGCGACACACAACAAGTAAAGGAATCTGGCAAAAGTCAAACGAAATAAGGTTGGCAGGAAATTTCTGGTGGAGAGGGGGGAGTTAAACCTCAGGCTTCGCGGAAATCTCGAGTTTTACAAGGGAAATCGCCGCGATCTACTTTGCCTACGCTAGCTGTGGCTGGCGAATTGTCAATTCGCGCATGATTCCTCGGGATTCCCGTTTGGTCAAAAAACTCGTCCGTGCCCTGAGCTGGAAATCATTACTCTACGAACATTGATGATAAATCAGGCCCGGGAGGTCTTTTGCAAAGGAGATTCCCGGCATCCTTAATATGTACGCCAATACGCTTTGCGCCAGAAGGCGGTCGCATTGGGCTGGCCCGAGGATCGCATCATCGTCCTCGACAGCGATCTTGGACAGTCAGGAGCTTCTGCCGTCGACCGGGAGGGCTTTCAACGGCTGGTTACCGAGGTCAGTTTGGGGCGAGCCGGAATCGTGCTGGGGCTGGAGGTATCGCGATTGGCGCGCAACTCGGCCGACTGGCATCGGTTGTTGGAGATCTGTGCTCTCACCGATGCTTT
>Ga0137413_10000560_pt1 | contig 12823 bp, 11 predicted proteins | sample CZODoug2_1_16fun_FD_108280 | JGI IMG/M metagenome (GOLD analysis project Ga0137413, IMG submission 108280) | Vadose zone soil fungal communities from Angelo Coast Range Reserve, California, USA - CZODoug2_1_16fungal (Illumina Assembly) | ecosystem: Environmental > Terrestrial > Soil > Vadose... | reverse complement strand
GTGCGCGCCATCACTACCAGCACGCCGGCTTTCACACCGTTGGTGCACCAAAGCTTCTCGCCATTTAGAACGAATTCACTGCCATCAGGGCTGGGCTCGGCGCGCAGGCTCATCGTCGCCGGGTCTGAGCCAGCGTGCGTTTCCGTCAATGCGAACGCTGAGATTTCGCCGCCTGCAACGCGTGGCAGATACTTTTGTTTCTGCTCTTCTGTGCCGAACAGGAGCAGCGGTTGCGCGACTCCGATCGATTGATGTGCGGAAACAAGCGCGGCCACATTTCCGTCCCAACTCCCAAGTAATACTGCAGCCCGTCCGTAGTTGGATTGAGACAAACCAAGTCCGCCATATTTCTTCGGCACCTTGATTCCAAACGCGCCGATCTCCGCCAGTCCCTTGAAATTTTCTGGCGGAATTTCGCCGGTGCGATCGATCTCATCCGGATCGACATGGTCGCGTAGATAACTTTCCAGCTTCTGCAAAAATTCTTCGCCCGCTGCGCGATCTTCTGCGCTCTGCGCGGGATACGGGTAAATCCGATTGAAATCGTAACGGCCGACAAAAAGGTTGCTGGCAAAACTGCCGCGATCTTCGAGCGGGTCGCGCGCCGCCTCCGCCAGTTCGAGCGCTTCGCGTTGGCCTTTTGCCATCTTCGACGTGTCGATAACGGCGGCTGCGGGCCTTTCGATTTTCGCGCTGGTTTCTTCAGCGATCTGTTTTTCCGGAGCTTCTAGTGGCGATTTCATCGTAAACACTCGTCTTTCCGAGCGAAGTCGAGGAATCCCGTGGAATTATCCTCGGTTCTGCAACGGGATGTCTCGACTATCCTCGACATGACGAAGAATTAGCTCTCATAAAACTTAGCTCCATCATGGGCGTGCTTCTTCAATATCTCGCATGGCAAAAATTTCTCCTCACTCTGCGCCAGGCGTTCCAGTTCATCGACGACTTTTTTCAGCCCAAAATGCTCCGCAAACCGCAAGGGTCCACCTCGGAACGGCGCGAAACCGGTCCCTAAAATCATTCCGTAGTCCGCGTCCTCCGGTGAATCGACAATGTTCTCCTCCACACAACGCGCGGCTTCGTTGACCATCAGGAAGATCAAGCGGTGCGCCACCCCCTCTTCGTTCAGTCGCAATCGAGGATCGCGATGCCAGTCTGGCGGAATGTTCGGCCCTTCGCCACCCTCAGGCTCGCCATGTAACGAACGCCGCCACTGCGCGAGCGATTCGTTAGGCGTCTGCGTTTTACCTTCATATTTGTAAAAACCAGCACCCGTTTTGCGGCCAAGCATCTTGCCATCGCGCAGCCAGAGCAAAACCGAGGGAACGTGATCGCGCCGCCCATACGCCTTTTCCAGCGTGTTGCCGATATCAATGGTGATATCGACGCCGATTTCATCGATCAATCGCAGCGGCCCCATCGGCATGCCCCATTGCACGAGCGCATTGTCGATCTTCGCAGCATCCGCGCCGCTCTCGAAAAGCTCCGCAGCATCAAGCAAATATGGAAACAAAACGCGGTTGACCAGAAAACCCGGGCTGTCGCGCACGGTCACCGGCAGTTTTCCAACTTGTCGCACAAACGCCAGGCTCCGCTCGCGAGTTTCACCCGAGGTCTGCTTGGCAATGACTACTTCCACCAGTTTCATTCGGCTAACCGGATTGAAAAAATGAAGACCGACCACGTGCTCGGGTGAAACGGTCGTGTCCGCGAGCCTGCCGACGGGAAGGGCCGACGTATTTGTGGCAACGATCGTTTTCGGACCGGCCTGCATCCCCAGCTCACGAAAGATTTCTTTCTTCACCTCAAATTTTTCGGAGGCAGCCTCGATGATGAATTGCACGTCCCGTAATTCCATCGGCGCAGTAGACGCCACAATCCGCGCCCGACCGGCTTTTGCTTTTTCCTCGGTCATCAAACCGCGCTTTACGGCATCTGCGTAGGTTTTCTCAATGTTCGCGAGGCCGCGATCGACCTGCTCACGCGCGATGTCGCGCAAGATGACCGTCACGCCGCGTGAGCTAAGCCATTGCGCGATTCCCGAGCCCATTACGCCTGCGCCGATCACCGCGGCGTGCACCACCTTCTCCGGCGCCGTTTTCGAACTTCCTTTCTTGTACTTTTCCGCCAGGAAGAAATTGCGAATCAAGTTTTGGGTGGACTCCGATTTGCCGAGATCGACAATCGCATCCAGCTCCATCCGCAGCGATTGGTCTGGCGAAATCGACAGAGTCTTGTTGACGATTTCCCAGGCACGTTCTGGTGCGGCGTTTCCGCGTTGTTTTGGAGGGTGAAGCTCCTGCGGCGCTGGCGTCGCGGGAGCTCGCTCCTCCAATTTGCGTTTTCCGTCGCGCAACTTTTTCCGCGCCAGCTCGAGAAGTTTATCGCGTGGAGCGACCCCATCGACCAAGCCCAGCTTCCTGGCTTCATGTGCCGAATAAAGTTTCCCGTTTGCAATCACTTCAGCAGCTTTCTCGACCCCAATCAATCGCGGCAGACGGGTACAACCGCCCCAGGCGGGAATAAGGCCGAGCGTCGTCTCGGGAAGCCCGATCCGCGTCGCCGGATCATCCGAAGCCATCCGATAATCGCACGCCAGTGTCACTTCGTAGCCGCCACCAGCGGATGCGCCGTGAATTGCGGCGACAGTCGGAATTTTCAGTTCTGCCAGCCGGTTCAAAACCCGTTGGCCTTGAGCAATGAATGCCCGCATGTCGCCGTCTTGCGCTTGCTGTAACAGAGTCTTTAAATCAGCCCCTGCCACGAAGATGGATTTCTTCGCGGAAGCGATGATCAGGCCACGCAACGAATCATCATTCTCAACAGAATCGAGATGTTCGTTCAACTCGTCGAGCGTCGCTGGGTCGAAGATGTTCGCGCCGGATTCAGGGCGATCGAAGACAAGCAAACAAACGTGATCGTCGCCAAGTTCGCGCCGAATCATCGGACCTGTAGCAACTGCAGGCATCATTCTCATTTTGGAACGTTTCGCGGTAAATGCCAAGCGGAACCACACCTGGAGTAGTGGGGTAATAAGACAAATGCGACCGACGGGATGGACGCCATTAATGGATTAATCCCACGCTGCTCGTTGCTTTGAGCGAGCGCGAATGTTAAAAAAACGACGTGGTCGGCAAACTTCTCGCACCAGAAATAAAGAGCCTGATCGACGGCCGAGACTTCGGCGCGCTTCGTGAAGTGTTTCGCGATTGGCCGCCAGCGGATGTCGCAGACGTGATTCTCGATCTTCCCGACGACGAGCAAGTGATCATCTTTCGGGTTCTGCCAGCGGCGCTCGCCGCAGACGTCTTCGAATACATCGGGGTCGAGGAACAGCAAAAATTGTTGCGCGCGATGGCACACGAGCAGGTGGTGGCCATTCTGAATGAAATGTCGCCGGACGATCGCACGGCGCTGCTGGAGGAATTGCCGAGCGCTGCAGCGCGCCAGCTGATCCGTCTGCTCACGCCGGAAGAACGCCGCGTGGCCACGGCGTTGCTCGGCTACCCAGAAAACAGTGTGGGCCGTTTGATGACGCCGGATTTTATCCAGGTGAAAGAGGATTGGACGGTGCAACACGTGCTCGATTACGTGCGCCAGTACGGCCGCGATAGCGAGACGCTAAACTTCGTCTACGTCGTCGATGAGCGCGGGAAACTGATCGACGACGTGCGGATGCGCGAGTTCCTGCTTCGGCCGCTTACGGCGAAGGTGAGCGAAATTCGCGACCAAAGCTTCGTGGCATTGAATGTGGGCGATTTGCAGCAGGATGCGCTGAATGTTTTTCGCAAGTACGATCGCGCCGCATTGCCCGTAATCGATTCAAACGGCGTAATGGTCGGGATCGTCACAGCCGACGACATGCTCGACGTAGCTGAGAAAGAGGCCACCGAGGACATCCAAAAATTCGGCGGCATGGAGGCGTTGGAAGAACCATACATGCGCATCCCGGTCTGGCGCATGGTGCGTAAACGCGCTGGCTGGCTCGTGATCTTGTTTCTCGGAGAGATGCTGACCGCGACTGCGATGGCGAATTATCAGGAAGAACTGGCGAAGGCGCTGGTGCTTGCGCTGTTCCTGCCGCTTATCATCTCGAGCGGCGGGAACTCTGGCTCGCAAGCTTCCACTTTGATGATTCGGGCCATGGCGCTGGGCGAAGTGACCCTGCGCGACTGGTGGCGGGTGATGGGTCGCGAAGTGCAGGCTGGGCTTTCGTTAGGCCTCATCCTGGGGGTAATTGGTATCGTGCGCGTAGGGGCATGGGCGATTATCGGCGAACAATATTTCCATCAACAGCCGTACGGTGCGCATTGGCACCTTGTCGCGCTCACCGTTGGAATCGCGCTTGTCGGTGTGGTCCTTTGGGGAACGCTTTCCGGATCCATGCTTCCCTTTCTTCTGCGCAGAGTCGGCGCCGATCCAGCAACATCGTCCGCGCCTTTTGTCGCAACGCTTGTCGATGTGACCGGCTTAATCATTTATTTCAGCCTCGCCATGGTCATCATGCGCGGTGCCATGCTGTAGCCGGCCTTAGGCGGGGGCGCTGACCGCATGGAAAGCTCTGGGATTGCCGAGATCAAAGCCCTCGGCTACAACTGACGATAGTCATGTTGTCGATCCAAAAAATCTTTGGCCACGACGAAAAGTTCTACGATTTGCTGGAGAAGAGCGCGGAAGAGGCGGACGCGAGCGTGCATCATTTGATCGCCCTGCTGGAACGGCTGGAGCAACACGAGTCGCCACAGAGCCTGGAACAATTCATTCTCAGCCGGCGCAAGGACAAGGAAATCACTCAGGAACTGACCGAACAGCTTTGCAAAGTTTTCATCACACCTTTTGAACGCGAAGACATTCAGGCTCTGGCCGGCGCACTGTATAAGATACCGAAAACAGTGGAGAAAATCGGTGAGCGCGTTTTGATCTGTCCGGAGGACTTGCATGGCCGCGATTTCCGCAAACAGGTCGAGCTGCTCGATCAAGCGGCGGAGACAGTCATGGCCATGGTAAAACAATTGCGCAAGGGCACGGACGCGGCGACGGCGCGCGAGATGAATGCAAAACTTCAGTCGATCGAGGGCGAAGCCGACAAACTCGAGCTCGATCTGTTACGCGACCTTTATCAGGGCGATTACGAAGCGAAGCAGGTGATTTTTCTGCGCGATCTGTTCGCATTGATCGAAAAGGTGATCGATCGTTGCCGCGATGCCGGAAACATCGTCCTGGGAGTGGCGCTGAAGTATTCGTAGCCCGCTGCCCACTGCGGCTATGTTTACGTTTCTCACCGTCGTACTCGCAGCGATCATTTTCGAATACAGCAACGGCTTTCACGACGCCGCCAACGCGATCGCGACGGTAGTCTCGACCAAAGTTCTCACGCCGCGCCAGGCCATTGCGATGGCGGCGTTTTTTAATCTCACGGGCGCGCTCCTCGGCGGCGCAGTGGCATCGACAATCGGCAAAGGTCTTGTGGATACAAACGTGGTCACAATGTCAACGGTGCTTTGCGCGCTGATCGCCGCTTTCGCCTGGAACATCGCAACCTGGTGGGCCGGATTACCTTCAAGCTCGAGCCATTCGCTCATCGGCGGACTGTGCGGAGCAGCGCTTGCTACGGCGCATGGCGACTGGTCGGTCATAAAATGGAACGCAGGTATGTGGCCAAAAGTCGTTGTGCCCATGATCACCTCGCCGTTGGCTGGATTTATTTTTGGCGGGCTACTGATGTTTTTGCTTTTCGCGGCGCTTCATCGCTTCACGCCGCACTTTGTGAACACGCTGTTTGGGAAGCTGCAAATCTTCAGCGCAGCATGGATGGCGCACAGCCATGGCTCAAATGACGCGCAAAAGACCATGGGTATCATTGCCCTTGCACTTTTCACCGGCACCAAAACGGGAAGCTTCGATCATTTGCCCGGTTTCCTGGCTTTTCTCCGGACTCCGACCTTCATCCTGCCCGTCTGGGTCGTTGCCCTCTGCGCTCTAACGATGGCCATCGGAACAGCTGCGGGCGGGTGGCGCATCATTCGCACCCTGGGTCATCGCATGGTGAAATTGCAACCAGTGAATGGCTTCGCCGCCGAGACAACCGCTGCAGTGATTATTCAAGCCGCCAGCTACTATGGCATTCCGCTCTCAACGACGCATGTGATCACGACGTCGATCATGGGCGTAGGCGCAGTGAAACGTTTCAGCGGAATTCGGTGGACTGTAGTCGAGCGAATCATCTGGGCGTGGGTTTTCACTCTGCCAGCAAGCGGACTGATCGGTTACGTGCTCGAGCGCCTGGCAGCGGCGCTTTGACTGCCGGGGGCCACCGACTCCGGTTACAGTTTGTCCAGGCCTTCGATCACTTTCTCCATCCCGCTAACAACAAGCGCGAATCGATCGTAATCGAGTTTGTCGGGCGTATCGCTAGCAGAGTGATAATACGGATACCGAAATGGCGCAGTGTCGGTGACCATGATGCCGGGATAACCGTGCTTCCAAAATGACCATTGATCCGACCAGCTGACGCCGGGAATAAACCAGGGAAGCGCTGCGCCTTCGGATGGAATCTTTGCCTCCTCGCGGAAAAGCGCGATGACGCGGCGAAGCAACGGACGCGAACGAACATTACTGACGAATCCGATGAAGTTGCCAACCTTGGGATAGAAGGCGCCGAGTGCCCGCGACGGATAGGCTTGCGAGTGCGGCGCGTCAGTAAAATAGCCGATCGTTTCGAGACTGATCATGGCGTCGATCCGATCGCCACGCGTTTTACATCTGCCGGCGTAAACAAGACTCCCCATTTCGCCCGACAAAAAATAAGGCGGCTCCTCGTTCACAAACGCGACGAAGCGGAAGGTGTGTTCTCTCTTTCTACCGGCAAAGCGCCGTGCCAGAGCGAGCACTGCAGCCAACCCGCTGCCGTTATCGTTTGCGCCCGGCGAGCCAAACACTGAATCGTAGTGCGCACCGATTAGAATTATCTCCGGATGCGTGCCGGGAATTTCCGCCTCGATATTGTGGCAGGCTTGGCCGCGCAATTCATAACTGTCTCGTCGCGGATGAAGGCCTGCGCGCGAAAGAGACTCCTCAATAAAATCGGCGGCCGCATTCAGTTGTGGATAATGCGACATGTTTCGCTCGCCAATTTCGCCGGCGAGCTTTTGCACATCGGCATGTAGCTCTTCGCGGAGCGCAATTTCATCGGGCGACAGTGCCGCCATCTTGGAAATATTTTTGCCCGACATCCTCATTCCGAACCACCAGAGTAACGCCAAAACTGCGGCGACGCCGATGGTAATGCACAAGGCGCTCAAGAAAATGCGGACGAACACCCAGCCACACTACAGTTGGAAGTTCGTAACCGGAAAGTTCCTTCGCGTTAGTTCTGGGGAGCGCACGCGGCTCGCGTGCTGTTTTCGGCGGCGCGCCGAAAACCTTCGCGACAGCTCGCGAACAACACGAGTGCCGAGACAATCACTCACCTTTTCACGCACAGACGCCGTTCGGCCAGCGGCCGAACGGTGCACGCCAGCGGCGTGCGCTCCCCCGATTGCCTCGCGTTCACGCGATCTTGGTTCGAAACCGCGATGCGCAGAAAGCGAAGAGCAAAGCCGACATCACAATGAGAATGGCAAGCTGCGGCCAGTATTCGAAGAAATTTGCTCCGCGCAGAATGATCGCGCGCATGAGTGCGATGAAATAGGTTGTAGGAAACAGTGCGCCGAAAGCATAAAAAATCCACGGCATGGTTTCACGTGGAAAAATGAAACCGGAAAAGAAGACGCTCGGCAACAAGAACACCATCGACATTTGCAGCGCCTGCATTTGGTTCTCGGCCTTTGTTCCGACCACCAGGCCAAGACTGAGCAAAGCGAAGACGTAAACTAAAGTGGAAAACATCATCGCCACTACGCTGCCCTCGATGGGGACGAAAAACACAAACCGCATAATCAGGAACAAAATCACCGCCATGGCCATTCCGATGCACAAGTACGGCACGAGTTTGCCGAGCATGAGACCACTGCGGCTCAATGGACTAACGAGTAATTGCTCGAGCGTGCCGCGTTCCCGTTCGCGCACAAGTGCCATGGCGGCTGCGACTGTTGTTCCGATTTGCAAGACAACCCCGATCACGCCCGGAACATAAAAGTTCGGTGCGCGCATTGCCGGGTTGTAAAGCATCTGTGGTCGAACATCGATCGGCACTCCTCGCCTGCCGGTTTCGCGCAGAAGCGACTCCACCGATTGCGTCAACGCCACGCCGAGCCCCGTGTTGAGAGCCTGCAACGCCGTCGTGGAATTGGATCCGTCGACAAGCAATTGCACCTGCGCAGAGTGGCCTGCGTTAAGGTCACGAGTGAATGTCGGCGGAATGTCCAACGCGGCGTAGGCGCGGCCTTTGCGCATTTCGCTTTTTAGCTCATCCAGGCTTCGCACTTCGCCTACCACGCGAAAGGTCTCCGTGTTCACGAAGCGATCGATCAACAGCCGGCTCTCGACGCTGCGATCTTCATTCAGAACAAGCATCGCCATGTGTTTGATGTCGTTATCCAGCGCATAGCCGAACGCCACCATCTCGATCAGCGGCGGAAAGAAAAAGAAGAAGAGAGTCAGCGGATCGCGCGCGACAACGATGAATTCTTTAAAGAGAATTGCGCCGAACCCGCGAAAAAGTTTGTGTTTCATATGCGTTACAACACTCCACCCGTTGAATCGTTAAACCGATGAAGCCGTGAAAGCGGCGTCAAGCCGCCGCACTCCAAAGCGCGCTTCGCGCGCAAAATCAATTCGCCATTCCGCCGTCTCACCGTTTCGCAGTTTCGCATGATTAGGCGGCCTTCTGTCGTTCAGCAGCGTGCTTGGCCGAAAGCTCAACAAACACGTCTTCGAGCGAAGGGCCCATTTCGTGAATTTCGGAATGACCCACGCCAACTTTGCGTAATTGTTCGTCAATCTGGGCGCGCTTGACGCTTTCATCGACCAGTAAATGCATCGATTGACCAAAAACAGTTGCACTGCGCACTCCGTGCATCTCGTGCATCGCACGCAGCGCTGTGGTGACATGATCGCAAGTCACATCCAGCCGGCGCGTTCCAGGAGGATTTACGTCAGGCAGTTTTTTTAAGTCGTCCGGCTCACCGCACACGATCAACTTCGACATGTCAATGTAACCCACGTGATCGCACCGCTCCGCTTCATCCATGTAATGCGTTGTCACGAAAAGGGTCATGCCTTTGCCAGCGAACTCGAAGAGCAAGTCCCAGAGCTCGCGACGCGCGACGGGATCGATGCCCGCTGTCGGCTCATCGAGAAAGAGCACGGTCGGTCTGTGCATGAGCGAGCAAGCCATGGCCAAACGTTGACGCCAGCCGCCGGAAAGATTTGAAGCGCGTCTGTTAATGTACGGCTCGAGATGCGTCGTGGCGATCATCTCGTCGCGTCGCTGATCCAATTCGCGGCCGCTCAAGCCGTACAGTTTTCCTGCAAAGATGAGGTTCTCATTTACGGTCAGCTCATCGTAGAGGGAAAATTTTTGCGACATGTAGCCGATCATCTCTTTGATCGGCTCGATATCTCGCACGACGTCGTGGCCCCCGATTCGCGCCGTGCCCTCGGTCGGCTCCAGAATCCCGCAGAGCATCCGGATCACAGTTGTTTTCCCGGAACCGTTTGGTCCGAGAAAACCGAAGATCGATCCTTTCCCTACGGAAAATGAAACATGATCGACAGCCGTGAACGTACCGAAGCGCTTCGTCAGCTTGTCGACCTCGATCATCGGCTCGGCCGCTTTCTCGTGTGAAATGTCCCTTGTGTCCTCCGCGCTCATTCGTGGTTGGTCAGGTCATTTCACATTCGAAAAATAAACATCCGCCGCCATTCCGGCGCGCAAGTGATCGTCATCGCTTGGCAACCGAATTTTCACGCCGAACACCTGTTTGATCCGGTCGGCGACAGTTTGCACGTTGCGCGGGGTAAACTCGGCCTGCCGATTTATCTGCTCGACGACACCATCGAAATCTTTTCCCGGAAACGAATCGACACGGACACGAACGTGCTCGCCGAGTTTGATCAAACCCAGCCAAGATTCCGGAACGTAAACCCGCACCCAAAGATGTCCGGTTAATATCAGCGTGGCCGCTTCGCGATTTGCCGGCAGCACATCGCCGACTTTCACACTGAGCACCTCAAGAACGGAATCGGCTGGCGCAACGACCTGCATTTCCGCCAACTGGGAGTCGATATCGGCGAGTTGCGCGCGTGCCTGCGCGACACGCATTTGCGCTGCCGCGAGGTTTTTCTCCTGCGTTTTCGCGGAACTGTCGGCCCGCTCAGCGTCACTGGAAGAAACGACTTTTCGCGTAAGTAAATCCTTCTGGCGGCGCGCTTCATCAATCAGGAACACCAATTGCGCCTGTTGCGCGTCCGCATCGTGGAGTGCTGTGTTGATTTGCGCGTTGGCAAGGTCGCGACGCGCTCGCAGTTCCGAAGCGTCCAGTTGAAGGATCAGTTGTCCCTGGTGCAAATGATCGCCTTCCCATTGGAAAATTTTATCTACCCGTCCACCAGCGCGCGGGCCCACGTGCGCTTCGTCGACTTCGATGGTTCCCGAAACCGCCTTGTCGCGATCACCGCAACCGGCGAGCAAGAGAGGTAACGTCAAAGCTGCCGCCGCACGCAACAGCTGTCGATGTTTACTAACGAATGACGGACTCACGCTTTCCGTCCCTTCGACGTCAACGCGCCTTCGAGAATTATCTTAAGAATACCGGAGAAGCCTTCTTTCGGCATCATCCCAAGCTCCTCCATCTTCGGTGGATTCATGATCGATTGAACCATCGCCAGCAAGATTTCGATGATCAGTTTGGCCGGAACATCCTTGCGCACCATTCCCGCTCGCTGCCCTTCGACGAAAAATCTTCCGAAGTAGCGCTGGATTAGCGCGGCCCGACGGCGTTCGACGAGTTTGAAGACCTCCGGCGCTTTCTGGCGCATATCGCGCACGAACGGCGGCTTGATCTCATCCAATTCACGTTGCGTACCGGCCAACAACTCTTGCAAAGTCGCTGGGAAATCGTGCGGGTGCGCGCGCGTAACTTCCTTCAGCTTCGCTTCGACGCCTGCGAGTTTATCGGCGAGCACAGCTTCCAACAGATCGATCTTCCCCGGAAAATGCGCGTAGAGCGTTTTCTTGCTAATGCCCAGCTCTTCCGCCAGATCGTCCATGGTCACACTGCGGAAACCGTGACTGAAAAAGTGGATCCGCGCAGCATCGACAATTCGCTGCCGGATCGGATCGCGTTTTCGGCTTCGCGGCCGCGGTTTGCGTACCGGTTTCATATTCTCGTAGTCTTATCACAAGGCGGAAACTAATCCAGTATATTTAGTTTCCGCGTCGACTGGCGGATATTTAAACGTATCTTTTTTTTCCCGCTGCTGTAAGACGTCGGCAAATCCAAACCCAAGCTGAATCGATAAAGGCACCAACGAATGGCTGGCTACTCAGGAACACCGCTACCGCAAAAGCTCGGAATCAAACCGGGCCTGACCGTGATCACAATCAACGCGCCGACACATTATCGCCGATTGCTCGGGACAATTCCCGAAAGCGTAACTTTTTCCGATCGCTTGAAGTCCGATTCGAGTTTTGTCCACGTTTTCATCAAGAAGCGCAGCGAATTGGAGAAGAGATTGGCCCTCCTGCGCGAGAAAATCACCGACACTGGAACAGTCTGGGTCTCCTGGCCAAAAAAATCGTCTGGAGTAGCTACTGATGTGACGGAAGACGTAGTCCGCGCTATCGCGCTGCCGCTCGGCCTTGTCGATGTAAAAGTCTGCGCTGTCGATGAAATCTGGTCCGGATTAAAATTGATGGTTCGTCGCGAAAATCGAAAACTGTCAGTCAGAAAATAAACACGCCTGGGTGGACTTAGTCGCTATTCGTTAGCTGTATTTTGTCGGGAATCGTTACCTTGTGTATTAGATGCAAAAAGGATGCGCCTTACACGACCATTCGCATAATTCTCGTCAGGCCTAGTGTGAATACCATCGAGCAACCTATCGCCCGCAGCCTCTACGCTGAGTCGTGGCTCATCGTATGGTCGAGTTGCTGGCTCGCCGTTCTTTTTGTGGGCATGATTGCTCTCTTGTTCTTCGGTTGGACTTGGCTCGTAGTTGTGGCGGTTCCCATTTTCGTCATCAGTCACGGCGTCGCCATCGCCAGTGCTTTTCGGTTCCGCTGTCCAGCATGTGATCACCGGTTGCTCGTTCAGGGCTTCGGCCCTTGGCACCTCGCGCGAAAGATAATGCTTCCGGGCGTGGCATCGCGGATTGCCGTGGCATTCGACGTTGCTCGCCACCGAGAGTGCACTTGCGTGCATTGTGGAGAGAGATGCGTCGTTAAGGTCTAAGCAAGCGCCGCAGTCAGCGCTCAAACTGCTTTGTTTAGCCTCCAGTCTTGCTAGTAACGAGACTCGCCACCTTCTTGTAGCTTGAAACTCAAAAGCTCAATCGAGAGCCCGATAAACAGCAGCAGCGTGGCAAAAAATGTGTTCCCGTAGAGCTGTGCGCCCCGTGGGAATGCCAAACCGAGAGCGAGTAGCGCGAGCGCTGGCAAGGTCCACCACAAAACAGCGGACACTCTTCCGGCGAGAACTCGCTGTGTAATTACCGCGAACGGCAGGATTAGCCAGGAATAGAAGTAGCCGAATGAGAGCGGGGTGAGCATCAGCATCAGCAATAAAAGTAGAGCGAATTCGATGGCATCGCTTTCCGCCGTTCGCATGTCGCGCTGAGGCATCACTGCGATAAACAAAATGCCCAGCGTCAGCGCCACGCT
>Ga0137413_10000556_pt1 | contig 12860 bp, 9 predicted proteins | sample CZODoug2_1_16fun_FD_108280 | JGI IMG/M metagenome (GOLD analysis project Ga0137413, IMG submission 108280) | Vadose zone soil fungal communities from Angelo Coast Range Reserve, California, USA - CZODoug2_1_16fungal (Illumina Assembly) | ecosystem: Environmental > Terrestrial > Soil > Vadose... | reverse complement strand
GCCGTACATCTGCTCGAAAACTTTGACACCCTCGTGGTTGTAGATGGCAAGTCCCATTCCGGCAATGCCCTCCGACTCGAACGCCGCGCGGGCCGCTGAATCCACGGCATCGAATGGATTGTCACTGCCGGATGGATCATCGCCACCAGCGCCGCAAGCCGTCAGTGCCAACAGGGCGGATGAGATGACCAGCCGCGAAAATAAACCGCTATTCATTGCGAACCACTCCATGACCTCGTAGCAGCAGCAACGGGCATTGGGAGGTTCGGGTGACAGCGGCTTTGCCGCGTTTGGTCACCGGTGCGTAACAGTGTGTAACAGGGAGCCGCACGGAGGTTGAGTACACGGGCGGATACGGCTACAACAGTGACATGAACGAGGCGAGCGCCACCATTGCGATTGTTGAGGACGATTCAGCCATCCGGCGGCTGGTGAGCGAGGTGCTGCAGAATGAGGGGTTTCGTGTAGAAGCGGCGGAGGACGCTGCAGGTATGGACGGAATCCTGTCCCGCGTGCGGCCGGACCTGGTCATCCTGGACTTGATGTTGCCCGGGGAGGACGGGTTGTCCATTTGCCGAAGGCTGTATGCGCACGAGCGGTTTCCGATCCTGATATTGAGCGCGAAGTCCGACGAGATTGATCGGGTTGTGGGTCTCGAGACCGGTGCGGACGACTACCTCGTCAAGCCTTTTGGCCCTCGCGAGCTCATTGCACGGGTTCGGGCGATACTTCGCCGGGGACCTCGGACACAAGGGCCTGCAACCAGGCGCTTCTCGGTCGGCAACCTGGTCGTCGACCTCGATGCGCGGCAGGTTGTTGATCAGCAGAATGAACCGGTCGCCTTGACCGGCGCCGAATTCGATTTGTTCGCCTGTTTCATCCAACGTCCGCGCCGCGTGCTGACCCGCGACCAGATCGGCAAGTGGACTCGTGGCCGAATGCTCGATCCACTGGACCGGTCTGTCGATATGATCGTCTCGCGCCTGCGGCGTAAGCTCGATCGGTCGAGCCCCGGCGCCAACCTCATCTCAACAGTGAGGAATGGCGGCTACTTGTTGACGGTCCACGTCACACAGGCGTCGTGATGCGCCTGCCTGCCGCGGTTCGAATCGGCCTGGTGATTGTGTTGAGTGTAACGGTCGTCTGGATTGGAACTGTTACGCTTTTCTATATATCCGCATCCGGCAACATCCGCAATAGCCGGCCACTACCTGGGCAGGTGGCCGCGCTCGTCGTCCTGTTGGAAAAGGCATCGCCCAACGAGCAACAACTCATTCTTCGCGCCGTGACGTCGCAATCCATGACGGCAAGGTTGGAGCCCGGGAGTCATGTGGGCGTTACACCGAAGCTGCAGCGCGTCCCGAGAATGACCGCCCGGGTCATCGACCAGTATCTTTCAGCCCTGGGCGGTCGGCCCAACAGCGTAACGATCCATCGGGAACCCGGTGGCAAAGGGGGGCTCGGCTTCACGTTCGTTACGCCGGTTGATCTCGAGCTGCGTGTGCAACTTGCTACCGGCGATACTTTGATTGTCGATGCACTGAGCTATCCGGTGGCCAATCTATTCGGCGTACCCGTGGGGTTTGTGGCTGGGCTGACGGGGGCGGTGTTGGGTCTGATTGCCCTGTTTGCGCTGCAGCGCGAGGTGGCATTCAACAAGCTGCAGGTGCGGATGTCACAACTGGTCCGGGGCCGGATCGCAATGATCGGCGGCATTTCGCACGATGTGCGGACCTTCCTGACCCGGTTGCGACTGCGGGTGGAACGGATTCCGGATGCGGGGGAGCGGGAGCGGGCGGTTGCGGATATTGCGGACATGATCCGCCTGCTCGATGACGCGCTGCTTGCCAGTCGTGCGGGTGCGGGAGAGTTGGCTGAAGAGTTGGTTGATTTTGGGGAGGTCGTGCAGGCCGAGGTGGATGATCGGCGTGCGGCGGGGAAACGGGTGGACGTCAATACCGCCTCCGTCAACACTACCGTCCTGGGAGACCGGCTAGCCCTTCGCCGGGTAGTCGCCAACCTCGTCGACAACGCGCTGATCTACGGAACAACCGCGCATCTGTCTGTCGACGCGGAAACGGGATTCGTCACTCTGTTGGTGGACGATGAAGGCCCCGGCATTCCGCCGGACCAACGCGAGCAGATTCTGGAGCCGTTCGTGCGACTCGAAGACTCACGCAACCGCCGCACAGGCGGTGCCGGTCTCGGGCTCGCTGTGGCACGCAGCCTCGTCGAGGCACACGAGGGGACGATCTCGATCGCTGATGCGCCCGGGGGCGGCGCGCGGGTGGTAGTCCGGCTGCCGCTGTTTGTGGCGCACTAACCCCACAGCCGCTGCTTCACGGCCACTTTCGCTCGACACTCTCCACAAGCAACACTTCGCAAGCACCCGCGCCAGTGTCATTTCGACTGAGTGACGTGCGTATCCGCGCGCCATCGTCGCGGTTGGCATCCACCAGACTGCCGGTGAGCCGTACGACCTCACCAACACGAAGGCGCCCCAATTCCTTCCTGATTCGCTCATCGGCAGGAATCACATGAGTGTTGGCGCTATGCGTAATGATCGTCTCGGGCGGGACCGGCGTGTTTGCATGTGGCCGCCACCAATAGAATCGTCCGCTCTGCGAGATATCCATCGTATCGAGGACCTTGTTATCCGACATGGGTCCCCAACCCAGCGCGAGGTCCTCGGGAGCGAGCGCGGCCAGCGCATCAAAGCGATAACGCTCCGTGCTCAGGACTCGCGCCGTGATGTCGTAGTGGGCGCGGGGTTTCAGTGTCCAACGGCCACGTGTGATTGTGGGATCCGCAGGCACATCGGATTGAAGTGGCTCACGCTCCGCAATCTGACCCGCCGCCGGATGCAGGGCTCGATGGGTCCAGCGGTCCCACCCGTCCCAGCCCGTAACCACGAGCAGGCCGATGAAAAGTGCGGAACGGATATCAATCGCTGGCATACTTTCGAGTATGAGCCGCGAATCGACTTCCGCCCTGCGACTGGATCGCATCCTGGAGCTGGCCCGGCGGGCTGCATTGGGCCCCGCTGACAGAATTCTGTCAGGTTATCGAAGTCCGGCGCTGGCGGTGGAGAAGAAGTCCGACAACTCGCCGGTCACCGCGTTCGATCGCGAGGCCGAGCAACACATCCGCCAGATCCTGCAGAGTGATCCCGAAATTCAATGGCCTGTGTTGGGTGAAGAATTTGGGGGCGACACTGCGGGGTCGCGCTATCGTTGGGTGGTTGACCCGATTGATGGGACGCTGCCGTTTTCGCGTGGCCTGCCGTACTTTGGCACGTTGGTCGCGTTTGAGGAAACCGGCGTCAACCCCGCCGCTGGCACTGCGCCGCACGGTGCCGACAGATCAACGGGCACCGCAAGCACGAGCAGCAACCGGGCGCTCGTTGGCGCGATCAACCTGCCTCCCTTCCGCGAGCTCTATTGCGCGGCGCGCGGAACGGGTGCCCATTGCAACGGCAGCCCAATCCACGTGGCGCCGCGCCGCGACCTCGCCGACTGCGTCATCTGCGCGCCCGAGATCCAGAAATTCAGGGTTGCGCAACTCGAAGAGGGTTACGAGAGGCTGGGCGAGGTGGTGCGTTACTTTCGAGGCAACGCCGACTGTTGGATGCACGCGATGGCTGCCCGAGGTGCGTTTGATGCGGTTGTGGAGCTCTCGCTGAACCGCTGGGACATTGCGGCGACGGAAGTCATTGTGGAGGAAGCGGGGGGTCGCTTTTACAAGCGGGCGTCCAAAACGGTTCAGGGAAAATATGACGTTGTGTTCGGCAGTCCCGCGACGGCGGATGAGATTGTGCGGCTGCTGGAGTTCGCGCCCGGCTGAAGCGCCGGCCGTCGCAAAGTCCGCTGTGTCCTCAGGCCCCGACCGGCGCGTTCTGCGCGGAGTCCGCGCCCGCAGCCGTGTGCGACTCCCGCCAATACAGCACGCCGCACAAACAGCTAAGCGGCAGCACGGCCACCCGCAAAAGAACCGCCGCTACCGCAGCGTCCTCATAGTCAGCGCCCAGCGCGACACCCGCCAGCGTAATCGTCCCCTCGGTAACGCCAATGCCATTGATGGCGAGCGGCAGAATGCCCGCGACGCCCGTAATGGCCGCGATCAGGGCGACCTCAGGAAACCCGATATCCGAGCCAGCGCCGAGGAACAGCAGGTACACGATCCCGACTGCCAACAGTTGAAACACAAATGACATCACGAGAAGGGGCAGCCATCGCCAGCCCGCACGCAGGAGCTGCATCAGGTCCTCCTGGATGGCCGCCACCATCTTCATATGCTGCAGTTTGCGGCGCACCACTCCAAACCAGCCGAGGTAAAGCGCCGCGGCAACGACAATCGCGAAGACCGAGCCAAAGCCCAGAGAGGTCAGATATCCCTGCGGCAGCTTGAAGTGGTCGATGAGAAAAAGGGAGCCCACGGCCCCGAGAGACAGCAAGGCGCCCAAGCCCACGATCCGGTCGATGACAATGGAGGTCACCGCCCGGGAGTGCGGCTCAACGAGCGGCAGAACGCGGAAGACCCGGTAGGCATCGCCTCCGATCGAGGTCGGTAGAAATTGCCCCACGAAATGCGAGATGCAGTAAAAGCGCGTCAGGCGGCTGAACGACAGGTCAACGTTGCACACCCGGAGTGCGGTGAGCCATTTGAGCCCGCTGATGGGAAACTGAATGGCCAGGCCGATAAAGGCGGCCACCGCGAATTCCCACTTGTAACCCACTATCAATTTGGGCAGCTCGTGCCAGTTGATGCCGGCAATCAAACCACCGATGGCAATGGCGCTGAAGGCGGCTTTGATGAAAAGCCGCACGGGACGACTGAGTTTGGGCATCGACGTTTACCGCAAGGACCACACACACGCTCCGGCCGAGGCAGCAAACCGTATGCCCACCGCCGTCGGTGTTTCACGACATGTCTAAGCGAAGCTCCGGTGTCAGTCGACAGTCCCTGTGCCACCGTAAAACCCGAGGCTCAGCTTGTAGCGCCTTGCGCCGCGTATATGCGGCGCACCGACTCCATGTTGTCCGCGTCCGAAGCGCGTTTATCTTCGCGATATCGCTTCACTCGTGCAAGCCGCAGCGCAAGACCACCGGGGTAGCGCGAGCTCTCCTGCAGGTCGCTGAACGCAATTTCCACCACCAACTCGGGCCGTACATACACGGTCCATTGATCGCGATGGCTCTCGCGGGCCAGCAGCTCGCGTGTCTGCCAATCGAGCCGGGAATCCGTCAGGCCCTTGAAGGTCTTGCCCAACATCACATACTCCCCGGTAGCGGGGTCCAATGCTCCCAGATGCAAGTTGGAGAGCTTCCCGGTCCGCCGCCCATGCCCCCACTCCGCTGCCAACACTACGAGGTCGAGAGTGTGGACTCTTTTGATCTTGAGCCAGCCGGCACCGCGATTGCCGGCCTCGTAGGGTGTGTCCAGTGATTTCGCCATCAGACCTTCGTGGCCTGCGGCAAGCGCGGCGTCATAAAACTCGCGCGCCGCATCCGGCGATTGAGTGATCAACCTGGGTACCAACTCGGCAGACGGCACGGCCTTCACCAGTGCTTCGACCCGCGCATACGTGGGTTGGTCCTCGATGCTTTGATCTTCAAAGTGCAGACAGTCGAAATAGAAGGCGCGAATGGGCAACCTGGCGCGTGACTCTTCCACGTTCAACTTCCGCCCGAAGCGGCGCATCGTCACCTGAAACGGATGGGGCCGCTCCGCGGCATCAAACGCAATCGCCTCCCCATCGAGCACCAGGGTCCTGACAGGCAGGGTGCGCACCCTCTCTACGATTTCGGGAATCGCCTCTGTCACCTCGTTGAGGCTGCGGGTGTAGATGCGCACTTCCGAGTCAACCTTGTGGACCTGGATGCGCGCACCATCCATCTTCCACTCGAACGCAACATCACCCTTCAGGATGTCGAGGGCCTCGTCCACATCCGCGGCTGTTTGTGCCAACATCGGGGAAACGGGCGAGAACAGTTGCAGGTGAAATCCCGCCAACCCAGCGGCGCCTTCCAACATCGCAACCCGCGCGACTGCCCCGAGACTCTTGGAATACATCGCGGCACGCCGCACCGGGGCAACATCGATTTCGGCCGCTGAGGCAATCGCGTCGACCATCACACCGGCCAATGCTCCTTGCCGCAGCTCCCCCGTCAACAATCGCAAAAGAAATTGTTGCTCATCGCGCGTGGCGCGTGAGAAGAGGCTTGCCAGGGCGGAAGCGCGTCTTGCTGTGGAACCTGTGCCGCGGATGGCCGCCAGCTCGGTCAGTGCGGCATCCACTTCGGCCACGCAGATCTGACCGACCTCCGCGGGAGCGCTGGCGGCGGCAGACCGGAGCGTCGCGTAGCCAATTCCCATGCGCCCCTGTTGGATCTCACCGGACAGATAGTGGGCGCCGGTTTCAATTTCCTCCGGCGCCAGGGAGCGTAAAAATGCCGCCAGCTCGCGGACTTTCGCGAGACGGCCGGACGTGGCGCCCACGCGCTGCGAAGTGGCAACGAGGTCGGCAAGTAGGGTCATGCGAAATGAGGCTACAGCGGTAAATCAACCCGCATCACAGGGTAGAGGTTGTAGCGCTCGTCCCAAGAAACGTGCCTGCGCAGGAAGAACTCCAGCCGGTCACTGGGGCTCGCGGCAAAGAAAGGGTCAGCCTCCAGCTTCGCGGCGAACTCGGCACGCAACGCGGGGTCGGCCGCCATCATTTGCGCGGCAATCTGTTCCGCCACGTACGGCTCCATCTGCTCCTTTTGCTCAAAGCAGGCATTGAACAATCCCCAGGCAGCGAAGGAATCCGGGGCCCGCGGCTCAAACAAGGCGGCGACCAGCCTGGCAAGCGACTGAGTAACCGGTACAAACAGGGCACCGGCTTCGATGTCGACGACCTGCTCAGCCCAGGATCCTTCGAGCTGCGTCCGCATGCGCCCCTCGAAGGGCGCCGAGGAAAATTTGACGTCGCGAGCACGGAAAGTGTTGGCCCGGACCCCCGTCCGCTTCCCCTTCACCTCCACAGTGGAAATGCCATGTGCAGCCAGACGAGGTGCAATCTCCGGCACAAATGACACCGGCACGACGTAGCCCGCCCCGGGCGCTCTGACAACCAGGAGTGGTTTGACGGTGTCTCGCATCGGCACCCGCCAGATCTGCGGAGTCTTCGGGTCATAGACCGTAACCAGACTGCCGGAAATTGCCGACTCGGTACGCGTGTATGCGTAACCGCGGAACTCGATCGTGCGCGCATCGGCGTCATCCCGTTGATCTACCGCGGAGCCCGCTCGCGAGGGCTCACGCCAACGAGTGACATAGTCGAGAGTCACTTCACATCCACCCAGGTCTTTGGCGGTTTCATCCGCCTGATGACACAACTTCAGCCACTCCTGGCCCTGCGTCGCAACCAACTGGGCGAGCGTCTCGATGGTGTTGCGCGTCACCTTGACCCGATGTTCGTACTTCTTCCACGAGTGTGTTTCAACGAGGACCGTGTAACGGTTGCGTTGTGGAAAATATCCCGTGGAAAATCGCGGCGAATACACTGTCAGCGCAAAACCCGAGGCAGGATCGTCGGTCTTGGCGAGATCCGGATAGAAGTCGAGCGGAATCGAGCCCAACTGCGCCAGCCGGTCAATCAACTGGTCGCGCAGGCTCACCGCGCTGGCACGCAAGTCAGGATCGCCCTGGTTGACAGGCTCAACCTGGATCGAGACATCCGGCTCGAAGTCCGCACCGTCCGTGACGTGGAGATCCGCGCAAACCAGCGGATCCCAACTATCGATCAGGCGTAACATCGCCCGCATTTCCGGAGCATCCGCCTTCGTGTAGTCGCGGTTGAGATTCAGGTTCTGAGAGGTCGTCCGCCAGCCGGTCTCTTCGGGCCCGACCTGGTTGGGGCGGTTCCAACGACCGGTACGCTCGTGGCCATCGGTGTTGAATGCGGGGACAAACAGGATTGCAATCTGGTCCAGCGCACCTTGCGCCACAGTGCCGTCCAACATCTCACGAAGCGATATGAACCCCGCGTCCTTGCCATCGCTTTCGCCCGGATGAATGCCACCCTGGAGCATGAGGACGGGTATCTTGCGAACGCGAATCTGCTCCGGCGTCAGCGCTCCGGTCCTCGTGACCATGAGCGCACGCATCGGCCGCCCTTCGGCCGAGCGCCCATATTCAAACGATTTGACCGCGTCCGGCCATGTGCGAGCCAACTCCTGACTCAGCCGCTCCACTTCGTCAATGCGACCGGTCTGCCGGAAGCCCGACTGCTCGGCAATCGTCGTCAACATGGCGTTCTTCATCTCTGGTACCCCGGTCCACGCAAAACCTTGCCAGGCAACAGGTTGGTTGCCTTCCCGCCGGCTATCACCGGCACCCCGTTCACGAGCACGTATTGCATACCTACCGACAACTGATTCGGCTTCTCGAAAGTCGCGACATCGTGAATCTTCTCGGGGTCGAAGACCGCAATGTCAGCCCACATTCCTGCCTTGAGCACGCCCCGATCCGTCAGTCCCAGCCGCTGCGCCGGGAGAGCCGTGAACTTGCGGATGGCGTCCTGCAAAGTCAGCTTGTGTTCCTCGCGCACGTATTTTCGCAGGATTCGGGGAAAAGTTGCATAGGCGCGCGGATGCGGATGCTCCTGGCCGAGAATGCCCGTCGGAGCCGTGCCCTGCGAGTCATTGTCAATGGCCACCCACGGCTGTTGGAGTGCCAGGGTGACATCAGGCTCGTCCATTCCGAAGACCGCCACCTCCGTATAGGCCTGGTCTTCGATCAGAATATCCAGCAGCGCATCAATCGGGTCCTGGTGCCGCAACGCCGCAGCCTGAGCGAGGGTCTTGCCTTGCAATGATTGCAGGGCGGGATTCTGAACGACGCACAGCAGGATCGACTCGGGCCCCGGGATCGCCAGCCATTCATTGTCCCATTCCGTTGTCGGTGTAGTCATTTCCTTGCGGATGCGCGCACGCGTGGCGGGATCCTTCATACGCTCGATCAGTTTTGCATCGCCACCATCATGCGCCCACGGCGGCACAAACGCCGAGAAACTGTTGAACCACGCGGTGAACGCGTAAGTATCCGCTGTTACATCTACTCCGCTCGCTCGCGCTGCCTCGATCCTGGCGATCACATCCTTCATCTTGCCCCACATGGGCTTGCCAGCCGTCTTCAGGTGCCATATATCAACAGGCACATGAGCCTCTCGGCCGATGCGGACGGTTTCATCGAGTGCCTGCATGATGCCGTTCTGTTCAGAACGCATATGGGTCGCATAGATACCGCCGAACCGCCCGGCCTCGGTGGCAAGTGCAATGAGCTCTTCAGTGGTGGCGTAAGGTGCGGGGGCATATTGCAGCGCCGTTGACAAACCAAACGCGCCATCACGCATCGCCTCGGCAACCAGTTGCTTCATCTTCTCCAACTCGGAAGCAGTCGGCGCACGATTGTCGTCGCCAATCACCATGCGCCTGACGGAGGTTGCTCCTACGTAGGAGGCGAGGTTGATACCTATCCCCTGGTGTTCGAGGCGGCCGAAGTATTGCGCGAACGTCCGCCAGTCGGGGGTTATCTTCAGGTGCTCATAACTCACCCGGTCGGACTCGATGATCCGCTCGTTCAGGGGCGCGGCCGAGCCGCCCTCGCCGGTGATCTCTGTGGTGATGCCCTGGAAGATCTTCGAGGGCAGGTGGGGCTCGACGAGAAGGGTCATTTCGGATTGGCCCAGCATGTCAATGAAGCCGGGTGTGACCAGCAGGTTGTGTGCATCGAGGACGGTCTTGGCCGTGGCTCCTGGCAGGCGACCTATTGCAGCAATCCTGCCATCGCGGATCCCGACGTCGGCCGAATACCAGGGGGAACCGGTCCCGTCCATGATGTGGCCGTTCCTGATGAGAACATCGAACGCCTGTGCCGCAGCGGCTGTGCGAGCGACACACGCAAGCAGCAGCGCCAATACCATCACCCGGTTTCTCATTCGTATTCTCCCGCGGTTATTTCGGCCGACTGAAAAAAAGTCTACGCTGAGGGGATGATTCGCGTCACCCTCGCTCTGGCCCTCATGGGGGCCGCCAACCTCGTGCAGGCAGCCAACGTAACCATCACTCGCGACGACTTCGGTATTGCGCACGTCAAAGGCAAAACCGACGCCGATACCGTGTTCGGCATGATCTACGCGCAAGCTGAAGACGATTTCAACCGCGTGGAGACCAACTACCTCACCAACCTCGGTCGCCTCGCCGAGGCGGAAGGCGACAGCGCGATCTGGAAGGACCTGCGGCAGCGCCTTTTTATCGATCCCGTGAAATTGCAGGCCGACTACGCCGCCAGTCCCCCGTGGCTGAAGAAATTGATGCAGGCCTGGGCTGCCGGCCTCAACACCTACCTGCAGACCCATCCCGAGACTCATCCGCGCGTGCTCACGCACTTCGAGCCGTGGATGCCTTTGAGTTTTTCCGAGGGCAGTATCGGCGGTGACATCGAGCGGGTGCCGTTGACACAGCTACAGGCATTTTACGACAGGAAGCCGGTCGCCATGACGCTGGCTGAGCGGGGCCTGACTTACGTCGAGCCGCAGGGATCGAACGGCTTCGCCATCGCGCCCTCGCACACCAGGAACGGACACGCTCTTCTGCTGATCAATCCACATACCAGCTTCTTCTTCCGCTCCGAGCTGCAGATGACCAGCGACGAAGGACTGAATGCCTACGGTGCCGTGACCTGGGGACAATTTTTCATCTACCAGGGATTCAACGCGAAAGCGGGTTGGATGCACACCTCGAGTGGCATCGACAATGTGGATGAATTCGCGGAAGACCTGGTCACTGACCCCAATGGCAAACTGACCTATCGCTACGGAAGCGAGATGCGGCCGGTCACTTCGCAAACGGTGACGTTGTCATATCGAGGCGCAGATGGAAAGCTGGCCAAGCGCGAATTCACCACCTACGCAACTCACCACGGACCCATTGTCCGCGAGGCAGGCGGCAAGTGGATTGCGTTCGCTTTGATGAACAAACCAGTGGCTGCCCTGGAGCAGTCGTTTCTGCGGACCAAGGCGACTGACTACGCCAGCTTCATCAAAGTTGCGCGGCTGCAGGCGAACTCATCCAACAATACCTTGTTCGCGGATTCGAAGGGCGAGATTGTTTATCTGCACCCGCAGTTCGTACCGGTCCGGTCGGATCGGTTCGACTACCGCAAGCCGGTCGATGGTAGCGATCCCGCTACCGACTGGCACGGACTACACTCCCTGGGCAGCCTGCCGCAGGTTGTGTCGCCGAAGAATGGCTGGGTCTACAACAGCAACAATGCGCCGTGGACTTCAGCTGGCGATGACAGCCCGAAGAAGGCCAACTTTCCGCGCTACATGGATGAGGTTGGCGACAACCCGCGAGGGCCCCACGCTATCCGTGTACTCTCGGCCCGCTCTGATTTCACACCGCAGACACTCGTGGCTGCGGCGTTTGATCCGTATCTGACAGCGTTTGCGCGACTCGTGCCCGGGCTCGTAGCTGCGTACGATCGACTGCCTGATGGGGACCCCAAGCTGAAGGGACCCATTGAGCTGCTGCGAAGTTGGGACTTCCGCTGGGGCGTGGGGTCGAAACCGACCTCGCTCGCAGTGTTCTGGGGTGAGACGCTGTTTACCAGCGCCCTGCAGCCGGCGAAGGATGCCGACATGACTGTGTGGGATTACATGGCGGAGCGAGCCACCGATGAGCAGCGGCTGAAGGCGCTGGCGGAAGCCTCCGACCGGCTCGTGAAGGACTTGGGTACCTGGTCGGTCCCGTGGGGCGAAATCAACCGCTTTCAGCGTAACGACGGCGCCATCACTCAGACATTCAGTGACACCAAGGCGAGCATTCCGATCGGCTTCACCGGGTCGCAGTGGGGGTCCCTGGCGGCCTTCGGCTCCCAACGGTATCCGGGTACGAGGTACTATTACGGGACGAAGGGAAACAGTTTCGTAGCCGCCGTTGAGTTCGGACCCAAAGTTGAAGCGTGGGCAGTGAGCGCCGGAGGTGAGAGCGGCGATCCACACTCGCGACACTTCCTCGACCAGGCGCAACGTTACGCGGATGGGAATTTCCGCAAAGTGTATTTCTATCCCGCGGATCTCCAAGGGCACATTGAGAGCCGCTACCAACCAGGAAGACAGTGATGCTGCGACTGAGTGCCGTTCTGTGCATGGCGGTGTTGGCAAGTTCGGCGGTTGCTGCCGATCCTGCGGCGTATCTTCTGCAGCCTGCGCGTGTGTTTGACGGCGTCGATCCCAAGCCCCACGAGGGTTGGACCGTCCTGGTACGCGGCGACAAGATCGAAGCGGTCGGCCCCTCCGTCCCAACTCCCGCCGACGCCACTGTGGTCGATCTGGCGGGGAAGACCGTACTTCCAGGTCTCATTGAAGGGCACTCGCACCTGTTTCTCCATCCCTACAACGAAACCTCCTGGGATGACCAGGTCCTGCATGAGCCGCTTGCTCTGCGGACCGCGCGGGCCACGGTAGCTGCGAAGGCGACCTTGTTGGCCGGCTTCACAACGGTACGTGACCTCGGTACCGAGGGCGCGGGTTACGCGGACGTCGGGCTGAAGCAGGCGATCGAGCAAGGCATCATCCCCGGCCCGCGAATGTTGGTGGCAACGCGCGCGCTCGTGGCGACAGGCGCCTACGGGCCGAAGGGATTCGAGGCCAATGTGGCGATTCCCCAGGGCGCCGAGGAAGCGGATGGCGCCAACCTGGTCACGGCGGTCCGTCATCAGATCGGCGCGGGCGCGGATGTTGTGAAGTTATATGCCGACTATCACTGGCGGCCCGGTGAGCCCAGTCGCGCGACTTTTACCGAAGCTGAGAT
>Ga0137413_10000554_pt1 | contig 12885 bp, 9 predicted proteins | sample CZODoug2_1_16fun_FD_108280 | JGI IMG/M metagenome (GOLD analysis project Ga0137413, IMG submission 108280) | Vadose zone soil fungal communities from Angelo Coast Range Reserve, California, USA - CZODoug2_1_16fungal (Illumina Assembly) | ecosystem: Environmental > Terrestrial > Soil > Vadose... | reverse complement strand
GCGCTTGAGAAGAAGCTGGGCGGCTAGTGGTGGGGCGTTAGGCAATTACACATCATCTAACCAGGCAGATGAAGCCAACGGCCCCATTGCGAAGCACGTTCAGGGTGATTGCGACAGCACCCTGCCGTGGCTTATCTCTTTCTTGTTGACCTATGAGATTGACCCTCGCCGAGATATCATGAGCCGGAATGTCGCGCGCCGAGGCAAGCGAATGAGCAAGGAGCGACTTATGCAGTGGATCGCCCTGGCGGCGAATGGCGGCACAATTGTGGGCCTGCTGATGGTGATCATGCAGCTGCAACAGAATCGCACATTAATGCGTGCGCAGGTTAGACACGAACTCGCCAGTACGATTGTCGATCTGCTCAACTCGTCTGCGAGCAATAGCCAGCTCGCGGGTGTGTTGCGCCGTGCCGGGCTAGGCGAGCAGTTGACCGAAGACGAGCAGTTCCAATTCCGGCTTCGTTCTAATGCTTTGCTGCGCTACTGGGAAGACGTCCACTACCAGTACCGCCTGGGCTTGTATGACGAGGTAGAGTACGAAAGGCAGAAGGCCGCTTGGAAAGCGACATTCGCCAACTCGATTGGGTTCGTGCACTACTGGTCTGAGGTGCGGACGCTGTATTCGCCCCGCTTCGCATCGGAGATCGACGGACTGCAACCGCCTGGGCCTGTCAAGCAGCCGTCTCCGACCCACCCATGAAGAAGGCGACGCAATGGTTACGCACGCATGGCGTTGAAGGCAACGGAACATGGCCAAACATGTCAATAGGCATAACTCTTAATCACTGGGTTGCAGGTTCGATTCCTGCACGGTGCACGATATTCGCTTAATCCACGTACTTCTGTGCAATCGGCATTTTGCGGCCGATGCCGAAGGCGCGGCTTGTTACTTTCAAGCCCGGTGCGGCTTGTTCGCGCTTGTATTCGTTGAGATCGACCCGACGCTGCACCCAGCGCACTGTTTTCTCATCGAACCCGCGGGCAATGATGTCGCGAGCGCTCAGATTTTCTTCCACGTAAAGATGCAGGATCTGGTCGAGGATTTCGTACGGAGGCAGGAAATCCTGGTCTTTTTGATCAGGTTTCAACTCCGCGCTCGGTGGTTTCTCGATTGTCGATGTTGGAATAATTTCCTGCTTTCGGTTTATCCAGCGCGCCAGCTCATAGACCATCGTTTTCGGCACATCACTGATAACGGCCAGCCCGCCTGCCATATCGCCATAGAGGGTGCAATAGCCGACAGCCAGTTCGCTCTTGTTTCCGGTAGTGAGCAAGAGATGACCGAACTTGTTTGAGAGCGCCATTAACGTCATTGCGCGCAACCGCGGCTGCATATTTTCTTCCGTCTCATTTTCAGACAGTCCTTTGAAAAGTTCCTTGAATTGCGCTTTGAAATCTCTGAAGGCGTCGGTGATTGGAATCTCGAGAAACGTAATTCCGAGGTTGTGCGCGAGGGCCCGCGCATCATCGATGCTGCCGCGAGACGAGTACGGGCTCGGCATGGAAACGCCGATTACGTTCTCTGCTCCCAGCGCGTCGACTGCGATGACGGCAGTCACTGCGGAATCGACGCCGCCACTCAGACCAATTACGGCGGAGTGGAAATTGCACTTGCGAAAATAATCGCGAACGCCCAGCGAAAGAGCCGCGAAAAGTTCCTCGGGAGTTTTGCCTTCGTGAAATGTAATTGCGGCGGCGGAATCTGTGTCGACCACTTTCTCGTCTTCCCGAAATGCCGCCAGTTGCGCGATCAACTTGCCGAAAGCATTAACGGCGATCGAGTTTCCATCGAAGACCAGTTGATCGTTCCCGCCAACGACGTTGCAGTAACAAATTGGCCGTCGATAAGTCCGGGCTTGCGCCGCGATCATCTCAAACCGGCTCGCAGGCTCGTGAAGGCGGAATGGTGACGCGCTCAGATTGAGAATGATCTCCGAGTCTTGTTCTACCAGCTTGCGAACCGGTTCAACATCATAAAGCGGTCGCGACAGATACTCGTCCGTCCAAATGTCCTCGCAAACGGTCACACCGATTTTCTTTCCCTGCACTTCAAACGACTCGATACGCGTCGCGGGCTCGAAATAACGGTCCTCATCAAAAACATCGTACGTAGGCAAAAGCGACTTGTACATCTTGCGGATCGGTTTTCCGCGCTCGAGTAAAGCGGCGGCGTTATGAAACGGTTTTCCGCGCTCCTCATTGCGATCCACGAATCCGACCAGCAATGCAGATTCTCCCACCTGAGCATGCAGTTTTTCCAGCAGAGCAAGATTTTCCGGGACGAACCGCGATTTAAAAACCAGATCCTGGGGCGGGTAGCCGGTGATTGCCAGCTCCGGCGTCAGCACTAATTCGGCGCCTGCGGCGGCGAGCCGCTGATAAGCGCCGATGATCAGTTCGCAGTTCCCTCTCAAATCCCCGACTGTCGGGTTAATTTGAGCAAAACCAATCTTCATGCTGCGGTAGGGCAGATTATGCGTAACAGCGAAAGCAGCAATTTCTTTTGCCGAGGTTAGCAGCTTCTGAATTATCGACCGGAGCTCACGCGCCAGATGGTGCCGTTGCCGTCTTCGCTGAGGAGAATGCTGCCATCTTTTGCAACGGTGATTCCCACCGGGCGACCCCAGACTTTGCCTTCGGGCGTGACAAAACCAGTTATGAAATCCTCATATTCCCCACGCGCTTTGCCTGTTGAACGATCAAATGGTACACGCACGACTTTGTAGCCGGTGCGTTTCATCCGGTTCCATGAACCATGGAAGGTAGCGAAGATGTCGCCTTTGTATTCAGACGGAAATTGGTCGCCAGTGTAGAAACACAAATTAAGCGTGGCCGAGTGCGCCGCTACGAGCACATCCGGAACAATGACTTTGGCAGCGAGCTCAGGATGTTTTCCTTTGTGTCGCGGATCGGGATGGTTGCCAATATAAAACCATGGCCAACCATAGAAGCCGCCGGGCCGCACACTGCTGATGTAGTCGGGTGGCAAATCCTCGCCGATTTCGTCCCGCTCGTTAGTGCTCATCCAGAGCTCATTGGTGCCAGGACGAAATGCGATGCCAACGGCGTTACGAATTCCCCAGGCATAAACCTTTTGGCCGGTGCCATCGGGATTAAACTCGAAGATGCGCGCGCGATTTTCTTCTGCGGCCTTGTCGGACACATTCGAGCGTGAACCGATCGATACGTACATTTTTTTGCCATCTGGCGAGAAAACGATATCGCGTGTCCAATGTCCGCCGCCGCGCAATAATGCTCCTGGGGAAAGATGAGCGGCTAGTTGTTGCGCCGGTCCGCGCGCTTTGAGATCGCCATTACGATAGGGGAACCGAATTATCCCATCGGTATTAGCGACGTACAAATACTGAGGGTCATTACCCGGCGGATAAAACGCGATTCCAAACGGCTTGTTCAAACCCTGTTCGACGAACGTTTCGGCGACGTCTGGTCTTCCGCTGCCTTTGGTATCGCGCAGCACTTTGATCCGATTCGCACGACTTTCCACGACGAAGATGTCGCCATTGGGCGCGGTGAGCAGAAAACGCGGATCTCGAAAACCATCAGCATAAAGATTGACCTTGAAACCGGGCGGTACTTGAAGCCGGGCATCTGCTGGACGGCGAGCAACGCGCGGAAGATTAATTGCCAGGGCATTTGAACCCGGGGGAGGCAAATCCTGAACAGTGATCCTGCGCCGTACGCCGGGCGTATCGTTTGTCCAATCGCCCATGGCCGCCTTGCCAGTGAGCAGCGTGCCGGTACCTGCTGCGGCGCATGTTGACGCGGCGATGCCGAAAGCCAGGGCGATGGAGATCGCAAAAGAAGTGCGAGCCAATCGGCGATTCCACATTACTCTTGTGGAATCGGTTAGCAGTCGCGACCGCGTGGATTCGATAGCGTCCACGCGACGACCTGGTTTCGGCGTCGCTCCGAAACGGTCTTCCTTTGAATGTGGATCGTAGGGCCGAGTCAAACGCAGGGAAAAGTCCGGGATCGCGGGGAACGCCATCACCAGCACGCGAGACGCATGCGCTACCCCAACACGTCGCGGCGCGCTTTTTTAGCGCACAATCGTCCCTAACTTTTCGACTAGCCGCGCGCCTTTTTTGCGCTCGTTGATTACGAATGTGTTGTTTTCACCATGAGTGGACCATGGGCCACGGGGCACTTCACTGAAATCTACAAACTTCCAGTCGGTTACGTCTGTTTCCTTCATTCCAAGGTAATCGCGCACAGCAGGCGAAACATCGAGTCCAGCGCCTTTGTTTAGATTCGGCTTTGGGCGTTCGTTGCCGAACACATATTGCCAATGATCAGTGCGAAATGGCCCAGCATCTTCCCATTGCGCATAAACGGTTCGATTGCCTTTGCGAATGGCGATCCATCGATCTTTGCAAGTGGAAACAGCGGGGCCCTGGTATGCGTCCTTAAACCAGGGAACAACCCGCGGCGCTTCCGGCCGATGACCGGTGTGCGCCTTATCGTTGTAGGGAAGCGCGCAGTAGAATGGATTCTGTCGGGGCGTGAATTTCACAGGAATGTAATTGCTGCGACGGGCGGGATTCGGATCGTCAAAGCCGCCATAGTTTTTTGTCCATTGTTTGTCCCATGAGCTCGTGCGATTGGGCACCAGATTATTTCCACTCGGTTGCTCACCGATCCAAAAAATGGTTGTGACGATATTGGTCTTCCACGGATAACGCTGCGCAGCTTGCGATTGTGTTTTGAATAATTGTCCAGGGATAAGTGAGATTGAAGTCGCGCCGCTTGAACGACCGTCGGTCGATTTGTCGGATTTTTTGCTGAATTTGGTTTTGGCAGGCTCCGCTTTTTCCCCCGTGCCGTGCGCAAAAAGGGATGAAATCGACGAAAGGATCACCGCAATGGTGTGAGTAAGTTTTCCTGGTTTCATTAGTGTGTTGTTAGGCAGCGGGAAAAAGGAAGAAGTGCATCTTTCTTTATTTCGTTCACGAGGACGCGGATGCGCGTCAGTCGCGGCGAATTTGGATGCGCCGTAAAATGCTCGGCGAATGTCGATGCGGATTCAGACTAGTCAACAAATTTTCCCGGATTCAAAATACCGTTCGGATCGAGCGCTTGTTTGAGCCGGTGATGCAGCTCGCGCGCCACTTCGCTTGTCGCCTCTGGCCACCAGCGTTTTTTGGCCAAGCCGATTCCGTGTTCGCCTGTAATAACGCCGCCCCAGGCCAGCACCTGCGCGAAGAGATCGTCCAGAGCGTGCTCGACTTTTTCACGCACAGCGACGTCGCGATTGTAGCGGTCGGCCATGATGTTGACGTGGATATTGCCGTCCCCGGCGTGACCAAAGCAGGCGATCGGAAATCCATACTTAGTCTGCAGTGTCTCCGCGAATTCCATGAGATCGACCAGATGACTGCGTGGCACGACCACATCCTCATTTAACTTGGTCAGTCCGGTCGCGCGAAGTGAATTGCTGAACTGCCGGCGCAGAGCCCACAACTTTTCGCAATCGGCCTCACCGATCGCTGTCTCCAGCGCATTTGGTTTTCTTTTCTCCAGCAATTTACGAATCGCTGCAGATTCAGCACGGACACTTTCCTCGTGTCCATCGAGATCGATGAGCAGGTGTGCGTTCCCATCGGGCACAAATATTTTGCCCAGATCGCGTCGCGCCGCTTCCAATGTGAAGTGATCAGCGATTTCCAGTGAACAAGGCAAGAATCCCGCCGCAAAAATTGCTTGCACCGCTTCGGCAGCTTTCGCCGCGGTCGCAAACGCAGCCGACAAAGTCGCACGCCCCGGTGGAAGCGGAAGCAAACGCAGAGTGATCTCAGTAACCACGCCCAGCATTCCTTCCGAGCCAACGAACATGCCAATCAGATCGAATCCGGTCTTGTTCTTGTGCACGCGACCGCCTGTTCGCAGCACTTCGCCATTGGCCAGCACCACTTCAAGACCGATCACGTAATTTCGCGTAACCCCGTATTTCAAACAACGCGGTCCGCCTGCGTTCGTGGCGACATTTCCGCCGATGGTGCAATCCTTCATACTCGCAGGGTCCGGCGGATAAAATAATTTTTGTGCGCGTACGGCCGCTTTCAGATCAGCGGTAAAGACTCCCGGTTCGACAATCGCAATGGCGTCGGAGAAGCTGATTTCCTTGATCCGATTCATCTGCACCAGCGACAGTGCAATTCCGGCGTGCGCGGGCACGCATCCGCCTACGTAACCAAATCCACCGCCGCGCGCTGTGACTGGAATTTTTTCCCGCGATGCGAACTCAAGGAGTTTGCTGACTTCATTTGTCGATCTTGCAAAAACGACGGCATCCGGTTCATGGGCTGCAAACCATTTATCGCCGCTGTGCGATGCCAGGGTATTCGGGTCATCTGCGACAATCTCGCTATCCAATAATTGCCGTAGCCTCTCGGCTAACTTCATGCTCATGCTCATGCTGATGCTCGTGATCGTAATCGATTCTTCGCTAGCAAGGGCTCGAGCAAGAGCACGATCACAAGAAAGAGCACGGATACATCAACTATTTCAGATCGCGATTCGATAATGCCTCGCCGGCTCCATCCGTGTAAGGAGTTTTTCGACTTCCGGAAAAATCACTGGCTTGGTCTCTTCGGAGCCGGCGAATTCTTTCACAGCATCCATTGAATCGAATCGAAGCAGCGTGACGAATTCCGTTTCGTCGTCATCTTCGCGGATAAACAACTCCGCGCCGCGATAGCCTTTGATGTCTCGCGCATCAATGCTCGGGAAGATTTCGTCCCGAAGCATGTTCTCGTACGACTTGGTGTCAGCCATCTTCGTCCAGCCGTGCCAGATCCGCGCAATCATAGGTCATTACTTTTTCATGCTCATGCTCGTGATCACGATCAGGAGCACGAAAAGAGTTACATTCCCATTATTTGATACCCGCCATCGACATAGATGACCTGGCCGGTTATCGCCGCGGCTCCATCGCTGGCAAGAAAGACTCCGGTGGCGCCTAACTCAGCCGTATCACAACTGCGTTTCAAAGGCGCACGGTCCTGGTAATGCTTCAGCATCGACGTGAACCCGCTGATTCCACGCGCGGCCAGCGTCTGTACCGGTCCGGCAGAAATGCAGTTTATCCGAATTTTTTTCGGACCGAGGTCGTAGGCGAGATAACGCGTGCTGGCTTCGAGGCTGGCCTTGGCTACGCCCATTACATTGTAGTGCGGCACGACCTTTTCTGATCCGTAGTAAGTCATGGCCACGATGCTACCGCCATTTGTCATCAATGGTGCCGCTTCGCGAGCCAGTGCCACGAGCGAGTAGGCGCTTATGTCGTGCGCGACTCGGAACGCTTCGCGCGTTGTACTCACAAAATCGCCTTCCAACGCTTCCCGCGGCGCGAACGCAAGCGAATGAAGCATCAAATCGACGCGGTCGGTGTTCCCTCGCACGTTTTCAAAGAATGCTTTGATCTCGTCATCGCTGGAAACGTCGCAGGGAAACAACGGAGTTTTCTCCCCAAACTCTCCGGCGAGTTCCTCGACGTTTTCCTTTAGTCGTTCGCCTTGATAATTGAAAATCAAGCGTGCACCCGCCGCGGCCCATGCTTTTGCGATCGCCCACGCAATGCTGCGTTTGTTTGCCACGCCGAAGACCAGACCGACTTTTCCTGCCAAAACTTGCTGTGTCATAAGAAAGTTAAAACAAGTTACAAGGTTACAACGATTCGGCGCATCGCAAACCGTTGGGCTTACGGTAAGCGTTCGTAGCGCAACCTCCGTCGGCCACCCATGGAATCGGCAAGCGAAGCGCTTGCCCTACAGCCGTAGAACGCGATGGTAGCTTCCTCATGAATCATCGATTTTCATACTTGTGCGTTTTGCTTTTTTCGATTTGTGCGGTCCCGAGCTTGTCCGCACAAGAGGAGACGCAACCCGGGCATTTGCCGGTCACTGTCGCATCGCCCACCGCGACGGTGTCTTTGTCTTCGTCTCCGACATCAACTGTGTCGCCGACTCCGTCCCAGCTGACAGATGTCCTTTTCAAAAATCTGAAAGCGCGTTCGATTGGTCCGGCCGTGATGGGCGGGCGTGTTTCGGACATTGCGATTAGCCCAAATAATCCTTTTGTCTTCTACGTCGGCCTCGCGCACGGCGGTGTTTTCAAAACGAACGACAACGGCGTTAGTTTTGAACCAATCTTCGACAAACAACCGATGCTTTCGATTGGCGCGGTCGCGGTTGCGCCATCGGATTCAGATGTGATTTGGGTGGGAACCGGCGAAACCAACGACCGTAATTCGTCTGGTTGGGGCGATGGTGTTTATCGGTCGACCGATGGCGGAGAGAAGTGGCAGAACGTCGGATTGAAAAACAGCCGTACCATTGCGCGCATTGTTGTCGATCCCAAAAAACCGGACGTCGCCTACGTCGCTGCAATGGGCAACCTGTGGGCGGATGGCGGCGAACGCGGATTGTTCAAGACCAGTGATGCGGGCAAAACATGGAAACTGGTTTTGAAAGCAGCTGCTCCACACGATGCGCGCAGTGGATGTGGCGACGTGATGATCGATCCAACGAACGCGGAGACAGTTTACGCTGCGCTTTATGCGCGACAACGCACACCGTGGAGTTTCACTTCCGGCCCCAGCGTGACTGGTGGTGAAGATGTCGGGGGAATTTTCAAGAGCACCGATGGTGGCACGACTTGGAACAAGCTTGGCGGCGGGTTGCCCACTCAAACGGGTCGCATTGGTCTGACAATCAGCGCAACTAACCCGAGGGTAGTCATGGCTGTCGTGCAAAGTTACGAAGGAGGATTTGGCAGACTGGATGATCTGCGCAGTAAGACCGGCGGCGTTTTTCGATCCGATGATGGAGGGGAAAAATGGACGCGCGTGAGCGCCATGGATCCACGTCCATTTTATTTCAGCCAGATCCGCATTGATCCCGCAAACGATCAGCGCGTTTATATTCTGGGTTTCGCCCTGCTGGTATCTGATGACGGCGGTAAGAATTTTCGCGAAGATCTAAGCGAGAAAGTTCATCCGGATTGTCACGCGCTCGCGATTCAGCCCGGCACCGTGCCGCCACCGAAGCCGCCGAAACCCGAAGACAAAAACAAGCCTCCAAAACCGCAAGTTTGCCAGCGTTTGCTGCTTGGGACGGATGGCGGCGTGTATCAGAGTTTCGCCGGCGGCAAAAACTGGGATCATCTGAACAAGATTCCTTCGGGAGAATATTATCGGATTTCGCTCGACGACACGAAACCGTATTTCCGCATTGCGGGCGGCCTCCAGGACAACGAGAACTGGGTTGGACCGAGCGGAGTGCAGAGCAAGGAAGGTATTCGCAATTGCGATTGGACCGCGCTTGCGGGTGGCGACGGCTTTTACGTCCTGTTCGATCCGACCGATCGCGACACCTTTTATGCAGAAAGTCAGCAGGGGGAAGTCCATCGGATCAATTTGCGCAATGGCGAGATCCGCCGTTTGCGTCCTGAGCCAGCCGAAGGTCAGCCCCGTTATCGCTTCCATTGGAATTCTCCCATGATCATAAGCCGGCATAAACCGGGCGTAATCTATCTGGGCGGCAACTGCGTGTTCAAACTGACTGACCGGATGGAAAAATATTCTGTGATCAGTCCCGACCTCACGTACAACGATCCGACTAAAACAAACGCCACTGGAAGCGGCGCGGAAAATTACGGGGTCGTCTTTTCGCTTACCGAGTCACCGAAGCGCGCTGGTCTTTTGTGGGCGGGGACGGATGATGGGCGGCTCTGGATTACAGAGAATGACGGTAGCAAATGGACTGAATTGACGGGCAATTTGCCGGAGCCGGCGCACGGTCGATGGATCGTGCGAATCGAGCCATCCAATGTCGATGCGAATGTGGCCTACGTTGCGATCAATGCTTATCGCTCGGGTGATGATCGCCCCTTGATTTTGCGTACCGCTGATCTGGGAAAAACATGGCAGTCTGTCACAGGCGACCTTCCGCAAGGCGATCCAGTTGAAGTGGTCCGCGAGGATCCGGTCAATCCGAAATTACTTTACGCTGGGACGCACTTCGGACTATTCGCATCATTCGATCAAGGCGCGCATTGGGTTCGCATTGGCGATGTTCCTTCGGTCCGCGTGGACGATATCCAGATTCATCCGCGCACATCGGACCTTGTCATCGCAACACACGGTCGCAGCATTGCCATTCTTGACGACATCGTCCCGTTTCGCGAATTCACGCCGGAGATTGCGTCCAAACCGGCTCAATTGTTTAGCGTGCGTTCGCTGACTGGCGCTTATCTTCAACCCGGATTTGTCGATTCGAATGGCAAGGGGATTTATCGCGGCCAGAATCCACCCGAGGGGGCGCTGTTCACAGTCTGGGTGCGAGAGTTTACCGGCGACGAAATTAAGATCGTTGTGACCAAATCGACCGGACAACCAGTCGCGAATCTAAAAGCCCCGGGCACGCCGGGTTTTACTCGATTGAACTGGGACCTGCGGCCGACGAAAGACGTAATTGCTGAATACGGCGGTGACGATCCCAAGCGGCTTCTTCCAGGCGGAGATTACACAGCGGAGTTAACTTTCGGCACGACGAAGATGAAACAGACATTTCACGTTGATCTTGCCGAAGGCATCACCCCGCGCTGATGGTCGTGCCATGCCTGCGATCGGAATCACGGGTGGAATCTCCACAGGCAAAAGTACGTTTTGTGACTGCCTGCGCGAGATTGTGCCGGCGGCAAAATTCTTTGATGCCGATCTGGCGGCGCGTTCACTCGCCGAACTTCCGGAGGCGAAACAGGAAATCCGCGATGAGTTTGGCGGCGCGGTCTTTTCACCAGATGGGGACTTGAATCGAAGGAAACTTCGGGCGATAGTTTTTGAGGACGCGACCAAAAGACGCGCACTCGAACAAATTCTTCACCCTCGGATTCGTCGCCAGTGGATGGCGGAGGCGAAAAAGCATCGTAATTCTCCCGACTTTTTCTTTGCTGACATTCCACTTCTTTATGAAACCGGTGGCGAGAAATTGTGCGAGCGAGTGGTCGTGGTCGCTTGTTCGCGCAAGGTGCAGTTAGACCGGTTGGTGGAGCGAAAATCTCTGAAAGGTTCGGAAGCCGAACAAATAATTAACTCACAAATGCCCCTGGAGGAAAAAATCAAACGCGCGCATCACGTCGTCTGGAATAACGGCGACCGTGCGACACTCACGGAACAAGCGAAGGAGCTTGTCGCGCTTTGGCAAGAACAACCATGGAAGAAAAGCTAAAGGGCTCGGCCTCGCAGACAGAAACTATAGAGGCAGGCGTCTCGTCTGCCCACAGTCAAAGTGCACCTGAGACTCCCCAATCATCGAGGATCCGCTCCAACGAAGAGCGTAACTTAAAAATCGACCTCGCACTTGACCTGAACGAGCTCCAAGAGTCCTCGGGCGAAGAGCTCGTAGCAATGGCGCGGGATTTGGATGTATATCTGCACCCCGCCCGCTCGCGTCATCAGCATATTCTCGATATTCTCCGCGCGGCATTAGCCAGCGGGGCTACTGTCACTGCGGAAGGGTTTCTCGACCAAGTGGGCGATTCGTTCGCCATGTTGCGCTGGCCGAAGTTGAACTTTTTACCTGTTCCTGAGGATGTCTGCGTCTCTCGCGCGCTTGTCGAGAAACATCATTTGCGGCCCGGCCAAAAGGTTGCAGGGACGGTGCAATTGCCGGGCCAGCGCGGAAAATTCCTGTCTCTCGACAAAGTCATAAGAATTGAGGGCCGGGCGGCCGAAGAATGGACGGAGCCGACCGACTTTGACAAGCTAACGCCGCAGTTCCCGCAAGGCAGAATCATTTTGGAAAGTCCAAAGACGAATTCCATAACTGCACGCGCGGTAGATTTGCTGGCACCGCTGGGCCGCGGGCAGCGCGGGCTTATCGTCGCACCGCCGCGAGTGGGCAAGACAATTCTGCTAAAGGAAATCGCCAAAGCGATTCGGGTAAATCATCCTGACGTTGTTCTCATATTACTTTTGGTCGACGAGCGTCCAGAAGAAGTGACGGACCTGGAGCGGGAAGTCGACTGCCAGATTTATCATTCCAACTTTGACGAAAGCGTGCAGCGACACGTGCAAGTGGCAGAGATGGTCATGGAGCGCGCGAAACGTCTCCTGGAAATGAAACAGGACGTGGTGCTTCTACTCGACAGTATCACACGGCTTTCACGCGGGTACAACAATCTGCAGCCGGGCAGGGGACGAATTATGTCGGGCGGAGTGGAAGCGAAGGCGCTTGTTAAGCCAAAGAAATTCTTCGGTTCGGCGCGCAATGTGGAAGAAGGTGGCAGCCTGACCGTGCTCGCCACCGCTTTGACCGAAACCGGCAGTCGAATGGATGAATTGATTTTCGAAGAATTCAAGGGTACCGGCAATATGGAGTTGCATCTTGATCGCGCTCTGCAGGAAAAACGGCTATATCCGGCTATCCACCCGATGCTCTCGGCGACCCGGCGTGAGGAGTTGTTGTATCATCCCGATGAATGGGAACGAGTGCTGATGCTGCGAAAAACCATGGCGGCACTTCCGCCTCTCGAAGCGATGGAAAAGCTGATCGATAATTTAAACGCCACCAAGACTAATGCAGAACTACTCCTAAGTGGATTGAAATGATTTTCGAGGCGGGAAAATGACGAAGCACGAATGACGAATAACGAAGGAAACCTGAATGCTCAAATGACGAAGCAGCGCTCGGGGGGCGCACGTCATGATTCGGATTTCGTCATTCCTTCGACATTAGACATGGGTCATTCGTCATTGTTGGAAGGTTTGATCGCTAATGCCGCGCAACTTGCGGGCGTGGTTCGACAAATCGAGTCCGCCGATCGCGTTGCAGTCGATACCGAAGCCGACAGTCTGCATTC
>Ga0137413_10000550_pt1 | contig 12901 bp, 8 predicted proteins | sample CZODoug2_1_16fun_FD_108280 | JGI IMG/M metagenome (GOLD analysis project Ga0137413, IMG submission 108280) | Vadose zone soil fungal communities from Angelo Coast Range Reserve, California, USA - CZODoug2_1_16fungal (Illumina Assembly) | ecosystem: Environmental > Terrestrial > Soil > Vadose... | reverse complement strand
GAGCTATCGCGCGACCGTTGCACTGCTCGTGGACGCCAAGGATGAGCAGTCACTGAGCGATGCGCTGCGTCCGCTGGTCCTGCCGCAGGAGCGCGTGAGCTACCTGCAGACGCAGGTGGACATCCTGACCAGCCCGAAGGTCGCCCGCCAGGTCGTGCAGGACCTGCGGTTGACCGAGAATGCGGCCGCCCTGGCCGTGCTCGGCGTGCAGCCTCGCACTGACCGGCGGGACGATCGCCTGGTCGACGCGCTGCTGCAGCAATTCAAGGCTGAGACTTCGCAGAGCAGCGTCATCCAGGCGAGCTTCACCTGCGTCGACGCGCGCCTGGCGGCGACGATTGCCAACGCCTTCGCCAACGCCTATGTCAACACGATGCTCGAATTGCGCGTCGCGCCGACGCGCAAGGCGGCTGCCTGGTTCGAGGAGCAGCTGAAGGGCCTGCGCGTCGGTCTGGAGGAGGCGCAGGCGAAGCTCGATGCGCAGAGCAAGCTCGATGCACGGGCGAAGCTCGCACAGAGTCCGGACCGGCTCCCGGAAGTCATGGACAACGCCTTCATCCAGCAGCTGAAGACCGAAGTGCTGCACGGAGAGGCGAAGCTCCAGCAGCTGGCCACCGAGTACGGCGTGAACCATCCCGTATACCGGCGCCAGCTTTCCGAGAACCAATCGCTGCGCGCGAGGCTGCAGGCGGAGATGCGCAAGGTCGTGGCGGGTGCGGCGAGCCCGGAGGCAGCTGTGAGCGCGAACCGCGGGAACCATGTGCGCGATCTGCGGACCCAGCCGCTCGAGCAGGTCTTGACGCGTAATGTGGAATCGGCCGAGCGGGCCTACGACACCGCCATGCAGCGCTATGTCGTGAGTCAGGTCGAAAGCCGGGCGAGCCAGACGAACGTGGCGGTGCTCAACCCGGCGGTGCCCCCGTTAAAGGCCTACCGGCCCAATATCCCGCTCAATCTCGCGCTGTCGCTCATCAGCGGTATCGCGCTTGGCGGCATCCTCGTGGTTTTACTGGAGATGCAGGACCGGCGGGTGCGCTCGGCAGAGGATCTGTTGAGTATGAACCGCCTGCCGCTGCTCGCCGTGCTGGGCGACGACCGGCGGCCCGCGGGCCTGCTGACGGGACCGCCGCCGGCGGCGGTGCTGCGCGCCCTGCCCAAGCCCGGCTGACGGCGCGCGATGAGAGCGCGCAAGATTCGGCCGCTGGAGGCAGCCCCGTGCACAGTGGTGCGCCGCGAAATGCGCATCGGCAGCATCCTGGCCGCACAGGGCAAGCTCGACCCCGCGGGCATCGAGCAGGTGATCAAGCTGCAGCAGGCGCGCGGGCTGCGATTCGGCGAGGCCGCTCTGCGGCTGCAGCTGATCACTCTGGAAGATCTGCGCGCGGCCTTAGCCAAGCAGTACGACTATCCGTACCTGCCGCTGGACGGCGATGACTTCAGCCCCGATCTGGCCGTGTCCCGCGATGCGCGCCACCCGCAGGCCGAGCAGTTCCGAGCGCTCAGGACTCAGCTGCTGGTTCGCTGGTCCAATATCCCGCGCGAACCGCGCGCGCTGGCGATCGTCAGCCCCGGCCCCTTCGAGGGGCGCAGCTTCGTGGCCGCCAACCTCGCGGTGTTGTTCGCACAGCTTGGCCTGCGCACACTGCTCATCGACGCCGACCTGCGCACGCCGCGGCAGTTCGAGATTTTCAACATTCCCGACCAGATCGGACTTTCGGCGGTGCTCTCGGGCCGCGCTGGCCGCGAGGCCGCCGTGGCGGTGCCGGCGCTCGGCCCGCTGTCGGTGTTGCCCGCGGGCGCCCCGCCGCCCAATCCGCAGGAGTTGTTGCTGCGCCCTTCGCTGGCGGCCTTCCTGGAGCACGCGGACAGCGAGTACGACGTGATCCTGGTCGACACGCCGCCGGCGCGAGAGAACGCCGACGCGCAGTGCGTCGCATTCTGTGCCGGCAGCGTCCTGGTGCTTGCACGCACCAACCATACTCGGGTCGATGATGCCGCCGGGCTGGTGCGGGACCTGGGTGCTGCCGGGGCCCTCGTCGTGGGCACCGCGCTCAATGCCTTCTGATGCGAGCGCGGGGTCTGGCTGATGCTCGCGACGAGCGCCTGATACTGCTCGCGATCGGGCTGCTGGGAGCGGCCTGGGGCCTGGCGGTCGCGGCCGGCGGCGTGACTTCGCTCTATCTGTGCGCATCGCTGATCGCGTGCGGATGCATCCTGGTCGATTTCCGCATCGGCGTGGTGTTGCTGATTCTGCTCATGCCGATGTCGGGCAGCAGCACGCTGTTTCCGCACGAGATGTTCGGGGTCGTCGGCCTCAACCCGCTGAACCTGCTGCTGGCGGGGACTTTGATCTCGTGCATGCTGCATGCGCTCGCCGATCACAGTCTGCCGCAGCTCCTGCCGCGTCCGCTGCTGTGGCTGTACATCGCGCCGATCCTGATCGCAGGTGCCATCGGCACCCGCCACATCCACGAGATCGCCCCCACACTGGTCGTCACCTATCAGGCGCTCGATTTTCCGGATGCGGCGAGCTACCTGCGAGACATGGTATTGAAACCGATGCTCATGGTGGTGTTTGCCCTGGTCGTCGGCGCGGCGGTGGCGAAATCGGCGAGGCCGGAGAGGTTCCTGTTGCCCACGCTCGTGTCGATCTGCGCGATCGCGGCGCTGGTGCCGGTGTACGTGGCGCACTCGGGAATCGCACTTACCGCGCTTGCCCGGGACGATGAACGCGAGTTTCTCTCGACACTGGGGCTGCATGCCAATGATCTTGGGCGTCTGTATGCGGTCGCCTATGCGCTCGCGCTGTTCACCTGGTCCGACGCGGCAAGCCGGCGCCTGCGGCTGGCACTGCTAATCGCTCTGGCACTGACCGCCGTGGCGTTGATCCTGACCTTCTCGCGGGGTGCGTTCGTTGCGCTGGCGGTGGTGAACGGACTGTACGTGCTATGGCGCTTCAACGCGAAGACGCTACTCGTCGCCGCTTCGGCCGTGGTCGCGGCGTTGCTGTTTGCGCCGCAAGCGATCTTCGAGCGACTGGCTTCGGGGCAGGGCGCGGGCCTGGATGCCGTCAGCGCCGGACGTGTGAACGGGCTGTGGCTGCCGCTGCTGCCGGAGGTGTTGCACCATCCGGTGCTCGGCAACGGCATTGGTTCGATTCTCTGGTCCGACGCCATGCGCAGCGGCGCGGGACACATGGTGCTGGTGGTGACGCATCCGCACAACGCCTACCTGCAGGCGGCGCTCGACATGGGCATTACGGGGCTGGTGTTGCTGTGCGCCTACTTCGCCCACGTCTGGAAGGGATTGCGCACGCTGGCGAAAGATCCCGGCGTCGCGCCGGCACTGCGGGGCTTCCACCTGGGCGCAGCAGCGGGCCTGGCGGGCATCCTGGTTGCCAATTTCACCGACAGCAGCCTGACCCCGCGGCCGGAGCAGGCCTTCCTCTGGCTCGCGATCGGCATGATGTACGGCTACCAGGCGCGGCGCGCCGCCGCCACCCCCGTCGCGCACCCGGCCCTGGACGGAGCCCACGCGTGAGCCAGGTGACCGAGGTCGCGGCTGTGGCAGCCGTGCCGCACAGGCTCGGTCGGCGGGCCATCTCCCTCGGCGCGGCCAACGCTCTGGACTACGCGATCCAGTTCCTGCTGCCGGTCGTGCTGGTGCGCTACCTGGCGCCCGACGCCTTCGGCAAGTATCGGCTGCTGTGGCTGGTGGCAGGGACCGTCATGGCGATGGTGACACAGGCGATGGCCGGGAGCCTGTACTACTTCCTGCCGCGCTCCAACGACGAGCTGAAGCGTCTCTACATAAACCAGGCGCTGCTTTATCTGATCACGGCCGGACTGATCGGGGCGTTGGCGGTCAGCGCGTGGAATCCGTGGCTACCCGAGGGCGTACGCGAGCTCACGGGCAACCGGGCGCTCGTGCCGGCATTCGTGCTGCTCTGGGTCGTGGCGTCGCTCCTCGACCTGATCGGTACCGCCGAAGAGCGCGTGGCCTGGCAGACGCACACCACAGTGGGTCTGTCGGTGCTGCGCGCCGTCGTACTGTCCGCGACGGCAATGCTGACGCGGCAACTCGACAGCGTCCTGTTGGCACTGCTCGGCTTCGTAGCAGTCAAAGTCGCGCTGCTGCTCTGGTACGTGGCGCGGCACCACGGGCTGCGGGGACCGTTGCTGCGGCGGCGCGCCTTCGCCGAGCAGCTGCGGCAATCGGCGCCCTTCGGGTTTGCAGGCGCGCTCTTCGGCCTGCGCGCGCAGGCGGACCAGTGGGTTGCGACGGCGCTGTTCTCCGTCGGGATGTTCGCCTCGTTCTCGATCGCGGCCCTGTTGGGTCCGCTCGTGCACCTGTGCCGCCAGTCGGTGCTGCAGGCATTCCTGCCGAGCATCAGCCGCCTGGAGGCCGCAGGCGACATCCGCGGCATGCTCGAGCTCAACAGCCGCGGCAGCGTGCTGGTCGCGACGCTGGTATATCCGCTGCTCGCCTTTGCATTCGTGTTCAGCGCGGAGATCGTGACCATCATCTACACGCCGGCGTATGTCGCTGCCGCGCCCGTGATGCGGATCTACATTCTCGGCCTGGTCGCACTGGTGGTCGAGCTGGCAACCGTCATGCTGCTGCTGCGCCAGGGTGCGTTCAGCATGCGGCTGGGCGTGATCGCACTGGTTGTTTCCGTTGCCGTCAGCTGGTTCTCGGCGCGCGCCTACGGCCTGGCGGGCGCGGCTGCGGGCAGCGTCACCGCAATCTACATCGAGCATCTGGCAACGCTGTGGCGCATCTCGCGCCGCAGCGGAATCCCGATGCGCCGTCTGCAGGACTGGCGCTCTCTTGGGCTGCTGCTGCTGTGCGCAGCGCTTGCCGGTCTCATCGCCTGGGTGGCCGTGAGCTTTGCTCCGGCAGCGTTCGGGCCCGAGGCGCGCGTAGCCGCGGGTGGCGGGCTGCTCGCAATAGCGTACCTGACGCTCCTCGCGCTGTGCGGCCTCGGCAGCGACGCGCTGGCCGCTCTCGACGGCGTGCGGCGCAGTCCGTGAGGCGAGGTGCGCCGCCGTGAGACTGTTGTTCCTCACCGGCTCGCTTGCCCACGGGGGCGCGGAGCACCATGCCATCGTGCTTGCGAACCGATTGGCCGAGCGTGGTCACGAGTGCCACGTCGGGTACGTGAAGCCCGAGTGTGACCAGCTCACCCGCCTGCGCTTGCCCGGCACCGGCGCGGCGTTCTGTCTGCATGCCACCCGCTACCTCGACCTGCGGGCGCTGAGCCGCTTGGCCGCCCGGATGGCGCGCATGCGGCCGACGGCGGTCGTTGCGGCGAACCCCTACGCGCTGATGTATGCATCGCTGGCGCTCGCGCTCTCGGGTGTGCGCGCGCCGCGGGTCTTGACCTATCACTCCACGCGCTGGCCGGGCCTCAAGCAACAAGCCCAGCTGCTCGCCTACCGGCCGTGTATTTGGGCAGCGGATTGCACCGTATTCGTGTGCGAATACCAACGGCGCTACTGCATGCGCCGCGGGCTGCTGTCACGCCGCAACACGGTGATCCACAATGGCGTCGACACGCAGCGTTTTCAGGACCACACCAGCATTGCCGAGCGCCAGGCATTGCGTGCGGCACTCGGCTACGCGAACAGCGACTATGTGATCGGGATCGCCGCCGCGCTGCGACCCGAGAAGAACCACATCCAGCTGGTGGAAGCTACCGCGCGGCTGCGCCACGCGGGCTTGGCGGCCAAGGCGCTGCTCATCGGCGACGGCCCCACGCGCGGTACAGTCGAAGCGCGCGCCCGCGACCTCGGCATCGAGCGCCAGGTGCTGGTCACCGGCTTCCGCGAGGACGTGAGGCCATACCTCAGCGCCTGCAACGTGGTGTGCGTGTGCAGCCTGACCGAGGCACTGTCGCTGGCGGCGATCGAGGCCATGGCCATGGCCAAGCCGCTGGTGCACTCGCAGGTGGGTGGCGCCATGGAGCTGATCGAAACCGGGCGCAACGGATTGCTGTTTCCGGCGGGAGATACCGCCGCGCTGGTTGACTGCCTGCAGCGGCTCGCAGACCGCGGTACACAACTGATGATGGGTCGCGGCGCCCGAGTCAAGGCCGAACTCACCTTCTCCGAGAAGGTGATGGTCGATCGCTACGAGCAGCTGCTGCTCGAGGTCTGCGGTCGCGCGGACCATGCCACGGCGCGCGCCTGATGCGATCCAGCCGAACCATCGCGCTCGCGCGAAGCCGCAACATTCCCCCGCGAAAATCACCCGCGGCGGCCGATGCGCCGGTCGCTGCAGTTGGTGGAACCTGATGCGGGCCCGGGGTCTGGCTGATGCTCGCGACGAGCGCCCGGTACTGCTCGCGATCGGGTTGCTGGGAGCGGCCTGGGGCCTGGCGGTCGCGGCCGGCGGCCTGACGTCGTTTTTTCTGTGTGCATCGCTGATCGCGTGCGGATGCATTCTGGTCGATTTCCGCATCGGCGTGGTGTTGCTGATTCTGCTCATGCCGATGTCGGGCAGCAGCACGCTGTTTCCGCACGAGATGTTCGGAGTCGTCGGCCTCAACCCGCTGAACCTGCTGCTGGCGGGGACTTTGATTTCGTGCATGCTGCATGCGCTCGCCGATCACAGTCTGCCGCGGCTGCTGCCGGGTCCGGTGCTGTGGCTGTACATCGTGCCGATCCTGATCGCAGGCGCCATCGGCACGCGCCACATCCACGAGATCGCTCCCAGACTGGTCACTCGCTATCACGGGCTCGATTTTCCGGATGCGGTGAGTTACCTGCGCGACATGGTATTGAAACCGATGCTCATGGTGGTCTTTGCGCTGCTCGTCGGCGCGGCGGTGGCGAAATCGGCGAGGCCGGAGAGGTTCCTGTTGCCCACGCTCGTGTCGATCTTTGTGATCGCGGCGCTGGTGCCGGTGTACGTGGCGCATTCGGGAATCGCACTTGGCGAGCTCGCCAAGGAGGATTCACGCGAGTTCCTCTCGCCGCTGGGGCTGCATGCCAATGATCTTGGGCGTCTGTATGCGGTCGCGTATGCGCTCGCGCTGTTCACCTGGTCCGAGACGGCAAGCCGCGGCCTGCGGCTGGCGCTGCTCCTCGCTCTGGCAATGACCGCCGTGGCGCTGATTCTGACGTTCTCGCGGGGTGCGTTCGTTGCGCTGGCGGTGGTGAACGGACTGTATGTGCTGTGGCGCTTCAGCGCGAAGACGATGCTCGTGGTCGGTTGCGCCGTGGTCGCGGCCTCGTTGTTTGCCTCGGGAGCGATCCACGAGCGACTGGCTTGGGGGCAAGGCGCGGGCCTGGATGCAGTCAGCTCCGGACGTCTGAACGGGCTGTGGCTGCCACTGCTGCCGGAGGTGCTGCGCCACCCGGTGTTCGGCAACGGCATTGGTTCGATTCTCTGGTCCGACGCCATGCGCAGCGGTGCGGGACACATGGTGCTGGTGGTGACGCATCCGCACAACGCCTACCTGCAGGCGGCGCTCGATATGGGCATTACGGGGCTGGTGCTGCTGTGCGCCTACTTCGCCCACGTCTGGAGGGGATTGCGCACGCTGGCGAAAGATCCCGGCGTCGCGCCGGCACTGCGGGGATTCTATCAGGGCGCAGCGGCCGGCCTGGCGAGCATGCTGGTTGCCAATTTCACCGACAGCAGCCTGACCCCGCGCCCGGAGCAGGCCTTCCTCTGGCTCGCGATCGGCGTGATGTATGGCTACCAGGCGCGGCGCACCCCCGCCACGGCGCTCGCGCACCCGGCCTCCGAGGCAGCCCCCGCCTGATGCCATCCTTCCGAACCATCGCGCTCGCGCGAAGCCGCAACATTGGCCCTCGACCATCACTGGAAGCGCCGGGGCGCGGACCGCTCCTGCCAGCCGCGTTTTCGCGCGAACCAGGAGCTGCAGGTAGTGGAACAGTGCCCCGGCACCCCAATCTCACAGCGCCAGCGCCAGCGCCAGCGCCAGCGCCAAGGCCAGCGCCATCGCCGCAGGCGGGCGATGGTCCCCGCATGAGGCCCAGGGTGCAGCGCGCGACCGCGCTCCTGCTCGGGCCGCGGCGCGATGCGTTGAGTGGCGTCAGCACGCACCTGAGTCTGCTGTTGACCTCGCGCCTCGCACAGGAGTTTGCGCTGATCCACTTCGAGGTTGGCAGCGAGGGTCGCAACGAGGGTGCACTCGGGCGCGCCGCGCGGCTCATCGTCAGTCCCTTCCGGCTCGGGGTGGCGGTGCTCGCGCACCGCGCAGTGATCGTGCACCTCAATACAGCGCTCACTGTGCGTGCCTATTGGCGCGACCTCGCATACGCCATCGTCGCCAAGCTCTGCGGCGCCACTGTGCTGTACCAGGTCCACGGGGGCGCACTGCCACAGGCGTTTTGCCGCGGACATCGCCTGTTGACTGCCTTCGTGCGGGCGACACTGCGCCTTCCTGGCGCGATCATCGCCATGTCCGCATCCGAGGCGGATGCGTTCCGCCGTTTTGTCGGCTCGACCCCGGTGTTCGCCTTTCCCAACGGCGTCGATTGCGCACCTTACGCCACGCTGGCGCGCACGCCTTCGTTGCCGGGCGTACCGCTGCGACTCTTATATATAGGCCGGCTCGTGCGGGAGAAGGGCCTGTACGAGCTCCTGCAGGGTCTGGCGCTCGCTCGCTCCCAGGGCGTTGCCGCTGAATTGGTCATCGCCGGCGCAGGACCGGAAGAGGCTCGGCTGCAGCAGGCCGCTGTGGCGCATGGGCTCGAGGGCGTTTCTTTCCTCGGAACGGTGCGCGGGGCGGCCAAGATTGCCCTGCTGGAGCGGGCAGACGTCTTCGTTCTGCCCAGCTACGCGGAAGGACTGCCGTACGCGTTGCTCGAGAGCATGGCCGCGGGAGTGCCGGTAATTGCCACCCGGGTCGGATGGATACCGGAGCTCGTCGCGGACGGGATCAATGGTCTGCTGGTTGAGCCGCAGGCTCCGCAGGCCATTGCAATCGCGATCCACACGCTGGCCTGCGATCGCGAGGCCCTGGCGAGGATGAGCGCGGCGGGCCGCGCGACGATCGCCGCCGGCTATTCCATCGGCCGCCTCGCGGGCGAGCTTTGCCGTGTGTATGCAGACCTCTGCGCAGGCGCGAGCGGTCGCCGGATCGCCCGTGTCTGACCCGGCAGATAGCGCAGCCCGCGTGGGAGCGGCCCAGGCGCTGCGGTGGCGGATCAATCGCCTGCGGTGCATGACACCGGCGGAGTTGCCGTACCGCGCGGCGCGGCTCATCACGGCGCACGTGGAGTGGCTTGCGCCGCTGCGCAAATCAATCCCGCCGACCGATCAGGAACCGTGGGCCAAGCGATGGGTGCTTGTTCCGCAGGGCATCGATCCGGCACCGTACGTCGCGGCGGCCGACCGCATCGCCGCCGGAAACCTCACGGTCTTCACCGTCAGCTGCGCCAACGGGGGCTCCCCGCCCCGCTGGAATTGCGACCCCAAGACCGGCGCGGAAGCGCCGCTTACACTTGGCAAGCTGCTCGACTATCGCGACCGCCGCCTCGTCGGAGACATCAAATACCTCTGGGAGGTGAACCGTCATCTGCAGCTCGTGACGCTGGCACAGGCCTACGCACTGACCCGCGAGGCCAAGTATCTTCGGGTTCTGCAGGAGCAGCTGGAGAGCTGGATCGGCGCCTGTCCCTACGGCCGGGGCCCGAACTGGTGCAGCGCGCTCGAGGCGGCGATCAGACTGATCAACTGGTCCATCGCCTGGCAGCTCGCCGGCGGTGCGGCGGCGCCATTCTTCGCCGGCAGCGACGGGGCGCGGTTCAAACGCCGCTGGCTGGATTCAGTCTATGAGCACGCGCGCTTCGTGCACGGCTATTTCTCCCGCCACTCATCGGCCAACAATCATCTGATCGGCGAGGCAGCGGGACTGTACATCGCAGGCCTGACCTGGCCGTGCTGGTCCAGGCTGCGCGAGTGGCGCCAAGGGGCGCGCCAGATCCTCGAGCGCGAGGCGCTGCTGCAGAGTTCCGCGGATGGGGTCAATCTCGAGCAGGCGCTCTGCTATCAGCAGTTCGTACTCGACTTTCTGCTGCTGGCTCTGCTGGCGGGCAGGAGCGCGGGCGAGCGATTCTCCGCAGCCTACGAGCAGCGCGTCGCCGCGATGCTCGAATTCCTGGCGTCGCTCATGGATGCGGGCGGCAATATACCGATGATCGGCGACTCCGATGACGGTGCCGTAACGCGGCTCGCCCAGAGCTCCGACTTCTGTGCCTACCGCTCGCTGCTCGCGAGTGGGGCGATTGTCTTTGGGAGCAGCGAGCTCAAGCTCAAGGCCGGAAAGCTGGACGAGAAGACGCGCTGGCTGTTCGGACCGCGGGCAGAGGAGCTGTTCAATCGAGTCGACGTGCAGCGCGCGCCGTTACCCCGCAGCCGGGCATTTCCGGACGGCGGCTACTACGTCCTGGGGTGCGATTTCGAGACCAGCGACGAGATGCGCCTGGTCGCGGATGCCGGTCCGCTTGGCTACCGGACCATCGCCGCGCACGGACACGCCGATGCGCTGTCCTTCACACTCTCAATCGGCGGACTGGAATTCCTGATCGATCCGGGGACCTACGCTTATCACGGCGGCGGCGCATGGCGAGCCTACTTCCGCGGCACCGCCGCCCACAATACGGTGCGCGTCGATGGCCTCGACCAGTCACAGCCCGGTGGCGATTTCATGTGGCTGAGGCAGGCGCGGGCGGGTTGCGATACCTGGGAATCCTCGCCAACGAGGGATGTCTTCGAGGGCTGGCATGAGGGGTACCTGCGTCTGGCGGACCCGGTCCTGCACCACAGGCGCATTGCACTCGACAAGCGCGCGCGGCGGGTGGTGATCGAGGATCGGCTGCGGATGTCCGGCGCACACGACGTCGAGCTGTTCCTTCACTGCGACGAGCGTTGCACGGTGCAACCCGTGCCGGCGGGATTTGCCATCCGGCGCGGCCCCTGGACGCTCGTGGTCGGGCTTCCGCGCCACCCGCGGGCGTCGTCGCAGCTTCACTGCGGCAGCCTGCAACCGCTGTGCGGCTGGGTTTCCCGGCACTACGACCAGCGGCAACCGTCTGCGACGATCGCCTGGCGCGCGCGGCTGCAGGGAGAGTCAGTGCTGCGCACCCAGCTCATGTGCCGATCGGACTACCCGCCGCAGTCGTAGATGACTGCTTGGCCATCGATAAATGACGGGTGGTCAAGGAGGAGCTGATCATGGACGCGGTGATTGCGCAGGAACGGCAGGAGCAGGTGCGAGCCCACTGGGACCGCCAGCCCTGCGATTCGGAGTTGAGTACGCGCGAGCGCCTGTCGCGCGAGTTCTATCTGGACGTGGAGCGCCAGCGCTATGCGCTGCAGCCCCACATCCTCGAAATCCTGTCGTGGATCGACTGGCGCGGCAAGCGGGTGCTGGAAGTCGGTGCGGGCGTCGGCACCGATGCCCGTCGCATCATCGGCGCCGGTGCGCTCTACACAGGCATCAACGTCGACCGCGGGTCGACCGAGGCGACCGCGCAGGCACTGCGCGCCTTTTCATTGCCGGGCGTCGCTCTGGAGCGCGACGCGAAGTCGCTGGATTTCCCCGACGGTGCGTTCGACGCGGTGTATTCGTTCGGAGTCCTGCAGCACATTCCCGCAGGGCAGCGCGCCGTCGCCGAGATTCACCGGGTGCTCAAACCCGGCGGCGAGTTTCTTCTGATGCTCTACAACCGAACTTCCATCAACTACGCGCTGGAGATCAAGTTCCTGCGCAAGCTCGGGTTGCGGCTGCTGCGCCTCCCCGGAATGATCCCGCTGCTGGCGCGTCTGGGTCTGCCGCGCGCCAAACTGGAACGGCACCTCCAGATCTATCTCGAGCGCGGCTCGCCTTCCGAGGAAGAATGGCTGGGCCGTAACACCAACGGGCCCGACTATCCGTACTGCAGGGTCTACGACGCTCGTGAAGCCAGGCAGTTACTGGCGGGATTCGAGATCCTTCGCACCGAGATCCATTTCTTCGACCACCGTCACTGGGGCGTGCTGGGCCGGCTGCTGCCGGGGGGCGTGCGCCGCGCGCTCGGACGTTGCTGGGGCTGGCATCGGATCGTGCATGCGCGCAAGCCCACGGCGCGCCTGAGCGAAGCTGCTCAAGGAGGAGCGCGCGCGTGAAGATAAGCGTTCTGGGACTTGGCTACGTCGGCACGGTGGTCGGCGGATGCCTGGCGCGCGCTGGCCATGAGGTGATCGGCATCGATGCCGAGCCGAGCAAGGTGCAGCTCGTCAACGCCGGTAAGTCGCCGATCATCGAGACGGAGATCGATCAGATCATCGCGCAACAGGTCGAAGCCGGCCGGTTGTCGGCGAGCACCGAAGTCAGCGCCGCGGTCCAGCAATCCGACCTGATTCTGGTGTGCGTCGGAACGCCGAGCCGCAGCAATGGCGACATCGAGCTCCGGCATGTACGCCGCGTCTGCGAGCAGATCGGCGCCGCGCTGCGCACGCACCCTGGGGCTCCGGTGGTGGTGGTGCGCAGCACCTTGCTTCCCGGAACCATGCGCGAGCTCGTGATTCCCACGCTGGAGGCCAGCTCCGGACGGCACGCCGGGACCGATTTCGGGCTGTGCGTCAATCCCGAGTTTCTGCGCGAGGGAACCGCGGTTCACGACTACCTCAATCCGCCGAAGACCGTGATCGGAGAGCTGACCCGCGCGAGCGGCAACCTGCTTGCGAGTCTGTATGCGGGGCTTTCCGCTCCGCTGATCCGCACCGACATCGAGACCGCGGAAATGGTCAAGTACGCGGACAACGCCTGGCACGCGCTCAAGGTCGGCTTTGCAAACGAGATCGGCAACTTCTGCAAGGCCCTGCAGGTGGACAGCCACCGCGTGATGGACATTTTCTGCCAGGACACCAAGCTCAACCTGTC
>Ga0137413_10000548_pt1 | contig 12919 bp, 8 predicted proteins | sample CZODoug2_1_16fun_FD_108280 | JGI IMG/M metagenome (GOLD analysis project Ga0137413, IMG submission 108280) | Vadose zone soil fungal communities from Angelo Coast Range Reserve, California, USA - CZODoug2_1_16fungal (Illumina Assembly) | ecosystem: Environmental > Terrestrial > Soil > Vadose... | reverse complement strand
TGCCTGATTTTGCCGCTCCCGTCGAACGACTCATCGATGAACTGAAGCATCTCCCCGGTATTGGCCAGAAAACCGCCCAGCGCCTGGCGTTTTTCTTGCTGCGGGCCGCGTCCGAAGACGCCCTTGCGCTGGCCGACGCCATCCGCGACGCCAAAGAAAAAATCCGCGCCTGCTCCGTCTGCCACAACATTACCGATTCCGATCCGTGCTTCTATTGTGTGGGCCCCACGCGCAGCAAAAAAACCATCTGCGTCGTCGAAGAAGCCCATAACATCATGGCCATCGAGAAAACGCGCACCTACAGCGGCATGTATCACGTGCTGGGCGGAGCGCTCTCCCCGCTTTCCGGCCGCGGCCCAGAGCAACTTCATCTCAAGTCGCTGATCGAAAGGCTCAAAGGCGGTGGCGTCGAAGAAATCATCATCGCCACCAATCCCACCGCCGAAGGCGAAGCCACCGCCGTTTACATTTCAAAATTGTTGAAGCCTTTGGGTGTTCGCGTCACGCGAATTGGCGTCGGCATTCCTGTAGGCGCGGACCTCGAGTACGCCGATGAAGTCACCATGCTAAAAGCCATGGAAGGCCGCCGCGATTTATAGCTTCGAGCGCCCGTGCAGAGCTGAAAACAGAATTTTCTTCTTTTCCGAGAGCGAGCCTAGTTTCCCGCCGCAATAGGCGCGCAGCGGCATGACTCCTAGTACGTTCATGACGCTCTAGCAAAACGACCCATTTCGGTATAGAGTTTTCCTTCCAAGGTGGCTGTCCTCCCACCAAACCTTGGGCGGCCAAGGAATGGCCGACAGGAGGTGCGCTTATGCCGAGCCTGGCGCACTACATGACGCAGTACGATCACGAGCACGAATCCGGCTGGAACAAATTCCTGCATGGCGTTGGTATCCCGATGATTTTTGCCGGGATTATCCTTCTTATCTTCATGAAATGGGCCTGGGGAGCGGGATTTTTTCTGGGCGGATGGGTATTTCTGTTTCTCGGGCACCGGATTGAAGGAAACCATCCGGCGTTTTTCCAGGGACCGATTTATTTGCTAGTTGGGCCAATCTGGGTTGCAAAAGAGGCATGGATGTTCCTAACGGGCACGCACCGCAGGCCGACCTCGGAAGGTACTCCGCAAAGTGATGGAATGAAGTAGCCGCAGTGATTTTGTTCGCTGGCGCAAATCTGAAAATTCTGAGGGACGGCGGCGGTTTGCATGAATGATTCAGGCGGCGATTTTGCCGGCGAGAAGGTTGAAATGGTGTCTGAAAGTGTTACCAGCGTGAGTACGGAATTAAGGAAGCGCCGCAGCACGCGCATTGTGCAAGCGGTTCCTCTCGTAGTCACAGGTGTCGATGCGCTCGGGCGCCCCTTCGTCGAGCGAACTTCTTCGCTGATTATCAATTGCCACGGCTGTCGTTATCAGTCGAAGCATTACGTCCTGAAAAATATGTGGGTGACGATGGAAATCCCGCACCCGGAATCAGGTCAGCCGCCACGCACTGTGCGCGGCCGTGTAGCCTGGATTCAACGCCCGCGCACCGTGCGACAGCTTTTTCAAGTGGCGCTGGAACTGGAAGTGTCCGGTAACGTCTGGGGCATCGCCTTTCCGCCTGAAGATTGGACCGCCTTCCCTGAGTTGACGCAAGTCGTCATGCGTTTGGACGCCGCACCGGAAACATCGCCGTTGCCTCCGACGGAGACCGAGACAACTTTGCATCTTGGCGAACCGGAACCTTCCGCCGCCGCAAGCGCCGACAACCTAAGAGTGTTCCCCTCTCCCACGAGCACTACCGATGCTTCGCTGCAGTTGGCGCGGCAGGTTGCACGGCTCATCGCCGATGCCAAGCAACAAATCCAAGCAGCCACGAAAGAAGCTGCTTCCCAGGCGGTCTCCGCGGAACGCCGGCTCTCTTTCGAGCAATGGGAGCAAAAATTTGCGGCCGGACGCGCGGAAATCGAGAACGAAACCGTCAGCGCCATCGAAAAATTTCAGCACGAAGCCGATGAACGTTCGCGGACAACTCACGCCGCGGCAGGCGAGGCCCTGCGAACGGAACTTCCGCGCTGGCTGGCGCCGCAATTAGAGCAACTCACTCGCGAACTGACCACCCGGCTCGCGCAAGAAGGCGCAACCCAGCGCAACGAGCACGCCCAACAACTTGAAAGCATGACCGATGCACTGCGGAAGGCAGCTGAAAACGGCGAGTACGCAGCAACACGGCTGAAGACGCAAGCGGAGCAAACGCAAGCGCAAATTGCGGAGCAAGCCGAGTCCGCGGCAAAGGCGATTGAGCACGCAGCGCGGCAGCACGAACAACGGGCAACCGCCCAGGGCGAGTCGCTGCTGGCGGCGGCCAATGAGATTCAGCAACAGGTTGCGGCGGCGCTGGCGTCCGCGCAATCCGCTTCGCAAGCACAACTTGTGGGTGAATTGGAAGCAGCGCAATCGCGGTGGCGCGAAGCGCTGGAGAGCACGCTCGCAGAAACTCAGGATCGCGCCGCCGCTGGATTGAACGAGCAAGCTCGCACTTGGATGGCCCAGCTTCAGGATGAAATGGCGCTTCACGCCACTGCGGCGCGTGATTCGGCAACAAATGCCGCGCTGGAAGTCGATCAGAGAATGGCCGCACTGCGGGACTCGTTGCAAGAGCAAACGCAACGGCTGGAGTCCGTCTTGGCTCACGCCGCGGAGACCAGCCAGCGGCTCGAACAACATTCGGCACAACTGGAAAGCATGCAGCAGCACGCGCTAACCGGATTCCAGGCGCAAATCGAAAATCATTTGAATCCGCACCGCGAGGAATTGCAGCGCCGCTCCGAGGCAATCACCGATGAGCTCAACGCGAAAATTCGCGCGACCTTCGAGGAAGCCAGCCGCTCGGCCGTGGCGCAGTTTGACCAGCAAATTTCCGAGCTGGTTCAGCCGCACGTCACCCGCGCCGAAGAAGCTGTTCACCGCCTCGCAGGCGGCCGCTCGCTGCTCGATGCCGCGCTCACTCTGCAGCAGGATCGCATCCGCAACTCCGCTGACGAAGCCTTTGCCGAATCGCTCGGCCGCTTCCGCGAAAATCTCGGCAGCGTCGAGCAGATCCTGCAGGAATCTTCGCAAGCGATTACCTGGCGCAGTATGACCGAACTCGAGGGAAAAGCCGATGATTTGAAGCACCAAATGGTCGAAGAGCTCCTCAAGTCCGCGGAATGGTACGAAAAGAAAGCGCAGACCCAAATCCAGAATCTGACGGAAAGAACCGTCGAGCAAGCCGGAACTCAGTTGCGGGAAAAGGCTGGAGAGATTTCCAGTGTCTTTGCCAGCGAGCTGGATCATTCCAGCCGCAGCTTCGTCGGCCACACCCATACGCAGATGGAAGAAGTGGTCCGGGATTCGTTCGAACGCGCGCGCGCGCTCTTCGCCGAAGCGGCCGACACCACCGCCGCAGCGTTCACAGATGCGGTTCAGCGCACCGGCCGCCAGGAACTTGACGGGTTCAACGAAGAAGTCCGGCGCTCCCGTGACGGGGCGCGGCAGCAATTGGAAAGTGTGCGGACGGAGCTGTCTCAGAAAACGACCGCTGACCAAGAAGCGTTCCTGCGGCGCTTCCAATCCTCGATGGGCGGAGCGCTCGAAGCCGGCGTAGCCGAAGCCCAGAAGAAAGTCTCCGAAGGCTTCGGGCCGTTGCTGGAATCCTGGAAAGCCATGACTGCCGCCCACCAGCAAGAGATGCAGGGCATCTACGGCAAAATGGGCGAGCAAGCCGCGGAGCATTACACGAGCCGCCTGGAAAACGTTTCGAATCAGTGGATGTTGGCGACCGTAGCGTCGCTCGATCACCAATCGCGCGAGATGGTTTCAGGAATCGCCGCTAGTGCGGAGGAAAAACTCCGCGAAGCCTGCGCCCACGTATTCGAAGGCGTCGGCGAGTCCCTCCGCGAACGCCTGCGCGAAATGGCGCAAAGTTTTGCTCCCCCGCCGCAGCCTCCCGATCGAGCAAAAAGCGCCAACACTGGGAGCTAACTCCCTTTGGTAGAGGAGTCGCTAAATCCACTGCCTTAGGAGTTTGCGAACCTTGTCTATGGGAACGGTTCGGCCGGCCTTGGCATCCCGAATACCCTCGTCGATGGCCGCAAGGGTTTTCTCGTCTTCACAATAACGGGCGGCGTACTTGCCTCGAACTCCTTCTTTCAATTGAGACAAATCGTATTCGCGCCGAAGCCCGTCACTGCAATCTCGTTTTTCAGTTTTCTTCTTCATCTTCTTGGAACGAAACCCGATGCTTGCGGCGATTGCTCCGTGCTTTGCCCGAGTCCCATTCAAAAATCACGTTCCAATCTTAACGCCGGGCGAATGAGGTAGCAATTCAAGCTTGTGGGGAGAAACCCCGATTCGCCTCTTCCCTGCCGGCCCGGGTATAATCCCCAGTGTATAACCCTGATGGCCAATCATGCTTACCTGCGCGTCTGGACGCGCGACTTTTCTCTGGAAACCATGCTTGCTGAATTCGCCCGGTTCTTGACGACCGCCCCGCTTTCAGCGACGCAAAATTCCTTTACCGAACTCGTCGTCCAGGCCGTGGACCCCGCCGAAATTCCTGTTGCGGAGTGGGATTTGCGCCCGCTCAAGCTAGGCCCTGCGGAAGTCACCGCTCTGGCCGTCCAGCACCTCAACGCCGACACCGCTTATCTTGCTACCGCCAAATGGGACTCGTGGAGCTTCGATATCGAAACCCTGAAGTGGCAGCATAAACCTGAGCCACTCGTCCTCGCTTGTCACGGCCTCGAGTACGACAACGGTCTTGCGGCGACTTCCGGACACCTCATGGCCGACCTGGGCTTCGAACACTTTTTTACGGGACATGGCGGGCTGCTGGCCCCCGGGGCGGCCTCCAATCCTTTTAGTTCGTCCGATCATCCCATGGAGCATACCTTTCGCCAGTGGATGTCCGCGAGCGCGAACCTGAAGGAATATCACGCAAAGACTCGCGAGAACATCCAACAACTGTTCCATTGGGTAGAAGCGGTTGAGCAGGCCCTGCCTGTCGAGCGCAGCGAACTGTGGTCCGAAGGAGAAGAAAACTTTGAAGCCCGTCTGGATGCCATCCAGGCTCAGCGTTAGCCCGGTCTATCGTTAGGCAAACCCGGTTCGCGGAGTCCTTCCACGAACGGCGGCCAACAGTTAGAATTGCCTTAGCAGGTATTGGATAGGTGGCACTCGGATTTGTCACAAGTGATGGAACTTCCCTGCACGCCGGAGAAAGCAAGGTAGCCCGGGTGAACGACACCCAGGGCAACAAATTTCTGATGGAGAAAACTTCACCAAGCGGCTGTTGGCGTGCTAACCAGGCAGGTGCCGGTCCGTCTTTCCTTAGTGAGGGCCCCTGTCGCGTCGCGGCCCGCAGGTGGAAAATCCCCCTGAAATTTTCGCTCAGTTTCCTGTCCCTGGCTATCTTCCTGGGCGGCTGCGGTTCGGATGCGTCCAAGCCCGCTTCGCCAGCGGCAACCAAGCCTGCGGAGCCTGCCGTGCCTGAAGAGATCCAATTAGCTGCAAGCTCGCTGCTAGGAAGTGAATCGCAGGTCCTGGCGTTCGGAGACCTGGCGAAGAACGGCAAGCAGCAATTCCTGGTGGCCAATGTCGTACCAAAGACCCCGACTAACAATCTGCCCGGCACAATAGTGACTCGCGTCGTCGTGGCGGAAAGCACCGATGGGAAATGGTCAGAAGTTCTACGCTGCGATGAACACCTCAAAAATCAAAAAGGGTATCTCGGAATGACGCCGCTGTCGCCCATCACCGGCTGGCGTCTGCAGTACGAGCAGAGCGAAATAAAAGGTTTGGAACTTTATTTCACTCCCTTGAAAGGCACCACCGATCCGCACGTTCTGCCCATCGGCGTGCGCTGGAATCCGGACACCAAGCGCTACCAGTCGCTTGACCGCAACTACGAGCATTTTCTGTTGGAGTCGCCGTCTATCCAGGATGCGAGGTCTGTCCTGCGATGAGCACGGTTCCACCAGCCACCGGCAAACAAGCGGCCAAGCCTGCCGGTCAAGCGCCTCCCGACAAAGATCTACGCGGTCTGATGCCGTATCTGCGCCGCTACCCCAGCGGCATCGTGATCGGCCTGCTCACTGTCGTGCTGATGGGCATTGTCGGCAATGTCCTCCCTCTCGCCACCGGCGTAATGACCGACACGCTCGCTGGCAACGCCGTCCCCTTCGAACACTCCGCGCAGACCGCCAGTCCGCTCGTCGTGGCTATGAACCCGTCGAAGCTCAGTAGCTTTATTCCCTACTACGCGCCAAGCAGCCGCCGTACCCTGGGTATCTACTGCCTCATTGTCGTTTTGTGCGTGGCGATCAAGGGACTGCTTTCCTTCTCCGCTCGCTGGACGCTCATTGGCGTCTCGCGCGACATCGAATTCGACATTCGCAACGATCTCCTGAAGCGTTTGCTGATTCTCGAACCCGAATTCTACGTTCGCAATCGCACCGGCGAGTTGATGTCCCGTGCCACCAACGACCTCAACGCCGTCCGCATGGTCCTTGGCCCCGGCATCATGTACAGCGCGACGACCATCATCACTATGATCATGGCCATCCTTGTGATGGTCACACTCTCGCCTTCTCTCACCCTTTGGGTTCTGCTTCCTGCCCCCGTCGTGGCCGTCGCCGTGTGGTTCTTCGGCAAGACAATTCACGAACTCTACGAGAAAATCCAGGCGGCACTCGCCACTCTGACTGCGCGGGTCCAGGAAAATCTAGCCGGAGTGCGCGTCGTTCGCGCGTACGCACAGGAAGAAGCGGAAATCCGCGGCTTCGATGAGCCCAACCGTGAGTACGTCTCCCGCAACATCAAACTCATTCGCACCTGGAGCATGTTCATGCCTTCGCTTCAGGCGCTCATCGGCACTACTTTCTTGATCGTACTCTGGCAGGGCGGGCATCAACTCTTCCGCGGCCAAATCTCCCTCGGCGCGCTCATCGCCTTCAACGGTTACCTCGCTTTGCTCGTCTGGCCCATGATCGCCCTTGGCTGGGTCACAAATATTTTTCAACGCGGCGCTGCTTCCATGGGCCGCCTCAACTACATCCTCACCGCCAAACCCAATATCGATGACCACCTTGCGAAAGTCCCGGCGGACACTAAGCCTCGCGGCGAAATTGAATTCCGCCATCTTACTTTCACTTATCCCACAACTCTTTCCGGCTCCGGTGCGAACGGCGCCTCCAAGTCCAACGGCAGTGGTCCGCATCCCGTCCTCCGCAATATCGACCTGAAAGTCCCCGCCGGCTCCACGCTCGCCATCGTCGGCCCCACCGGCTGCGGCAAAACCACTCTGGCCGCTCTCATCGCGCGCCTCTGGGAAGCTCCCGATGACTCCGTGCTGATCGACGGCCGTCCGATTCGCGAATGGCCCCTCACCACCTTGCGCCAGTCCATCGGCTTCGTCCCGCAAGACACTTACTTGTTTGGCGAAACCGTCGGCGGCAACATCGCCTTCGGCCTGCCCGAATACAACGAAGAGCGCGTCTGTGAAGCTGCCGAAATCGCCAGCCTCCACGGTGACGTTCAAGATTTCGGTAAGGGTTACGAAACCATGGTCGGAGAACGCGGCATCACTCTCTCCGGCGGCCAAAAACAGCGCGCCGCCATCGCCCGCGCCGTCGTCCGCGACCCGCGCATCCTGATCCTCGACGATTCTCTTTCCGCCGTCGACACGCAAACCGAGGAACGCATCCTCGGCGGCCTGCGCGGCATCATGCAAGGCCGCACAACCATTCTCATCTCGCACCGCACCTCGACCGTCCGTGACGCCGACCAGATTGTCGTTCTGATCGACGGCGCCATCACCGAGCGCGGCACCCACGACGAACTGCTGTCCCGTGGCGGCTATTACGCGGATTTGTATCAGAAACAATTACTGGAAGAAGAGCTCGAACGCGCATGAGCAATATGCACGAAGAAGAAGCCCTCGGCAAAGCGTACGATTCGCGCTTGATGCGCCGGCTTCTGCAATACATGAAGCCGTACAAATGGCGCGTCGTCCTCGCACTGGTCATGGTGGCCATCGTCACCCCGCTCGAACTGGCCCCGCCGCTCATCTTTCGAAATGCCATCGATAACTATTTTGTTCCCGCGCTGAATCATTTGCTTCCGGAAGCCTCCGCATGGACCGGCATCGGCTGGCTCAGCCTGATCTTTTTTGCCGTCTTGGCCTTCGACTTCCTCGCCCAATACATCCAGATTCGCATCATGCAGCGCGTCGGCCAGCAGACCATGTATGACATGCGGCGCGAGATTTTCATCCACATGCAGCGCTTGCCGATGAGCTATTTCGACCGCAATCCCGTCGGCCGCCTGGTTACCCGCGTCACCACCGACGTCGACGCTCTCAACGATCTCTTCGCCGCCGGCGTCGTCACCATGATCAACGACTTCTTCCTCCTCGTGGTCATGGCCGGCCTGCTCTTCAAGATCGACACCCGCCTCGCGCTCGACACCCTTGCCGTCCTCCCCGGCATCCTCATCGTCACCATGATTTTCCGCAAGTTCGTTCGCGATGCCAATCGCCGCATTCGAACCGCCATCGCCCGCATCAACGCCTTCCTCCAGGAATACATTTCCGGCATGAGCATCGTGCAGCTCTTTAACCGCGAACAAAAAGCCATGGACGAATTTGGCAAGCGCAATCGCGACAATATGCTCGCCTGGCGCGACGCCATTCTTGCGTACGCTCTCTTCTACCCTGCCGTCGAGTTTCTCAGCTTCGCCACCATCGCTTTGATCTATTGGTCCGGCGGAAACCGCATTCTTTCCGGCGGCATCACTCTCGGCGTCCTCACCGCCTTCACTATGTTCGCCCAGCGCTTTTTCCGTCCCATTCAGGATCTCAGCGAAAAATTCAACATTCTTCAATCCGCGATGGCCGCCTCCGAGCGCATTTTCAAGCTCCTCGACGAGCCGGTAGTCGTCGAATCCGATCCCAACGCCATTCCCCTCGATCATCCTCGTGGCGAAATCGAATTCCGCAACGTCTGGTTCAGCTATCGAAATGTCCCAGAGCCCGCCGATGAGGACTGGGTCCTCCGCGATGTTTCCTTCCGCGTCGAGCCCGGCCAGACTTTCGCCATCGTCGGCCACACCGGCGCCGGCAAGACCACCTTGATCTCCCTGCTGCTGCGCTTCTACGACGTCCAGCGCGGTCAAATCCTCCTCGACGGCAAAGACATTCGCCTCATCGAGCTCCAGGATCTGCGCCGCCAATTCGGCATCGTCCTTCAGGATCCCTTTCTTTTCACCGGCACCATCGAATCGAATATCCGCCTCGGCACACCCGGCATCGACCGCAATACCGTCGAACACGCCGTTGAAGAAATCGGCCTCGGCGAGTTCATTCGCTCCTTGCCCGAAGGCGTGGCCAGCAACGTCAACGAGCGCGGCTCCACTCTTTCTGTCGGCCAGCGCCAGCTCATCAATTTCGCCCGCGCCCTGGCCCACAATCCGCGTTTCCTCATCCTTGACGAAGCCACCTCCAGCGTGGACACGAAAACGGAACTTCTCATTCGCGAAGCTCTCGGTCGCCTGCTCTCCGGGCGCACCGCTCTGGTCATCGCCCATCGCCTGAGCACCATCCAGCACGCCGACCGCATCCTCGTCTTCCACAAAGGGCGCTTGCGCGAACAAGGCGCGCACCAGGAGCTTCTCGCCCAGCGCGGTATTTACTACCGGCTTTACCAGTTGCAATACAAGGAGCAGGAGCTGCATCTTCCGCTCGACTCCACCCGCTCAGCCGAACCTTCTGTCCTCCCGGCCAGCGACTGACTCCTGCTCAATCGCATCATGCCACCCATACCGCTCCTTCTCTCCGCCGGCGAAGCTTCCGGGGACATGTACGCCGCCCGCCTCGCCACCGCCCTGAAGCAGCGCCTCAACGTCGCAATCTTCGGCATGGGCGGGCCCCAGATGCGCGCCGCCGGAGTCGAAATCATCACCGACTATTCCGAAGTCTCCGTCGTCGGAATCACCGAAGTGCTCAGGCGCCTGCCATCGCTATTCCGCGCCATGCGCCGTCTCGTTGACGAAGCCGAGCGCCGCCGCCCTCCGCTCGCGATTCTGACCGACTTCCCCGGTTTTCATCTCCGTCTCGCACGCAAACTCCGCCCCAAGGGCATTCGCAACGTCTATTACATTTGCCCGCAATTCTGGGCTTGGCGCCCTTGGCGCGTGAATCTGGTGCGCCGCCGCTTCGCTCAGGCGCTCTGCATCTTCCCCTTCGAAGAAAAGTTTTACGCCGATGCCGGTGTGCCCGTGAAATTCATCGGCCACCCGCTCGTTGGAAACGTAACCGCCACGCTCACCCGGGAATTATTTTGCAAGAAATACGGTCTTGAACAAGGGGGCACGATCATTTCGATCCTGCCCGGCAGCCGTCGCGGTGAAATCGCCCACCACGTTCCCGTCCTGGTGCAAGCTCTCGCGGAAATCCGCAAGAAGCTCCCAGCGCCGCCTCAAATAGTCGTTGCCGTCGCGCCCGGACTGGACGTCCCGCGCCTGGAGTCGCGATTCCCCGCCGAGTGGCAGGTGCGCTTTCTCAAGGAGGAAACTTACAACGCCCTCGCCGCCGCGGACCTGGCCATCGTCTCCAGCGGCACGGCCACTGTCGAAACCGCTCTACTCGGCAAGCCCATGATCGTCGTCTACCGCCTCTCTCCGCTCACCGCCAAGCTCGCCAGGCCTCTGGTGCGGACCAAATTCTTCGGCATGGTCAACTTGATTGCCGGCCGGGAAGTCGTGCCCGAATTGATCCAGTACAACTTCACCCCGCAGCGAGTCGCCGCAGAAGCAGAATTGCTGCTCTCCGCCTCGCCAGAAGGAAAGAATCGAGTGGAAAAAATGGCTCGCGGGTTAGAAGAAGTGCGTCGCCTGCTTGGGCCGCCAGGCGCGGTTGAACGCGCCGCCGACGAGATAGCCCGGCTTTTGACGGTCGCCCCAAGCAACGCAAACTGATGGGTTTGGTATCTTATATAGGTACATTGGTGCAGAATTGAATACATCTGAAAGGGGTCCGATGACCCTCAGTCCGAGAGTACCTGCTACATTTTTCTTCATTGCGCTGCTCTGCCTCGCGTGTGCCGCCGCGCCGTTGTACGCCCAGACTCCCCGCCCCGCCACGTTTCTGGCCGACCATTACGACGTCTCCGCCAGCGTCGACGCTATCGGTCAATCCATTTCCGCGGTCGCCAAGATCGACTTCAAAGCCATTGAAGCTTCCAGCAGCGTCCGCGTCGAACTGCACCCCAACTTGATCGTCAAAGAAGTGAAGGGTGCCGACGGCAAGCCCGTTCCGTTCGAGCGTGACGACCGCAACCGCCTCCTCCTTGTCGTCCAGCTCCCCTCGCCCGTCGCCACCGACGGTCATATCACCCTCACCTTCACCTATTCCGGTCTGCTCTTCAATGAAGAGAACAGCCCCGTCCCCGGTGTCTCCGCCGCGTTGATCAACAAAGAGGGCGCTTACCTTCTGCTCCCCTCAAGATGGTTTCCGCTCACAAACTTTCCGTCTAACCGCTACACCGCCACTTTCCGCCTCAACGTTCCAGACATTTTCGCCGTCGCCGGAGCCGGCAAGTCCTCTGCCCCGACGCCCATGCCCGGCAAAAACTCTGTCGAAGGCAACCGCCTCCTCTACACTTTCGAGTGCAAAAGCCTCGCCGCCCATGGCACCTACGTAGCCGGCAATCTCCAGCTCAATCCCAAGCAGGCCGAAGGCATCAACGTCGCGGTCTACGCTCCGCGCGCCGCCTCCGCCAATGCCCAGAAATTTGCCGATGACGTGGCGCGCTCCGCGATCATTTATTCAGACCTCTTCGGCCCTATCCCGGATCCCACGTTCACCGTAATCCAGATTCCTGACGGCACTTTCCGCGATTACGCCGCCCCCGGAGTCTTGCTCCTCAGCCAGCGCATCTGGGATCCCCGGGGAAGCGACCGCACGATTGCACGTCTTGTCGCCCAGCAATGGTGGGGAATTCAGGTTGCTCCCGCGACGCCCGGTGACGTTTGGATCAGCGATGGCCTGGCGCGCTACTCTGAAGCCCTCTACGCCGAGCAAAACGCCGGCAAGGAAGCGGGCCTCCGCACCGTCGACGAATTCGCCGTTGGCGCTCTGATGTATGAAGATGCCGCGCCCATCGGCCAAGCCGCGCGCCTCGTTCCCTTCTCCCCCGATTACCGTTCCGTCGTCATGAACAAGGGCGCCATGCTCTTTCACATGTTGCGCGCCCAAATGGGTGACGCCGCCTTCAAAGCCGCCCTGCACGACTTCTACTTTCAATTTGCCGAACGCAGCGCTCGCATCGAGGATTTTGAAAACATCGCCATACGCCGCTCGCAGGTTGCTGCTGCCGCCGCAAAACCGCCCCAGGATCCCCCGGACCTGCGTGCCTTTTTCGCCCAATGGCTGAATTCCACGGGCATCCCCGAGTTCACCATCGAATACGTCGTTTACCGCACACCCAAAGGATTCCGCACGGTTGGCAAGATCAAGCAGCCTCTGGACACGTTCCGCATGCCCGTCGATTTACGCATCGACACCGAAGGAAATCCCGAGCAGAAAACCGTCGACGTGACCGGCACCGAATCCGGCTTCACCGTCGAGACCTTTGGCCGCCCCAAGCCCGGCGGCATCAAAGTCGATCCCAACAACGTAATCCTCAAGGGCAGCGTTGGCCTGCGCGCCCGCGCCGCCATCGCCCGCGGCGAAGATCTTGCCGAACAAGGCCGCTTCTACGACGCAGTGGCCCAGTATCAGCGCGCGCTTTCCATTCAGCCCGGCCGCTGTCTGGCGAATTTCCGCATGGGCGAAGCTTTCTTCTACCAGAAAAATTATCAAGCCGGCGCCAACGCCTTCCGCGAAGCCTTGCAGAC
>Ga0137413_10000547_pt1 | contig 12931 bp, 10 predicted proteins | sample CZODoug2_1_16fun_FD_108280 | JGI IMG/M metagenome (GOLD analysis project Ga0137413, IMG submission 108280) | Vadose zone soil fungal communities from Angelo Coast Range Reserve, California, USA - CZODoug2_1_16fungal (Illumina Assembly) | ecosystem: Environmental > Terrestrial > Soil > Vadose... | reverse complement strand
CGCCGAGGACGGCGACCAGGTCGAACCGCCGCCGCCTGAGGTGGTCGAGCCCGATCCGCAATTGTCGCCGGAAGAGGCAGAAGAAGCGCGAAAAAATTACCTGCTGACGCGGTTCTGGATCAGTGCGCGCGGCTTTTGGGGCCATCACGGCGACAAGATGGCGTGGCCGTTTTCGATCGGATTGCTGCTCTTGATCGTCGGCACGGTCGGCTTCCAATACGGTATCAATGTCTGGAACCGCGCGATCTTCGACGCCATCGAGAAGCGCGATTCCGCGACCGTGTTTCATCTCACCGCAATCTTCTTTCCGCTTGCCGTCGGCAGCGTCGTGTTCGGTGTCGCCCAGGTGTTCGCGCGGATGGGCATCCAGCGCCGCTGGCGTTCATGGCTGACCCATTCCGTGGTGACGCGCTGGCTCACCAATGGCCGCTACTACCAGCTCAACCTGGTCGGCGGCGACCATCAGAATCCGGAATATCGCATTGCCGAGGATTTGCGGATCGCGACCGACTCGCCGGTCGACTTCATCGCCGGCGTCACCTCCGCCCTGCTGTCGGCCGCGACCTTCATCGTGGTGCTGTGGACCATCGGCGGCGCGCTGACGGCGACGGTCGCGGGCTCGACGATCAACATTCCCGGCTTTCTCGTCATCGCCGCCGTCGTCTATGCGGCGATCGCCTCGGGCTCGATCATGGTGATCGGCCGCCGCTTCGTGCAGTATTCCGAGGACAAGAACCAGGCAGAGGCCGAATTCCGCTACACGCTGACCCGCGTGCGCGAGAATGGCGAAAGCATCGCGCTGCTCGGCGGCGAGCAGGAGGAGCGCGACGGCATCGACAAGACCTTCGCCAATGTGCTGCGGCAATGGGCCCGCCTCGCCGGCCAGCATATGCGGACCACGCTGGTGTCGCAGGGCTCGAGCCTCATTGCCCCCGTGGTCCCCCTTCTGTTGTGCGCGCCGAAATTCCTCGACGGCAGCATGAGCCTCGGCCAGGTGATGCAGGCGGCGAGCGCCTTCACCATCGTGCAAAGCGCGTTCGGCTGGCTGGTCGACAATTATCCAAGGCTCGCCGACTGGAACGCCTGCGCGCGCCGCATCGCCTCGCTGATGATGTCGCTCGACGGATTGGAGCGCGCCGAACGCGGCGACGGCTTTGGTCGCATCAAGCGAGGCGAGACCGAGGGCGAGGCCATGCTCAGCCTCAACGATCTTTCGGTGACGCTCGACGACGGCACCGCCGTGGTCGGCGAGACCGAGGTCGTGATCGAGCCCGGCGAGCGGCTGCTGGTGGCCGGCGAATCCGGCACCGGCAAGAGCACGCTGGTGCGCGCCATCGCCGGCCTGTGGCCGTGGGGCGGCGGCAGCGTCAATTTCCATCCCGACCGGCGGCTGTTCATGCTGCCGCAACGGCCCTATGTGCCCTCGGGCACCCTGCGCCGCGCGGTCGCCTATCCCGGCGCCGCCGAAGACTGGAGCGTCCAGCAGATCGGCGAGGCCCTGCACAAGGTCGGGCTCGATCATCTCAAGGAGAAGATCGAGGAAGAAGCGCCGTGGGACCAGACCCTCTCCGGCGGCGAGAAGCAACGGCTGGCCTTCGCCCGACTGATTCTGCACAATCCTGACATCGTCGTGCTGGACGAAGCCACCTCCGCGCTCGACGAAAAGAGCCAGGACAAGATGATGGATATCGTGACGCAGGAACTGCCGAAAGCCACCATCGTCAGCGTCGCGCATCGCGTCGAGCTCGAGGCCTTCCACAGCCGCAAGATCGTGCTGGAGCGCCGCAAAGGCGGCGCCAAGCTCGTCAGCGACATCGACCTCATTCCGCGCAAAGGCAAGCGGCGCCTGCTCGGCCGCTTCCTGCGCCACCGCAGGAAGGCAGCATAAAAAATCCATCGTCGTCCCTGCGAAAGCAGGGACCCATAACCACCGGCGGTAATTGGCGAAACGCAACCGGGACCTCAGCGCAACAGATGGATCACGCGGTATGGGCCCCTGCGTTCGCAGGGGCGACGTGAAGATTGGAGTTCCGGGCAAAAACGGTTAAGCATCCTCGCTCCCGCCGCCTTGACCGAGGTTGCCTTCTTGACTCCCGACAACGATGCCTCGCCCGCGCCGTTCGGCGCGTTTGCGCCCAATGCGGCACAGGCTGCGATCATCCGTCTCGCGCACCGTTCGCGATTGAAGCGCGGTGCGTTTCGCCCGATGCTGTCGCGGCTGGTCAACCTGCTGCGCGCGGGTCCGCTCGACGTGCCATATCAGGGCGCGTCGTTCCGCTTCTATCATCAGTTCAGCGCCACCGAGCGCGGCGCGCTGTTCAATCCCGATTATAATCTGGAGGAGCTCGATTTCCTCCGCGGGCACACGCCCGCTGGCGGCGTGTTCGTCGATGTCGGCGCCAATGTCGGCACTTATGCGATGGTGCTGGCGCGTCATGTCGGGGCAACCGGCAAGGTGATCGCGATCGAGCCGCATCCGGTCACGCATGCGCGGCTGGCCTTCAACCGCACGGCCTCCGGCTTCACGCAGGCGGTCCTGGTGGCGGCAGCGGCAGGCGATGCCGACGGCGAATTGATGATCGAAACCGATGGCGACAATCTCGGCGCCAGCCACGTCGTGACCGGCCAACCTTCCGCGAATGCCGTCAAGGTGCCGTCGCTGCGGCTGCAGCGGATTCTCGATGAGGCAGGCGTCGGCAAGGTCGACGCCCTCAAGATCGACGTCGAGGGTTTCGAGGACCGCGTGCTCACCGGCTTCTTCCGGGACGCGCCGCAGCCGCTATGGCCGCGCGCGGTCGTGATCGAGCATCTGTCGCGCAATGAATGGCTTGCTGATTGTATTGCCGACATGCTGGCGCGCGGCTATCGCGAAGCCGGAAAGACCCGCAGCAACACGCTGTTGCGGCGCGACTGAACCGCCGACGCCATATTGCCGGCCCATCCGTCGCAAATAGTCCGCTCCAGACCAAGAAGGAGTTCTCGCGATGATCGACCATATCGGTTTCTCGGTGTCGGACTATGCGCGATCGAAGGACTTCTACCTGAAAGCCCTCGCGCCGCTCGGCTATGGCCTCGTGATGGAGGTGACACAGGAGCAGCAACCGGGCGGCCACCCCGCCGCCGGTTTCGGCGCCGACGGCAAGCCGGATTTCTGGATCGGCGGCGAGGGCGGATTGAACAAGCCGATGCATGTCGCGATCCTGGCCAAGGACCGCGCGACGGTCGACGCCTTCCATAAGGCCGCTATCGCGGCAGGCGCGCGCGACAACGGCCCGCCCGGCATCCGCGCGCATTATCATCCGAGTTATTACGGCGCGTTCGTGCTCGATCCCGACGGGCACAATGTCGAAGCGGTTTGCCATGACCCGGCCTGAGCGGTTCCGAGCCGGTTGAACAAGGAACATCGCAGCCGTCGCGCCGTTATCGTTCACGGAGAACGAGACCACGGAGCGCGCCGAGCCATGGGCCAAGCCAGAAACCTAGCCAAGAACCTAGCCAAGAACAACAACACGACGCGCGATGCGGACCGCGCCTGGGAATTGATGAAGAAGATCGGCTTTGCGATGCTGGTGGCCCGCGACGGCGACAGACTGCGGGCGCGGCCGATGAGCGCCTTTGTCGAGCGCGAGCAGAACGCGATCTATTTCCTGACCGACGCACGGCGCCACAAGGATGAGGAGATCGCGCGCACCCCCTCGATCAATCTTTCCTTCGCCGATGCGGGCAGCCAGAAATACGTCTCCATCGCCGGCACCGCCGCGGTCGCCAACGACCGCGCCAAGATCAAGGAGCTTTTCTCGACACCCGCGAAAGCGTGGTGGGACTCGGCCGAGGATCCGAACATCCGCGTCTTGAAGATCACGCCCGAGGATGCCGAGTTCTGGGATTCGCCGGGTTCCGTTATCAGCTATGTGAGGATGGCGGCCGCCGCTGTCAGCGGGACGCGTCCCGACCTCGGCGACAATCGCAAGGTCGCGATGTAGATGCCGATCGAGCCGCCCGAAATTCCGCCCGCAACACCCGGCCAGCCCACGGAGCCGCCGCGGGAAGACCCGCCGGGAAATCCGCAGCCCGAAGCGCCGCCGCCGATGCGTGAGCCCGGCGAGGCGCCGAGGCCGGATGAATTGCCCGGCAAGACGCCGGACGAATTTCCAACGCGTGGACCCAACGGCCCGACCGCGCCAAATCCTGCAACGCTTTGCGAATTCTGCGACTCGTTGATAGATGCGCGTGCGACAATCTGAAACACGCATGCGGTCAAAGTAAAAGCACGGTTTGGACGGTAGGCCTGAACACGCAATGAACAGTGATGTCCCTGGACACGAAGAACCCGGAAAAAAATCTGAATTGGCATTTGAACCCCGCCACATTCCGGCCTAACGCTTGTTTGTTGATCCCCGCCGCCTTGTCACAAAAGTGATTCCAGGAACAGAGATCGCCATGACCAAAGTCCGTCTTGTGCTGCTTGCGACAACCGCGCTGAGCGCGACGCCATTAGCAAGCACCGCATCAACAAACACCGCATCGCATGCGCAGACCGCGCCTCAGGCACAGACCGCATTGATGCAAGCGGTTCCCTTGCAAGCCGTACCTTTGCAAGCCGAGCCTTTGATTATGGCGCAGCAGGGCGAAGTCGGCCCTGACGGCAAGCCCAAGCAACCGCCGAAGGGCGCCCAGCCGGCTCCGCCGCAGCACCCTGCGCCGCCCGCCGCGGCCCCGCCACGGCCCGCACCTCCGCCGCCCCCCGCCGCACCGCCGCCACGACCCGCGCCGCCGCCTCCCGCGGCACCGCCGCCGCATGTGGCACCGCCCCCGCCTCCGCCGCCACCTCCCCATCCCGCGCCGCCGCCGCCTCCTGCGGCCGCACCTCCGTCGCATCCGACGCCGCCCCCGCCGCCGGCCGCGGCACCGCCGCAGCGTCCGACGCCACCGCCTCCGCCACCTGCTGCGACGCGTCCAACGCCGCCGCCGCCTCCGCCACCACCGCCCCCCGCGGCGGCACCGCAGGCCCGTCCGGAGCCGGCAACGCCGCCTGCCGGAAACCTACAGACACGTCCGGGACAGCCACCGACGCGTCCGGGACAGACGCCTCCTGCCGGGCCGCCACCTTCTGCGCCGCCGCCGGCGGCATCGCCCAATGCTGCGCCCGCCACGCCGCCGCAACCGCCGCAGGGTCGGACACCACCTCAACCGGGCACGACGCCTTCCGCTCCGGGGACGATCCAGCCGCAGCCCGGGACGCCGCCGGCTGGTGGCGCCGCACTTCCTCCGGGCCGGCCCGGCGCTGCACCGCCCGGTGCACCACCGCCTGGTGCGCCGCCGCCTGGTGCTCCCGGCAATCAGAGTGCCGCGCCGCCCCCGACGATGGTCCGTCGTCCACCGCCCACGGTGACCGCGCCGCTTCCGGCCGCGCCGCCGCCGGCACAGGCGTTGACACCGATCGCGCCCGGCGCCACAGCGCAGGGACCACGCCGGCTCGACGACTTCCGCAGCCAGCGCCACGAAGTCCAGGAGGGCGGACGCACCGTCATCACCGAGCCTGGACGGATCATCATCCGCGATCCCGGCGGGCAGGAGTTCGTTCGTCACGACGAGATGGAGCGTTTCCGTTACGGCGCGCGCGACATCCGCACCGAGCGGGTCGGTGGCGAGAACCGCACCATCGTGATCCGTCCCGACGGCACGCAGGTGATTACTGTGGTCGGTACGGACGGCGGGTTGCTGCGCCGCATCCGACGCGACCGGGAAGGCCGCGAGGTCGTGATCATCGACAACAGCTACCGCGATCCGCGCGCGGTCGGCGGCTTCTATGTCGACCTGCCGCCGCCGGTGATCCGCATTCCCTACGACCGCTACATCGTCGATTCCGAGGACGCCCCGCCGGACCTGATCTACGACACCATGGTGGCGCCTCCGGTGGACCGGATCGAGCGGCGCTACTCGCTCGACGAGATCCGCTACAGCCCGTCGGTGCGCCAGTTGATGCCGAGCATCGACATCAACACGATCAACTTCGAAACCGGCTCGTGGGAGATCCCGCCCGACCAGGCGGCGCGGCTGCAGTCGATCGCGGACGGCCTCAACCGCGCCATCCAGCGCAACCCGCGCGAGGTGTTCCTGATCGAGGGCCACACCGACGCGGTCGGCAACGACACCGACAATCTGTCGCTGTCGGACCGGCGCGCGGAATCGGCGGCCGAATTGCTGACGCAGCAATTCCAAGTTCCTGCCGAAAATCTGACGTCGCAGGGCTATGGCTCGCAATATCTGAAGGAGCAGACCTCCGGACCGAGCCGTATCAACCGGCGCGTCACGATCCGGCGCATCACGCCGCTGCTCAACGGCGGCACGGCGTCATTGCCGCCGCCCCCTCCCGGCACCGCGCCACCGCGGTGAGATAGAGCGTTCGAAATAAGAATGGCCGGGAGCAATCCCGGCCATTCTTTTGTTCGGCATCGCCCGTCAAGCGAAGCGAGGGGGCGCCGCTTGCGCCGGCGCACGGAATCTTTGAGCGTTGGCCGCAAGGCTTGGCGTTTAAGGCTTCGCGGTTAAGGCTCGGGTTATCCGTGGAAGCGAAACCGGAGTCCAAGGGTCGAAATAAAGCCGGTCCGCCGAACGTCCGTCGGAATGCCGACTATTGTGTCGCGGTCGCCGCCTAGGTCGTAATACATTATTTCGCTTCGCATCGACACGTTCCGCGTCAGCCCGAACTCGGAACCCAATCCAGCCGTCCAGCCGACGTCGGTCCCGGAATAGCCGCTGGATGGGCACCCCATCACCGGCAATATCGTCGATGGCGAATCGGGGGTACACGCCGCTTTAGCGTAATCTCGTGCGATCGCGGCTCCGCCCTTCGCATACGTCAAGAGCCGGTCCCAATAGGCGTACCCGACGCGAACGGTCGCTGTGGACAGCCAGTTCGTGTCGACTTCGCAATTGGCGAAGAAACCGATCGGACAAGGCCGGGCGCCGTGAGCGTTGGTCCAGGCCAGGTCGCCCGCGAGGCCGAACACCCATCTGCCGACCTGATGATCATATCCGATCTCGCCGCCGCCAAGGAAACCGGCAAAGCGAGGGGCGGTCGCCGCGCCGTCGTCAAGGAAGGTCATATTGGCAGACCCCCAAACGGCCCCCAGAAAAGCGCCGATGTAAAAACCACTCCAATCGTAAGCCGCTGGCACTGTAGGGGCCTTGTAGGTTGTCGCCTTGGCGACCAGGGAAGTGCCGGCCATGGGATCGGGGACAAATTGGTAGCGCAGGCCGCCGTTGACGCCCCAGCCTTCGATATTGTCTCCCGTGCGATAGTCTGCGCGCAAATAGCTTACCCAGGCGGAGTTCACCAACCGCGCCGCAACGCCCAGGCCGAATTGGCCATAGGTGCCGAGGCCGCTGGTGGTGACCGTCGAACTGAGGGTCGGAAGAGGGGCGAAGGGAGCGCCCAGCGCCGAGAAACTGCTTGTCAAACTCGATGAGACTTCGCCTCGAAATTCATGGAAGACGCTTGCGGAGGCGAACGGCTGCCAAATCACGTCGCCGGACGTGACGGTTGTGCCGACCCGCACACCAACACGACCAAGAACGCTTTCGATGTCGTTGACCGTCAAGACCCAAGGAGGGACGAAGCCGGGCCCGACCGGAGTTCCCACGATGCCGGTTCCGGGGACATTCACCGGATCGACGCGGGTTCTTGACCAGATGAATCCAGCAGACGGTTCGATGAACCAATGACTGCCGAGATTATAATTGTAAGCGACGTTCCCGGTAAGACTGATGCCGCGCGCGTTGAAAAGCTGCCCTGACAGTCCGTTGGTGTCGTCGTAGGTTTCGTTCTGGAAGAAATCTCCGCGAACCTGCGCGTCGACGAGAAGCCCTCCGTAACTGGCGGCTGCATAGAAACCAACGAACGGAATTTGCAGGCTGTCGCGAAAGCTCGCGGGCGGATCAAGCCCGGGAGTGGCATCCCGCGTTCTTGATCCCATGTAGCCAACGGTCGCGCCAGCGTGCAAATTCCACCCGTTCAGGTTCAGTCTGGCGACGTCGGTGCCGACCTGAACGCCGGCGAAATCCTCCAGCGTCCGCGTGTTGCAAGTGATGCCGCCCTGTTGAGGCGTCCCAAAATTGATGTTTCCCGCCGTTGCGGTCGTGCTGGCGCTGAGATGACCACCGACGCCGCGCACCCAGACGCCACCACCGAGTTGGTCGGGCTCGGGATTGGCCGGACTTCCGACAAACGCGTTGGATTGAGTCAGGAACGCGGTGTTTATGGAATTGATGGACGTGACAAGCGAGCCAACCGATGCCGACACGTTGGCGACCGCCATGCCTGCCGCCTGAGCCACGACGGGAGCCGTTGCATTCAACCCGTTCAATCCGGTCGATGTACACTGGGCCTGGGCGACCGATCCGGAAAACAGCACAAGTACGCTGGCTGCTATGACCGAGCTTCTTATCTTTGTTATGCTGACAAACATCGTCGGGCAAATGCCCGCTCGTGGAAGGCTCAGTAAGCTAGTCATCGCGATCCTCAGAGAACACTTACTCGGCACGATCGATGGCGGCGCCAGGCAGCATCACGACGGATGTGCGGGGGGTATGCGGCGGCCCTAATTAAACCCAAGGTATAACGACCGGCTCATCGACCGAAAGCGTTGGTGGCAACCGCGCCGTGTTCTGGCCGAGGTTTCGGCGCAGATGTGCTCATTTTACAACAGATTTACGGAATTCCTTCGTGCACCGCGTGTCACGTCTCAAGCGTTCCGTTCAGAGAGTGTGCGGTCGCCGCGTTTGACCGATGCGATGCTCGGCCGCCTGTAAGACACTGCGTGTTCCCACGACCGCAGCTCGCTTCCGATGCGCGCAATTGACAGGGAAATCCAGAAATCGCTAGTTTGAATAGTCAGGAGTCATTTGGGTGTCGGACAAAACTTGGTCGGCTGCGGCTTTTTCTAGGGTTGCGATGTTCGTCGCCTGCCGCGACTTGGCTCTGGTAGTGGTGAATTCATGACTGTCGGGAGGGATTCAAGGAAATCGCCTGCCAAGACACTCTATGATTTGCTGAGTGTTCGCCCAGGTGCCGACGCCGGAACGCTCCAAAGTGCATTCCGCAGTGCCGCGAAGGCGAGCCATCCTGATCTAAATCCCGGTGATCCGGATGCGTCCGGGCGGTTTAGGCAAATTAATACCGCGTATGCGGTCCTTCGTGATGCGAATCGGCGCGCAGCTTACGATCGGCTGCTGGCGTTGGAACGCGCACGGCGTAGCAAGCAGCTCGAGCAGCGAAAGCGTACCGTCATTTCCAAAGCGGCAGTGATTGTCGCCGTCATTTTCGGTGTGGTTGGCGGCTACACGCTGTTCGCGTACGCGAAGAATTCCGTCGAGGTGGCCAGGGTGGTCAAAGTTGCCGCGCGCAAGCTGGCCGACATGACGGGCGTTCAATCGGCAATATGGACGGAAATTGCCGGCTGGCCCCAACTCCCGAACCTTCCGGAGATAGCAGTGGCGCCCAGGCCTGTTGCATCGAGGATGAGCATCAGACCCCCAGCGATCGCCGGCGGAAGACCGGCTGAGATCCATGTCGTCGTACATGTAGCGGAGACGAGCCGCCGAGGTGAGCCGCGCGGCGAAGCCGTACATCGGGGACCTGCTGACGCAGCGATCGCGCCGAGCGGCGTTACGCCAGCAACAAAGACCAATGCGCCTTTGGTAATCGCCAATGTTGATCCGGTTCCCAACTCGATCGGTGATCGGCGCGATGCGACCAACGGCGCCAAGGATCACAAGGCAGGCGTGGATCACAAGAGAAATGAGGGATTTGATCCAATCGGTCAAAATGGGGTTCCGTTAGTGGAACCCCGGTCCTCGTCATCGGAAAAAGACACTGGCCTCGTAACATCATCGTCCTCCAGGACGGGCGACAAGCTGCGAGTGCTCGCGAAGCGGACGGTGACAAATCGCACGTTCAGACAGGCTAGTGTGGAAGGCACGTCACAGGTCGCGCTCTTGAACAGAAACCCATCGGGTTGTGCTGGTTCTTGCTCAAACAACCCATCGCCTCTTTTTGGAGTCGGCTTCTAGTTCCCGCGGCGCAACCTTTTCCAATCCCTTTATCGCGAGCGCTTGATTTGGGAATGAGCCTTCTCTATTGTCCGGGGGTGCCGCAGATCGCAAGACAGTTCGCATCACCAGCTCGGACCCGGGGCCGTCCGCGCGAGTTCGACATCGAGGTCGCGCTGGACAAGGCCGTGCGCGTGTTCAGCGAGCGCGGCTATCATGCGACTTCGATCAGCGACCTCACGGCCGCCATGGAGATTGCCTCCGGCAGCATCTACAAGGCGTTCAAGGATAAGCGCGACGTCTTGCTGGCCGCATTCGATCGCTACAAGGCCACGCGCAATGAGCAAATCCGGCGCGCGGCCGATACCCCCAAAAGCGGTCGCGAGCGGCTGCGCGATGTGCTGCTATCCTACATCGAATCGTCCCAAGGCACGGAGGGGCGGCGCGGCTGCCTTGTGGTGGGCTGCACCGTCGAACTGGCGGGACTTGATCCGGTCGTCGCCGCCCGCGTCTCGGATTCGCTGAAGAAGAACGAGGCGTTTTTAGCCGACCTGATCCGGCACGGCCAGTCCGACGGCTCGGTCCCAATTGGCGTCAACGCCGACGACACCGCCCGCCTGCTGGTCTGCCTGACGCAAGGTCTGCGGGTGGTCGGCAAGACCGGACGCAAGCTCGAGGCGGCGGCGTTGATCGATATCGCGATGAAAATGCTCGCCTGATTTTTTTTGGCTAATTAGGGAATGAATATTCCCTTTATGGAGACCCGATGACAATCGCCACGACCGCCGATATCTCGCCCGATCGAGACACCGTTTCACGAGGCCTGACATTCCTCCTTGCTGTGTCCTGCGGGCTGATTGCCGCAAACATCTACTACGCGCAGCCTCTTATCGGTCCGATCAGTGCGGCGCTCGGCCTGCCGCTGCATGCCGCAGGGCTGATCGTGACCATGACGCAGATCGGTTATGGCGCCGGCCTGCTTTTGATCGTGCCGCTTGGCGACCTCACGGAAAATCGCCGGCTGATCTGCATCGCGATCGGCGTCGGAGCGTTCGCTCTTTTGGGCGCCGCATGTTCGACGCATGCCTTGCCGTTCCTGGTGGCAGCTTTATTCATCGGTCTCGGCTCCGTTGCCGTCCAGATCATTCTTCCCTACGCGGCGCATCTCGCGCCTGAAGCGGCACGGGGGCGCGTGATCGGCAATGTCGCCACGGGATTGATGCTTGGCATCATGCTGGCGCGTCCGATCGCGAGCTTCCTCACCGCAATCTCGTCCTGGCATGCCGTGTTCCTGTTCTCGGCCGCGGTCATGATGGTGCTGGCGATCGTGCTGAGCCGGGCCCTGCCCAGGCGCGCCCCGGTGGCGCAGCTTCACTACGGCGAGCTATTGAAATCGATGTTGCGGCTGGCGCTCGCAACCCGCGTTCTGCGGCGCCGCGCGCTTTATCAGGCATTTCTGTTCGCCGCGTTCAGCCTGTTCTGGACCGTGACGCCGCTGTTGCTGGCAGGTCCGGAATTTGGGCTGTCTCAACGCGGCATTGCGCTGTTCGCGCTCGCCGGCGTCGCCGGAGCGATTGCCGCGCCGATTGCCGGCTACGTCGCGGACCGGGGCTGGAGCCGCGCAGCCACCGCCTTCGCGATACTGGCCGCCGCGCTGGCGTTCCTGATCACCCATATCGGACATCCCGGCTCGCCGCTTGCGCTGGCGCTAATGGTCATCTCCGGGGTGCTGCTGGACTTCGGCGTGCAGGGCAACTTCGTACTGGGAGCTCGCGCCATCTTCGCGCTGGGACCGGAGTCCCGCAGCCGTCTCAACGGGCTATACATGGCGACATTTTTTGCTGCCGGCGCCGGCGGCTCTGCGCTCGGCGGCTGGGCCTTCGCGTATGGCGGCTGGCCGCTGGCATCATGGATTGGCTTCGCGCTGTCGGTCGTAGCGCTGCTCGCTTTCGCCACGGAGTAGCGCTTGCCGGCACGAGATGACGCGCCGCGTGGTTCAGCCCTCGTCGCTCTCGAGCCTGAAGATGCGCGAGCCTTCGCTGGTCGATAGCAAGCCTGTCTCGCCGTAGAGATTGAGCTTGGCGCGGGTGTCGGTGATGTCGAGATTGCGCATGGTGAGCTGGCCGATGCGGTCCGCCGGTGTGAACGCCGCGTCCTCCACCTTCTCCATGCTCAGCCGCTCCGGCTGATAGGTCAGATTGGGGCTCTCGGTGTTCAGGATCGAGTAATCGTTGCCGCGGCGAAGATCGAGCGTCACCTCGCCGCTGACGGCGCGAGCGACCCAGCGCTGCGCGGTCTCGCGCAGCATCAGCGCCTGCGAATCGAACCACCGCCCCTGGTAGAGCAACCGGCCGAGGCGCATGCCGCTGATCCGGTATTGCTCGATCGTGTCCTCGTTGTGGATGCCGGTGACCAGGCGCTCATAGGCGATGTGCAGCAGCGCCATGGCCGGTGCTTCGTAGATGCCGCGGCTCTTTGCCTCGATGATCCGGTTCTCGATCTGGTCGCTCATGCCGAGGCCGTGCCGGCCGCCGATGGCGTTGGCCTCGAGAAACAGCGCGACCGGATCAGTGAAGGTCTGGCCGTTCAGTGCGACCGGCTGGCCTTCGACAAAACGCACACTGACCTGTTCGGGCTTGACGACACAGTCGTCGCGCCAGAACGGCACGCCCATGATCGGATTGACGATCCTGATGCCGCTGTCCAGGCTCTCGAGGTCCTTGGCCTCGTGGGTGGCGCCGAGGATATTGCTGTCGGTCGAATACGCCTTCTCGGCGCTCATCTTGTAGTCGAAGCCATTGGCGGTCAGGAATGCCGACATTTCCGCGCGGCCGCCGAGCTCGTCGATGAACTGCTGGTCGAGCCAGGGCTTGTAGAT
>Ga0137413_10000546_pt1 | contig 12939 bp, 15 predicted proteins | sample CZODoug2_1_16fun_FD_108280 | JGI IMG/M metagenome (GOLD analysis project Ga0137413, IMG submission 108280) | Vadose zone soil fungal communities from Angelo Coast Range Reserve, California, USA - CZODoug2_1_16fungal (Illumina Assembly) | ecosystem: Environmental > Terrestrial > Soil > Vadose... | reverse complement strand
TCCCCCTTTGAACTGTTTGTTCTTTGAGCTTTGGGCGCTGTTTCTTCGAACGCCATAAAACGCGCTCGTCGGGGTGCCCTCCACTCACCTCCCCACCCACAGACTTCCCATGGGTCGCGATGAAGCCCGAAGGACTCGACAAAATAATCACTATCCCACTGCCTCCCTCCCCGCAGAGGATGTTCAGCGTATCGTCAAGATCTGTGAGTCAATGTCACTGTTCTTTAGGACGTGCGTCCAGTGCTCACCCATCTTAGTTCAACGACAAAGAGCACGAGACAAGCGTCCCGAACGAATACACCCAGGGGAAAATATGCAGGTCGATGTGCGTGACTCGTTAAACACTCGAACCCCCCACTCAACGAGTCCGCAGGTTGATACCGAGGGTCAAGCGCGTGCAGATGACACAACTGGTCCGACCGTTGCGAGTCCTTCCGCTCCAGTCGATGCTACACCCAATTCTTCTGACGTCGTAAATTCCCTCCTTTATCAACGCCGATGTCACCTGATCACGGTTTGGACAGCAATCCAAAACCGAAGTATTTTTCGCCAACGGCCGCGTGTGGCGTATAGACCCAGAAACAGGGCAACATTGGGTGGATGAAGACCCCGACATAGAGATTTCTGAGGCTGAGGTCGAGGCCGAAGTTTCAGGAGCAGTTACCTCACCGGGGACTGCGGTGACTGATATAGCAGGAACGGAGACCCCAGAGACGGAGACCGATATCCTCATAGCTGCCCGTGCGCTGATAATCGCAGAGGTTCGTCGAGCCTCTACCCTCCCAAGTACCTCTCTGATCACCGCTTTCAGGAGTCTTCGCGATCTGACCAACCCCCACATTCTCTGATCCCTGGTGACCAACATCCTACACCCTTGGAAGCAGAGGAGGGTTCCGTTACACCCCGACAGGAAGAACATCAGATAGTGGATGAGAGAACTCCCCGAATCAGGGCTAGGTCTTTGGGTCTCGGTAGTCCGGCGCACTCGTCAACTGGCCAACCCCCCGGCTCTATTCCCCGCGGACCATCCACCATCCACCCACAAAATACGAGCGCTCTTGGTGGTGAAGTTGCTGTCACTCCGGATCCATCGGACGCGACCCCAAGATTCAGTCGCCAAGAAAAGGGAAAGAACCGAATGGTTTACTCGGATGACGAACACGAAACGGACGAAACTATGGGTGAAATCCCTACGCCTCAGCCTTTCCAGTCGCGGGAAACACAAAATCCGCAAGAATCTCCACATAGCGACCCTTTCCCCCAGCACCGCTACGTAACCCAAGATGACATCACCCGTATATGCCAGTCCTTCCACGACCTCACTCGGGATATCATCCGAGAGTTGGTTTCAGAGTTAAGAACAAGCTCAAACAGGAGCGAATCAAGACACTACGCCGCTGATGACGAGGCCGAGCACGACACCCCCCGAAGGCGACTCGTTAGGCCGCGCGCAAAATACCCAGGGGTCAAGCGGAGACCTCCGGCTGAGAACACTCTATCGGTTGTTGTCTTTCCTCTCACACTTTTCTCCTTACTGAAATCCCTTTCAGAAACGCGTAAGGGAGCACATGGAGAGGTTGATCCCCGAGGACGATCGGCTACAAGATGTTATACACCCAGATGAGCTACAAGCATGGGATCCTCAGACTGGGCCGTGTTGCACTCCGGCTACGTTCAAGCTCAACCTCGGAGGCACTCCACGTGACGACTGGAACATGTCTGCTAGCAGAGTCTTTGCGGACGATTTCCTCGCCACCCATTCCGACTTATATCCCGACACCTGGGACATCCGACAGACGGTTCTCGAAAAGTCCCAGGCTCGCATTAAATCCCTCATTCGGCTTTACCGTCGGCAGTTTATAGGCGCTGACGTTTTACTCCAAATGAAGATCGCTCAGAGGAGACAGGAAAGGAAGACAAATGTAAGTCACCTCCACCTTGTCGTTATAATATCCTGGCTCTTATTTGTCCCAGCTCTACCATCGTCGCAGAGACATAACGTTCTTGTACCCACAGATGGAGCCACAGCGAGTCATGCTAGAGGCTTTGGGTGTCGACGGCATGTCCAGCGATGAAGAAGTGAGGACCCAAGAGGGGAAAAACTACTTCATTCTGGTCTCGAAGTGGAGAGCCCCAGTACTGGGGCCCTGGCTCCGAATTTTCGATTCCTTGTACTTGCGTCATCGCAACCGAGAAGCACACGGAGATCAGCGTGGCTGCTTGCCACGCAGACGAATTGTTTCTGCCAAGCAAAGCACCTCGCAAAAATTCGTACCTAGCCTTCCGATCAACGCCTACAGGGTCGACTGGTTGGAGCAGCAATTGGATGTCCCAAACATTGTCCACCCCGCCGCACCGCAGCAATACACACACGATTCTCAAATTTCAGAGTATGTCCTTTCCCCTCTCACCATTTTTCCACAAACCTTACGTGATCGATTGAAGGTTGGCCACGGACCCATACCATTCACGGCTCAACTAATCGCACTAATCCGCTATGCTGGAGTCGAGCAGTTGTCCTAAAATGTTAACATAATCGGTGGCCGGTCCACTTGTCTGCCTACCCTCCAACTATACTCGTTTGTCCAGCGTCCCCTTGTCGATCTATAAAGCGTGCTATACCAATTGAGCGTTGTATTGCTGGGCAATATTCAATCTTCTTTTTATATAAGCATTTGTATTCCGCATCAGTATCGATCTTTACCTCCTTCTCCCATCTCGGCTTTGGGTGGAATTTCCTGAATTCCGGTCAACTTTGGCACGGCGCACTCCCTAAGTCGAATGCAAGATCTCGCTGACAAGTCCTTTAGTTTTTTGCCTTTGCCCCATGCAATATGTCGCCTCTCGTGTTTTGCACATGTCGATCTCACTGCAGCAAGTACGACGCGGAAAGGGGCACGTACACGGGAGGTCAACTGGTCAATAGGGCTACCCGTCTTTTACACCGCAAGGATGACACTCGATCCGAAGATTTGAGGACATTTGCGACAAATGTGGCCTCCTCAATCATAGACGAAGATTCCCACCTCGGACTCTCGCGCGGTCTCGGCGACCTATCAACCCTCTCTCCCCTCGTGATGGAAACAACACCTCAGGAGTTGCTGACAATCGAAAGAGAGATTCGCTGTCGTATCCCCTGGGCACCAACCAACTGGGCCCTCATCTTCGTCGCCGACCCAGTCCCAGATCAGGATTTCGAGGACCCGCTCTCTGGACCCAACTATATCCCCAACCACGGTCCTCATGCGTTGAAACCATCTCATCAACGGAACTTAGCTTTCATTGAGAACGAAAACCGGCTCCTCGAGGTCGTTCTTCACTTGAATTCCCTCACCTATCACCCGGAACAACGCGAAGCACTGACAGACATGGCCATCGGCGGCCTCCAAGAAATGATGCACCATAAGCGACGCGAGTGGGATAGACAGAGAAAGAATATCACGGTGGTCGGGAAAGGATTTGTTGTTGTTCATACAGGTTTGGCAACGATATCAATCGCACACCCCAGTTCTACTGACGCGTCCCCCCAGAGGAATATTTGACAGATCGGATTCCACCCGAACCTCCTCTTGCCGTTGCCATGCTGGCAGTACTACTCATGCACCTTGTCTTCCACCTCTCCCGCCGAGCCAGTATGGTGATGCTTGCATCGATGAGGTGTATGCTCTCCTCCCTAGGTGCCGATCGCGACCTTACCGACAAGTTGCCCAATGATCCGAGGTCGGTCATCAACCGCTTCGACCTCGACCCACGATGTTCTTCTTTCCTTCAATGCCCAGCTTGCTACGCGCTTTACCCGTACGCCGGTGCAATAACCTCGTCCGTGAGCGAGATCAGCCATTGCTCATACAAGGCGACGCCGAACAACCCCCCTTGCAACGAGCCATTGTGGGAGGAGCGCCGGTCCGGTGGTAGGACCTTTCTCGCTCCTTGCCGCAAGTACATCCACCAGAGCCTGAAAGAATGGGTTGGGCGGCTCCTAATGCGTCCAGGAGTCGCACAGCTATTCCGTGAGTCCTGCAACCGTCCAGCGACAACAGCCGCGGAGGACATTTGGGACGCTTCTGTTCTCAGGAACTTCAGGGACGTCGACGGACAAAGCTTTTTCCGCGGCAGGGGAGATGAAATACGCCTCGCGTTCAGCCTCAACGTGGACGGTTTCAATCCGTTTCACATGATCGAAGCCAAACAAACGGTTACTTGCACCGCGATCTATATGGTCGTCCTTAATTTCCCTGAACACCTGCGGTTCCTCTTCCGTAATATGTATCTGGCTGGGGTGATCCCTGGCCCAGGAAAACCTTCCCTCGACCAAATCAATCACGCGGTTTCCCTCGTCGTTGCCGAGTTGCTCGAATTCTGGAGAGGGATATATTACACGGTCATACATGGTTCACTGTCCGGGTGCCTCGTCAAGGGGGCGATGATTCCTCTCGTATGTGACATGCTTGCCGCCCGCCAGCTCTCGGGACTCAGCAGCGCAACCTCTACCTTGTTCTGCACCTTCTGCCATCTCGCCATCAATAACATCGAGAACCTAGAAAAGTCTACTTGGCCTGCCCGCAACCTCGCCGCACAGATCGAGGAAGCAAGAGAGTGGAGAGACTGCCAAAGTGAAGCGGAAAGGGATGCTTGTTTCAAGGCGCATGGGATTCGTTGGTCAGTCCTCCTTGATCTCCCCTACTGGAATCCGATACTGTTCTCAGTGGTAGACTCAATGCATGCTGCCCATCTTGGTTTATTCCAATCCCATTGCCGCAAGATCTGGAGGATCAATATCTCCGTTGATGGTGGAGAGGGGACGACCATCCAGCCAACAAAGGATATCCCGCGACCAATCCATCGAGTGTTATCACGATGGCTCACTGCTATCAGCGAAACCCCGGACGCCACTGGTTTACGCAAGCTGTTGTTGGGACCCGATGGGTGTCCGAAGGATGTGTTGTGGCAAATTTGTGTTGACAACGACGTCCGGAGTGCTGGGGGGCGAAAACAACTTGTGGACAATATTATTGATTGGGTGTGTGAAAGCCACGCGCGGTGTGTATGTGGGCTGAATTTGAAGATACAGCGCAACCGAGTGGGCACAACTCCCATTAACCTCCCACCTGGCGCTGCGTCCCCACCGCGATCCTCTGATGATGGCGATGATATCGAATCGATCACATCTGAATCCAGCCACGGCGCATCAAGTTTCCAGCTCCAGGAGAAAATCGATAAAACGAATGAATCATTCATCAAGTACAGGATCGGGGAGTCATCCCTCGGGCGCTCGAAAGCGGAGATATTGAAGGCTATGTGTCGTTTAAGAAACCTCGATGAGCGGGGAACCAAAGAAGACATGATCACAAGACTAATCGACTGGGTATACTTTGTTCCTTCCGTCTGAGATTTATAGCCCTACTGACATGATCCCAAGAGAGGATCAAACGTTCCTCATCCAAGAGAACCAGGACCGAGTGCCGAGCCGAGGGAAGTGCTTGGGAAGAATATTCTGGAAGCCGTATGGGGCGATATGACCCGTACGGAACTCCCATCGTGGATGAGCCCTGCGCCAGGCAATTGGGGGACTCCTGCGCGTGGAAAGCTGACAGCTGACCAATGGAAAGTTATCGCCACAGTCCATCTTCCTATCACTCTTATCCGCCTCTGGGGAACGAAGGAGGACAGGTACTTCCTCCTGCTTTCTAATTTCATGGATTTAAGCGCTGCGGTTCAACTCGCGAACCAACGGATCATCACTCAAAGACACATTGATGATTACGAACGCCTCATCACTCGATACCTCCGAGGCGTGAAGGTCATGTTCAAGGATACTCCATTTCAGCCAATTCACCACGTTTCCTTACATGCGGGGGATTTCCTGAAACTCTTTGGACCTACGCACTCGGTTCGAACTCCCGGATTTGAACGGTTCAATGAGAAGTTAGGATTACAGAACACAAACATGAAGTCAGGTGTGTCGCCTTGCGCGTCTCAATGATTCTACTCCAAAGCTCCGCATTAATCTAGGTGATCTCGAGGCCACATTCACCATGACTGCCTGCAGGGCCGCCAATTTGGAGTGGATTATGCACAGTCGGAACCTCTCCCACCACATTCGTCCCCTCCTGGATGCATTCCTGAAGGTGTCAAATGAGGACCACCGAGGGACCAGACTCGCAGACGAAAACCACTTTCCGCCTCAGAAACCTCCCCAAAATGTTACGCTCGAACTCCACATCCGCAAACTCTTCCTAGATTTGCTGAAAGATATTCCCTCCCTCGCAAAACACAGCCTTGTGTCGTCGGTCCCTCCCACCGTATTGGAGCTTGAGAAGATATCAATCTCCGGCATTATCTACGCCCGGGAGAAGTCCTTACCTCGCGACAGCAACATCATATTCCGGCGACCTGGTGGATCATCAGACAGAGTAGGAAGGATCAAACAGATATTCCAGTCGGAACATGTGACACCCGGAGTAACGTTTTTGGCCGTCACTCAGCATAGGCTTGTCGCGGATCCTATCGCTCAAGGTGTTTATAGACGGTTTGGGTTCGCCGGAGGATATCTGTGCGACCACAAAGAGGACGGTCGCCAGTATGTCATCAGGTCCACCGACGTGATCTCTCACTTCGCCAGGACACCGCTGGTCTGGGAAGGCGAGACGTTGATGCACGCTCTACCGCTGAACTCGGTATGTCGCTGTTGTCGCTCTCCTGTCTGGTAAATGTTCAGGGGCATACAGAAAATGATAGTTTATCAAGTCCCAATGGACTACGCTCTCCCTCAATATTGAAATTGTCCCTCGTGCTCGTCACTGGTATAAAACACTTCAAATTCGCAGTGACCACGCCCAAACCGGCGCTCGGGATTGGAGAGTCCGGAAAAGTAGGGAACAATCACCGCTATCGCATCAGTATTTCCGTAGGAATATCTTTTTGTTTCAATGAATCTCTGTTTTACAAGAAAGAAAGAGAACTTCGTGGCGAACAAACACTCTTTCCGCGGTGCCCAATTCTTCGTGATGAGTACCCTTCATCGTCGTCGGCCTCCGTCGACTCGATCACGATACCTTGGGCCTTATTCTGACCCAACAGGACAATCTGAATCATCTTTTACCCTTCGAAGCAACCCATGTACCACCCTCTGCAACGGAGGCGACTTTATCGGTGCTTTACTTGGGAGCGTTTTGTGATGCGGATGTGCGGACGTTATTCTTCAATCTCCAAGTCGTATAGAGTGTGTTGGCCGCTTCGACGAGTTGCGTGCCGGGGGTACAAGCTTTTCGTGTGCGTCTTGAAGCATTTCTCTCCTGCGAGGAGCCTCATCGCTGACGATTCCTGTCATCACCAGCTCTCTGCGCGCTTTGCAGCGTCTGATTTCCACGGCCACATTATCGCCTCCCACTAAACTGGCGTAAGGACCGGGAACTCCCTCTCCTCCCCCCTCCATTCCGGCCCCAGTCTCCCTCACCAATACCATCCCGCGTGAGCGCACGCCCATCCAACATTGTTCGCTCATGTCCAACCCGTACATCGAACGCGCCCTCCCCTTCACGGACGACTGCGCCCCACCACTATCTTCATCGACGACTTCCCGAACCTCAAAATCCGACTCTCCTCTACCACGGACCCCGAGGCCCGCCGCACCACCCACCCATCGCCCAAGTCTCAATTTGCTTTGACTCAGTCTCCGCCCTCCAGTCAATATTCAACCCCCATGGTTCCTTTTCCTTTTTGCGCGCTTTGTGGGCTCAAACTCGATTACACAAGTTCCCATTTTCGATTTCGATATCTCCCGGGTCAAGTTGGGGCTGGAGATGTATCTTGTGTGGGATTTTTGGCGTTTCGCTTCTGTGGCTGTTGTATCGGCTACCGGAGACAATCGCCTCTTTGGCAAATCAGACGCCCGATCTTTCCCCGATCTTGCCCGATCTTTGTTCCCCTTCACCGACTTGCAGTTCGTCCCGTCTCCGTCTTCGCCCCTGCTGATGGTATAATCAAGCGTTTCTGTCGAAAAGCGCGGCCGTTGGCTACCGGGACCCGTAGATCCACCCATCCCAATTCAAACCCTCCCCCCCTCTCGAAACCTAAAGTGTATGCAGAGTGGTCGGTGGTAGCTATATTGATAGGTGCGCGTGGTATCCTCGACGTATTTTGTTTTTGTTTTCACTTAACCTTTGATCTGCGGGTTAGTGCCTTTCCGTGTCGCCGCAACGCCACAAGGACTACCATCCGAAAAACGCGTCGAAGTCGCGTCTCCCGGCCAGCAGATTGAAGGTTGCGCTTGACGGATCTTTCGGGATCCTGACCTAACCTCTGGAACTCATGTGCCACCCTCTAGTCTGGGGAGTATGCGCAGGTAAGCATGGTTTTGTCCGTTTTGTTACCGTTGGGCTGATTCTTCGGAGAGCCCGGACCCCGTTTCGTTCCAGTGCTTCATCCCCACTCCCTTCCCATTTCTAGCGAGGCGGAACTAAACGCACTCCACTCCCCACCTCCCACGTTCTCCATGGGTTCGTTCTACTTCGACCTCGATGCTTTTCGATTGGTGAAGCCATCTACGAGGATTTGACCACAATTAGTGGTATTCGGCGTGGCGAGGGGCAGGATTGAGATCGAGTCCTCTGAGGATGGCGAAAGCTTCTCTAGAACCTTGACCTAGGGTTAGATTGGAGGCGATGAGGTGAGGTTTTCCAAGAGTCTGTTATCTAATCGCACTGACATGTCTTTCAGATTTTCTTCCCGACGGCTTCACCCGTGCCCCAAACTCAAGAGGTACCTCGCGGAATGGGTCTACCAACCCCGATAAGCCCACAATCCAGGCCACGTTTCGTAACACCTCCGGACCAACTCCGATAAGGCGTACCTACACGACCCTCGTGTCTCGACTCACCCCCCTCCCTCTCGTCTTCTTGGCTGCCTCGATTTTCGTTCCATTGCAGTAAATGCCGCTGATGTGGACGAGAAAACCATTGACAAACAATTTTCATTTGTATCTCGCGCAGCGTGTGGGGTAGCCAACGATACTATTCAGATCTGGGTGCAAGACCCTCTTGCGTTGGGTCGGTTTTTGCTGGCTTGACAGGTCGCGATGCGTCGCGTAATGGTTCAGCTCGCGAATTTCGGTGGTTTGACGGTAGACGAGCTGAGATTAGTGACGAGAATTGTATTTGTTCTTCGTGAGTCTCCTTCTCGACGAAGGGCGGGTGCGAGTATCTGCCAGTCGACCGTTGATTCTGTTTCTGATCGTTCAAGTGTTCATTCGTTGTCAGATGGACTGCCTCAAACTCAAGTATCGCCGGAAGCGTTGGTACGTGCTCTTTTGAATTACCGCCTTCATCCGAAGACTGATTTACGACATATAGGTCGTTCGGGAGGAGTGGTGGGCCTGCCATCTCGGCCGGGCACCGTGGGGAGAGAGCGAGTCTTACTCCTAAGGGGATTTCAACCGCGGTCTTGACCAGGACCGGGGAGACCTGTACCGGTCAGAAGGTAACCCACGCCATCTCACTTTCCCTGTATATTTAATAATCTTCAACGTCAGGGCGTCAGCGCGGGTGATGGTGCCCAAGTTTCCACCGCGGCTGCCATTGCCCGCAATTATCAAGCTCCCCAAGGAGGTAAGGTCCCCGAGTTGAGATCCAGCTCTTCAAAGGCGGCGGCGGCCAGAGGTAGGCACACTGCCCTGCAATATTTTCCTCGTTTCTCGTGCTCATTCTTCGTCCAGGACATTTTCTATATTTACCCCAACGCTCATACCATCTTTGAGTTTCGAAATTAGTTTATTGCAGTAGTGTCCGTCGTCCGCACGGTAGAGCGATTTTAGGGACGAAGGTTCGTCTCGTTATCACATACAAGAAACAGTCGCCGACGTCAAGCCCCAAGTTCGTCCCCCCATCTCTTCCGATGATGTGGTATCCCACGCGATATGTATCTCGCGACAGGTGAGTACTCCGATGTTCCAGTTCGACGTACGGTTTGTACTCGGTTGACCCTCCGCCATTTTCCAAAAAGTTCGAGCACCCCTCTCGCTCCCGGCCAGCCACTCTCAACGCCTACGTTGTGACAATCAGTCAACGATCCGTTTGCTTGGCTCCCTCCCTCCTCATCGTCTTCTCTTTTTTACAGCTTTCTCGTTCTCTTGTCCCTCGGCGCAGTGAATGTTAACATGCATCAACGGTATCCTCCGTGTCTCTATGTGCACAACGACTAACGTTTCGCAGGTTTCCACTCGTTCGATTCTCGTATTTTGTCAGTTGGACCATTGCCAGCTGTCATGGCCATTACACCACACCTCTGTGGGTCACTTGGGTGAAAAGTGGCCGTGAGTCGTGTTGGTTGAATTTTGCGATTATCACTTACTCTTTTGACAGTTGATCCCCTTAACCTTAGTGTCCAGGGTGATCGCACGCTGAAAAGTGAAGGAAGGGTGAGTATCGTCACCCGCGCTCCCGCCCGTGGGCTCTGGTTTTAGGGACCCAGAACGAGTACCTGAAAACGCCTGATGTATATACCATTCGTGAATAATAAGATTAATACGTTGCAGCAGTTTCTGTCGTAAAACGACTTTAGATCGCTCCGTTGTGACTACAAGGGTCTCGCCTCTTTGCAAAGTTAGGCGCTCAACTTTTGTTCTCGTCCACCGACGACACCCGACCCTTGGGTCTGCCTCCACTTCCGCCTCTACCTGCCGATAGTATGATCAAGCGTTTCCGCCGACGAAACGTGGCCGTTGGCGACCGGGATTCGTGTGTCCGCCCGCTCTGATTTCGAATTTCCCGTCTCAAAGCCTGGAATGCATGCAAGGCAGCGCTGCCGGTGCCAACCGAGCCAATGGGTATGGATAACGTCCTTGATGCCTTTCGCCTTCATTTTCGCCTGACCCTTGGCCCGCAGATTGGAGCCTCCCTGCATCGCCGTAACCCCGCAACGACTGCCATTTGAAAAACGTGTCGAAGCCACGTCCACCACCCAATCGATTATCGACCATATACGATGAATCCTTCGGAACTCTAGCTTGGTCCCTGGAATTCATACTTCACCCTCTCGCGCCAGAGAGACGTGGATAGGTGAGTGGACTCCCGCCTTCATCCTTCACCGTTGAGCTGATTCCGATATCGGGCTCAGATTCGTCTCGTTTTTGCCCACGCCGTCAGCGGGACCCTGTGGACTGGCCGCGCGAATCTTTGGAGGGCTGTCAGTGTGAACGATGATCAGATACTCGCGGACTGGGTTGCGTGGTGCGTTATTCCCTTCAGGTGCGTTGACATCTTTGTCGCCGCTGACATTGAGTGACCCCACCTCACCACTAGAAAATTTTAAGGGGTCCCACATTTGCAAAAACCCAAGTCGCGCATCCCCCCAGTTTTCGCGACTCCGTCCACTACAATCGACGTTCTTTCCATCCACCCCACGGCTTCACGGACGGCTTTTGCGCTAGGGTTAAGCGTTGTCCATCTGTTTCCCGTTTTCTCAAGGGCTCGGTTCCGTTCCCCTTCTCCACCCCCTTTCACCCTCCACATTTTTGCAACAATTCCGTCGTGTCTCGCCACCATCAACGCTGCTGACGAGGAAAAGGGTCAGATCACGGCAGCGTCTTCGAAACTGGTCGGCGCACGCCGTGCACCCCCTCGAACAACCACACACCCACACACCTCACCCCCCACCTAGACCCCTTGCGACAACCTCCGAGACTTTGTCTCGAGGTTGGATTGGAAGAACCGAGTACGGTGAAGTGAGGATTCCCCGGGAATTCGTTATCGAACGATACTGACATATCTTGCAGGTTTTCTTGCCAGGAGTTTCATTCGAATCTTAAGGTCCCGTGCGACTACCCTCAACATTGCGGCCTTCTTGTCACTCGTGTATTATACGTAGCTACATAGGTACTCTACAGAGCTGATTGTCAGCGTTGGTGGGTTGCGGGACCAGTGGGGGTTTGACGCAACAATGAGAACAATGAGACCGACCGACCGACCCCCGCAGGACTTCCGATGTGACCACGACCCCACCGAGATCCAACTGGGAAGACCTCCGACACCACCCCAACCCGAGTCGCATGGACTCCTGATTCGGGTGTCCGATGTTGAAGTCCGGTCGCGATTTACGCAGGCTGAACGCGCGGGGTACATTGAGAACTTGTTCTAGGGAAAATTTACAAAGAGATCAGCGGGTAAATAACCGGGGGAAAGTCAAAAATAGAACGTGCAACTTGCGCGGCGGGTAAGGTGGCGCGTTCATTGAGAACATGCCCAAAGAAAAACCGGCGCGTTTGTCTTGGACAAACGCCGGCGCAAATTGAGAAATTGTTCTCAAAGAAAGCGGGGGGGCTGTGTGGCGTACATGCGCAGTATTTTTTTTACTTTGAGCCGCGCGTACGTCCAAAAAATGCCCGCCGCGTTTGCAAAGCGTTGATTGCGAGCACATTTTAAAAGAAATCTTGCCAAACCTGCCGGGTGCGGCAAGATCACACAAAGGACGGATCCACTGGGTAAGTTTTAAAATTACATTTCAATTTGAGCACAAAATACCCGGAGGATTTCGCATTGATCTATTTGTGGACAAATTATAAAACAAACCTGCAGGTCTTGTTTACAAAGAGAGCTGAGCAAATTGTAAAAATGTCCAACACATGCCTGCCGGGTTTGTTGAGGACAAATACACGGGTAAATTTAAAAAATGTTCTCAATGAGACCCATGGGCTTGTGCTGGGTAAAGTGCTTAAAAAATCAAAACTTACTCTCAATTTGCACACCGGGTAAGGGGGGGTCTGCCCCCAGTGCCTCTCGTATTCCTACCCCTGTTTCGAGGCGTTCCGTCAGTCCGTTGAGTCGGACCTCTTTGAGGGGACGGCAACCAGTAGTTCGACAGTTGTTGCTGGCACTGGGGGCAGACCCCCCCTTACCCGGTGTGCAAATTGAGAGTAAGTTTTGATTTTTTAAGCACTTTACCCAG
>Ga0137413_10000543_pt1 | contig 12948 bp, 9 predicted proteins | sample CZODoug2_1_16fun_FD_108280 | JGI IMG/M metagenome (GOLD analysis project Ga0137413, IMG submission 108280) | Vadose zone soil fungal communities from Angelo Coast Range Reserve, California, USA - CZODoug2_1_16fungal (Illumina Assembly) | ecosystem: Environmental > Terrestrial > Soil > Vadose... | reverse complement strand
CAGGAGTAATCTTAGCTAATGCTTCAATGGATATTAGTCTACATGATACTTATTATGTAGTAGCTCATTTCCATTATGTATTATCTATGGGAGCAGTTTTTGGATTATTTTCAGGATTCTATTTTTGGGCTCCTAAAATTATTGGTAAAACATTCAATGAATTCTTAGGAAATATTCATTTCTGGACACTATTTGTTGGGGTTAATTTAACATTCTTCCCTCAACATTTCTTAGGTCTAGCTGGAATGCCTAGAAGAATACCAGATTATCCTGATGCATTTAGCGGATGGAATGCTGTATCTAGTTTTGGTTCTTTAGTTTCATTAATATCTGCTATTTTATTTGCTTATATTATTTATGATATTTATGCTAATGGACGACCTGTTTCAAATAATCCTTGGAATGTTCCTTCTTATTTTACTTCAACAGTTCAATTTAATAGTGATACTCAAACAGCTAATACTCTTGAATGGACATTAGCTAGTCCAATCCCATTCCACGCATTTAAAATGTTACCAGTACAATCTTAGTAATATTTAAATTGGTTTATTTAATTTATAATCCCCTTATTAGTTTAATCTTAATATTTTAATTTTTCTTCCTTTGAATTTATAGGCAATGCACCTTTAAATACTTACATGAGTCCATAGATATAAGGGAGTCGTAGATTTTCTTGAGTGTTAAATTTTTAATTTTCATTTATGAGTTGAGTACATACTATTTTTAATAATTATAATCAACCTTACATAAAATTCAATTTTTTTGAGTACAAGACCCGACACATAAACATGCATTTTGTTACAAGTTTTTTGTATACATCAATCACCAAAATTGTTTATTAAAAATAATAAAGTATAGGGAATAAAGGGGTATAATTAATTAATCAAATTTTATAGGATTAGTATTAATAGCAATACCTTTATTATAGACTAATTTTCGTTTATTTTGTGTTGGAGTTAATTTATAATCAGATTTTTTCAAGGTAATATTAGCATTTTCTAAACTTCTGTACCATTTAGTATGTATTAATTCTATTGAAGTATCTTTCAATAATAAAGATTTCATCATTTCAAATGAAATATCTTTACTATTTTTAAAACCTTTAACTTTACAAATATAATTATTATCAATAGTTATCCCTGCATAGATTTTTGGTCCTAGGAATACAGCTTCTTTAAAGACATATTCTAGTTTTAATAAACCTAAATCTTTTCCTAAGAAAAAATCGGGTAAAGGTTTATCTACGAAAATACTATCTGTAGAGGATTCTTAAGAATACTCAAGTTAAGTATTAATCATAGATTAATCCTTTAGTATCAAAATAATAAATATTAATGTTATTATCAATACAATATTGTTTTAAATTTTGCATATGTACTCTACTATATGAAGTGATCAAAGAAGCTAATCCTACATTAATTTCAAATTCTTTAGAATCTTCAACTATAGATTCAATGAAAAACAAATCATCTTCTAACTTAATTGAAGAAGATAAATTCACATTAACTTTCAACAATTGATCATTATCAACAAAAGAGCATTCAGTAATAGAAGGTTTCATACCAAATCTTCCATACAATGAATTCATTAATAATTTTGCAATATAATTCATTGGTTGATCTTTAGTATATTCCATTCTAAGATTATACATTTTACTAACATAATTTAAAAATAAAATACCAGATTTAAAATGATAACCATTAATAATTTTAAAATCATAATCTTTCAGACCATTAAAATATTCAACAGAAGAGATAATCATTCTAAATTTACCATTAGGTGAAATTGTACGATTATTATGATGAATCTGTAAATATGGGATATATAAATCTTTTTTAGTGCTAACTTCTACTTCTGCAAACCAAATATTATCTTTAGGTATTTCTTCTATTCTAGAAAAAGTAAAGATTTCTCCAATAAGGAAAAAGTTATTAGCCATCATAGATGGATAAAGACTATTCACATCATAACAATAAATATTTTCACCATATGGAATTATTGAATCAGTGGAACCACCAGTGAAAGAACCTCTAATAAAATCATCAATTTTACCATTTAGAATAGGAATCATATCTTTTTTAAGATAATTACTTCTAAAAATAGCAAAGGCTACAGAAGGAGTAGTAGGATATTTATCAATTAATAAGTGAAATTCATCGAAAATTAATTCTCTAAATTTAATTAAAATCTGATACAAAGCTTTACTATCATTTATGCAATATTCGTTAACTAAAATTTTCCATAAATTAAAATCATTTATCATTTGAACTTTTTTATTATAATGAGAAATATCATCCATAATATAAAAATCAATTTCAAGATTACCAATTTTAGGTCCAATGAACACAGGTTCTAAACCTTTAACATTTTCAATTTTAAAATTATTAGCTAAATTAGCTAAAGATCCAGGTAATAATAAAAATGAATCTTTAATTGTAAGAGATACATGCAATTTTCTGTTAATGATTTTTATTAAGATTATTTTTTCATCTCTTCGGATTATACTAATATTAAATTTTTTATGAAGGGAACCTAAATATTTAAAAATAAATATTACATCAAATTTACTTAAATTATGTGCATACACTTGGTATCCTTCATATTTTCTTCTAAATATTTCATTGAATAATTGTTCAGGAGAAGAAGTAAACCAAGAATAACTATTCACTCCATCAAACATTGAATATAAATATGGTGTATGTACTCCATCTTTTAAAATAGTTTCAATATCGAATGTTATGATTTTCGGTTCGCTCCATTCATGAATTTCTATAGGTTTCATATATTTAGTTTTAACTTTATTAATTTTCATACCATTAGTAATAACATTTAAACTATAAAAGGATCCTATTTCATAAAAAGGGGTAAACGTTGAACCATCAATCATCCAATTAAAAATAGGTATTAATAAAAAATTAATCCAAATTAAAATAAAACAAAGAAGGAAAGGAAAAGTCAAATTAAAAAAATCTTTTTCAACATTAATGTCATGAGATCCATCTTCAAATGCATTAATATCTTTTTCTGCATTAATATCAGGAGAACAATCTTCAAATGCATTAAAATCTTCTTCAATTGAATCTAAATATTTTTGATAATTAAATCCAAATATTATTAATTGATTATTTCCCATACTAAAAAATAAGGTTTTAGAAGGATCATTAAAAGTGTAATAAGGTTTATATTCTTGATTCACTTCTGCAAATGCATCTAAAAATGCAAATGAAAGATCATCATCCCCTTTGAACATTATATTAGTGTAATCCGTTGATGAATTTAATTTAGTTAAATTTTTTATTATTGTAAGAAAGTACCCATAAATATTTTTAGAAGGAATATGGAAAGTATTATTTGTATTATCTGCATTAATAATACCTATTGAAATTGTTGTATCTTAAATCCGAGTAGCGAAAATAGTAAAATTCATTTTTTAATTTAAATTTTATAGACATCAAAGTATTATACCTTTTAACCCTTTAATTTAATAATTATCTCTAATTATCTATTTAAAAATTGTAACCTATAAAAAAAGGATAAAATTAAGAATTTAAGAAAATTTCTCTTGAAAAAGAAAACTTGGCTTTAAAAACATAAAAATTAAAAAAGTTTTCCCGAAATTTTATTTTTTTCAAAAAAAACGTTAATAATCGATTATTTTTTGCATTTATGGCACTTTACCTGAGGAAAATAATCGATAAAACCTCTCCCAGAGAGGCGGTAATTTATTTTGAGGGATTGTAATAAAATTGGAATAGTAAAAATTATTATTAAATTTATTAAAATTAAATTTTTAGATATATTTAATATTGTTATATAGGTAAGTAAGGGTATTTATAATATTTGTGTTTAAGTAAAATTAAAAAAGGAGGTAATTATAAAATATTTAACTAATCAATATCAATAGGTATAGTTATATCATGTTCAGCTATAGATTTTAATAGAAAACCCATTTAATTAAGAGTAAATACCTTTAAATTTGACTTTTCCCCTTTTTTAAACTTATAATTAAAAGAGACTATTAAAATAAAAATTGTATAGCCAATAATATATGAAGGGTGACATAACCTTAATAGGGGAAATATGATAATTGGTAATCAGTTATATTTGCAATATAAAAAATGATAGTTCGAGTCTATCTTTCTCCAATATAATAAACCAGTACAGCCTCGGTTGCTTAGTGGTCAAAGCGCTATTCTGAAGATATAGACATGGGAGTTCAATTCTCTCCCGAGGCATATAATAGCAAAAATTATTAAAATTTTATATATCTATATAGTTATTTAAATTAAAATTTGGCATCCGATCGTTCTACATGGGGCAAGCAAATGTTGTAGCGGCCCAATTTAAAATATGTAATTTCTTAATACAGCCGGAATAGTTTAATTGGTAAAACAAATTCCTTGTAAGATTTAAATATTGGTTCAATTCCAGTTTTCGGCAAATATTAGTGTTCAATTTTGCTATTTCATAAAGCAAAGAAGATAAATTAAAAATAAAATGTGTTATCTTAATCTACACATTTATGAGTTGTAGTTTAATTTGGAAAAACACCATTTTTTGGTAATGGCTCATATCAGTTCAAATCTGGTCAACTCAGTTAAAAATTAGAATTAGGTTTAATTATCCTTTCATCTTATTGTTAATTATATGTTATCTTATGTCAAATAAAATTTAAGATAGTAAATAGTCAAAATACCATACGCAAATGTAATCTAAGGGTTTAAATTTTAAGGTTACTAAGTAATTTAAATAAGGGAGCAGAACTCGGGAGGTTGAGTGTCTCCCTTTTAAGGAGAAAGTCCTGGTTCAAATCCAGGTGGTCTCATAAAATATTTTAATTACAATAATTCTTTTTTCCAAAAAAACGTTAATAATTGATTATTTTTTGCATTTATGGCACTTTACCTGAGGAAAATAATCGATAAAACCTCTCCCAAAGAGGCGGTAATTTATTTTGAAGGATTATAATTGGAATAGTAAAAATTATTATTAAAATCACAAAGGGGATTTTATAGATTATTATTTATATCTTCTAATAATCTGCATATTCTAATTAATAAACCAATAATAATATTCAGGAAAATAATAATTAAGATTAAATAAATATTCATTATTCATCAATTTCATTATATTCGCTTAATCTTATTGAATCATTTTTCATTGGAGATTTACTATTAAAATATTTAGCTTGTTCCTCAGGTGTAGATATTGATTTACCTTTACAAAAAATAGCCTTTACTTACAAAATCATTGCAACTGATAATAAAAAAATTACCCGTAAATCTAATGTGAGTAAACCTAATAAAATTAAAATTAAAATTATCAATTCCGTGGATATAATCTTCCGAATACTATGGATTATAAATTATGGGGAACTAAATTATCACAAACTAATGATTTACTTCTAATTAGAAAAAAAGGGAGTAAATTCTTATATGAAATAACTCTGGTTAAAAATAATGTAGATTTAATTTACAATGTAAAAATGATTTTACCAAATAATGAAGTAATGTTAACTTTTAAAGATATTAAATCTCTTAATGATCCATTGAATACTTTCAATAGATATATAGGAAGCAATGAATATTATTTTGTAGATGGAGTATTAGAATTAAGAATAAATCCTTGGAAAACTTCTTATTTAGAGTCGGTGAAGGATATTTCTTTGAAATATACTTAAGTTGAGTATTCTATAGAATCCTCTAGTGAATCTTTATAAAAATAAATTTGGGAAAACAATAATCCCTGAAATTGATCAAAGATTTATTACTTTAGACATAGAAACTCAAGTTATTAATGGAACTATTAATCCAATATTAATTTCTATTTTTGATGGAAGTAATCACTATAATTTTTATTTACCTGATTATAATTCTGTTGATGAAATGATTTTAAAAGCTTTATCCTTTTTATTAGAACCTAAATACAATAAATATAAAATTTATATACATAATTTATCTAATTTTGATGGTATATTTCTAATGAAATTTTTAGTTAAATTAACTTACAATAATCAAGAAGTAATCATTAAACCTACTTTAAAAGATGGAAAAATGATTAATATTGACATTAGATACGGTAAATATAAAATATCATTTAGGGATAGTTTGTTAATTTTATTAGCTAGTTTAAAAAAATTAACTGTTGCATTCAATGTTGAAGCTAAAGGTAATTTTGATTTTAAAAAAGTAGATAATTTAAATGTTACAGAATTAAACGATTATGATCTTAGAAATGAATTAATTATTTATGCTTCATTAGATTGTAAAATTCTTTGTGATATCCTAATTAAATTCAATGATTTAATTTTTGATTTGTTTAATTTGAATATTAATAATTATCCTACTCTACCTTCACTTGCTTTTGGTTTATTTAGAAGTAAATATTTAATAGAAAATGAAGTTTGTACTATAACTGGACAAGCTTATAATGATCTAAAACAAAGTTATAGTGGAGGAAGTACTGATATGATTATTCCTTATGGTAAAAATTTATACTATTATGATATTAATAGTTTATATCCTTATTCAATGTTGAGTAAACCTGTGCCAATTAGAAATATGAAAGCATTTACTGGAGACATTTTAAAATTTAATCCGGATGCATTCGGTTTTTTTGAAGCTATAATTAAAACTCCTAAAGATTTAGATATTCCTATTTTACAAATTCATAATAAAAATAAAACCATAAGTCCTTTAGGTAAATTCAAAGGTTGGTTCTTTTCTGAAGAACTTCGTAATGCTATTAATAGTTTCGGATATAAAATTGAAATTATTAAAGGATATACTTTTGATAAAGCTAATATTTTCCAAAAATATGTGGAAGATTTATATACTCTAAGATTGCTTTATGATAAATCTCATCCAATGAATTATATAGCAAAAATTTTAATGAATTCACTGTATGGACGATTTGGATTAAATCCTTTGTTAAATGATACTGCTATTATTGATAAAAGCGAATTAGATGGTTTTATTGATTCATCAGAAATAAATGAATTAATTGAATTTGACAATAAATATTTAATTCAATTTATAAATAATGATAAAGCAGAACAATTTCTACAAGGTACAATAGCTTCTGAAATTAAATCTAATGTTGCTATTTCTAGTGCAATAACTGCATATTCTAGAATTATTTTAAGTAATATTAAAAAATATTGTTTGGATAACAATATAAAATTATATTATTTCGATACTAAAGGATTAATCTATGATTAATACTTAACTTGAGTATTCTTAAGAATCCTCTACAGATAGCATATTTATTGATAAACCTTTACCTGAAGATTTAGTAGGTAAAGCAATTGGTCAATGGAAATTAGAAGCTACAATTAAAGAAGCTGTATTTATTGCTCCAAAAGTATATGGGTATATAGATAAAGAGGATAATGAAATTGTGAAAGTAAAAGGTTACAAAAATAAAATTTCATTTACTGAATTAAAATCATTATTAACTTTAGATAGCAAGTTAGAATTAAAACAGGAAAAATGGATGAAATCTTTAGAAAAAGGTAATATTACTATTTTAGATCAAATTTATACTTTAGTTCCAACGTCCAATAAAAGACATTTAGTGTATAATAAAAATAGAATTTTAGAAAAAACATTACCTTTTAATATTGAAGATAATTAATTTCAATTACCAATTACCAATTACCAATTACCAATTACCAATTACCAATTACCAATTACCAATTACCCCCTTCTCGCATAGCGGCGCATAGCCCTCGCATAGCGGCCCATATACAATTTCCAATATTTTAATAAAAAATATAAATTAAATTAAATTTAGAACTTGAGTTTTTGTGGAGAATAGTGTTCCATAGTTAATTATTATTAGAAAAAATATTAATATTATATTTTTAAAATTTGATATTCAAAGTTATATTGAAGATAATGAAGATAATTAAATTCAATTACCCCTTTCTTATTAGATTTTTATTATATACAATCATCAAAATAAAGTTTTTAGGGGGGGGTCTAATTACGAGCGTTTTATTCATACTGTTTTTGAATATTTCTATGTTTTTTACGATTTTTTTTTTTGAGGTTTAGGAACTTCAATTAACTTATCATTAGATTTTAAATTTTGTTGTTCTTTAACAACTATTTGTTTAATATCTTTTTCAGTTTTATTTACTTTATCTTTAATAAAATCATTTTCTTGATTAAAATAACTTAAAACATGTAATTTTAATGAATCATATCCTAATTTTATATCATTAATTATCTGATAATCTTGCCAGTTGAAACCTACAATAATTAAACCTAATAAATAAATAATAAATTTATTAAATTTAATGAAATATCTAATTAATTTATAGCTCATTAATATCCCAATAAAAGCTAACAGAGCTTTAATCCATTTTATTTTCACGATGTAACTATATATATTTTTAAAAAACCGACTTGTTCTTTTTATCATTTTGAATTTAATTTGTTTTTCTATCATCAATTCCCTGACTCTTGCATATGTACGAAGAGTAAGGGTTTATTTAAAGGGATTGATTAATTATATTTTGTAATTTAAATAATTTTTATAATCTTTTTGATTAAAATAAATAAAACTAATACTTATGTTATTAGCACTTATTATAATTGAATCATTATTAATTATATACAGAAATTATAACTAATCCTTGGGTAATATTTGCTATATTAAGTGTAATAATTATAACAGGTGTAATTGTAATACATCATTATGATTTATCTATTAATGATGTAACAGTTTATACATTTTCCCATATAAAAATGGGATTTGTAGCTACTATTACTTTCATTATGAAAAATTTAAAATGGTTAAAAATAGAGGAGGAGATGGTCAATCACCTATCGATCCTAATGATGATTCTGATATAATTATTTAAGATGAAAGAAGTAAAAGTCCCATAGTACAAACTAGAAGTCCTACTTTAGATGAAGTATTTCCTATTCCATCTACTAGTGAAATTAATTTAAATAGAGAAAGAGATATATTAGATGATATATCTGATACTAGTTCTTTATTAAGTCATATGGAAAATCAATTGAAAACTTTTAATATTAACGGGCACTGTGAGATTTGAACTCACGACTTTTTTGAAGTTCTCGTTTTCAAGACGAGCGCCATAAACCAGACTCGACCAAATACCCTTTACGTAGGAGAAAGAATTATTTTATTAATGATATTTATTACTTAAATTTGTTATTTAATTTATTAAATAATTTAACTTATCCTTTTACTTTATTTTTTACAATTAGTAAAATTCAATTGGTTATTTTCAATTTCAATTATCAAGGCTATATTGAATCTTTACAACCCATTAAATTAAAAGAAGATGAAATTGTAATAGATGATTTAAATGTAGATAATACTTCTACAGCTTTATTTAGTTTCATTTTTTTAATTGTAATTAAACTATTGTTTGTTCCCTTTTTATGGTGGATGTTAGATGGTAACGTTTTAACTGATCAATCTATTGATAATTTAATTCATTCTTTTTCTCCACTTATTTTACTTTCCAGAATTAAATCTCTTTTCTCAAATGTTAACTTTACAATTGATAAATTTTGGGATTATTTAAGTTTTTTTACATTTTGGTTAATATTTCTTTGGTGGATCTTTGCTTGGACAATCTTGATTTTTAACTTATTATTGGGAGTAAATTATTTATTTTGGTACATTTACGTTTTTTTAATAAAATTTTTCCCTTTTTTCTAATTTTACCCCGTTTTCTAAAAACTGTCCTTATAATTTTCATAAAATATATTTGAGTTTTATGAAGGTGTTTTAAAAAGGTGCTATCTCATCAAATAGTTATTTATCTTCAAAATCCATATACCAAAATGATTATTTGGTAATTTAAGGTCGACCTTTCCTTTTTGGGTAAGTACATGGAGCCATTTAAAAATGGGGTGCTTCAATGCACGATAAATAAAATTAAATTAAAATATGAAAAATAAAATTTTTAACACTTTCACGTTCGCAGTAGGTACTCAAATATTAAATAATGCATTGATTAAATCTGCATTAAAATCTTTTTACAATGAAAATATTGATTCACTAAAAGGTGATCAACAATTCATGTTCCTTTTTAAAATAAGTTTTCTGAATGAAGAAGGTTTACCTTACATTAGAACTTTAGGTCCATTAATAATAAGTAGCAAAAATGATTTCAGTAAAATATATAAATCATTGTGCATTAGATTAGATATTAGTGATGAAAATTACAAATCTACTCCAATCAATGAATTAATATTTAATTATAAAATATTTTCTGAAAACATTCAACAGTTTAAACAACCTAAGTTAATATTCAAAAAGTAAAAAATAATAATTTAGAATAAATTTTTTGAAATATTTCATTCCTATTTTTACTAAAGAACAAGATAGTTTTATTAGAAAATCTTATTTTGGTGGAGGAGTTCACGTATTCAAATCATTTGCTAAAAAAGTATATCATTATGATATTAACTCTTTATATCCATTCGTAATGCTTAAAGCTATGCCTTTTGAATTAATTAAAATATTTATTCCAGATACTAAATTTAGATTAAATGATAATTTTTTTGGATTCTGCAAAGTAGAAATTACTATCTCTTCAAATTGTAAATTAATATTATTACCACAAAGAATAAATGATAAAGTAGTTTATCAAAGTGGTACTTTTGTAGGCATATATTTCTCAGAAGAATTGAAATTATATTCTAGAAATAGTTATTATAAAATTAAATTTTTAGAACTTTATGAATTTAATAAATTTTATCCTTTCAAAGAATTTGTAGATACTTTTTACAATATTAAAGTTAACAGTAAAGGGGTGGAAAGATTTATTTCTAAAGGTTTATTAAATAATTTATATGGATTCTTTGGAAGAAAATATGATATTTTAGAAACTATTAGTATTAATAATGAACATTTAGAAAGTTACTTGAGAGATTTTAATATTAAACATATAGAAACTAAAGATAATTATTCTACTATTACTTATATTTCTGATAGTAATTATCATATTAAAGCTAATGTTGCAATATCTAGTGCAATTACTAGTTATGCTAGAATCCATATGCATCCATTTTTATTATTAAATTCAACTTTATATTCCGATACCGATTCTTTGTTTTCAAGTAAACCTTTACCTTCAAAATATATTGGTAAAGAAATTGGATTATTTAAAGATGAATTGAAAGGTAAAACTATTCAAAAAGTTATATTTTTAGGTCCTAAAAGATACGGATATTGGTTTTATGATGAAAATAATCATAGAATTGAAAAATCAGTATATGCAGGTGTAGAAAGAGATAGTTTAACTTTCAATCAAATTAAAAAATTATATAAAAAATAATTTAATAAATCCCCTTTTTTATTAATTAATTAAAATAAATTTTTTTTTTCTCTATTAACCTAAACTCATGAAAAGTTAACTCAAAAACCTCAGGCGAAGTAGCGGAAATACAAAAAATGATTAATATAAAATCCCTTTTAATTCCGATTTAGATGTAAGAAATCCGTTTGAAGATATTGATTAAAATAATTTATTTTTAATAAAAACCTCAGGTGAAGTGCCATAAATGCAAAAAACAATCAATTTTTAACGTTTTTTTGAAAAAAATAAAATTTCGGGAAAACTTTTCGGATTTTACTTAAATATAAATTTAAATAATGATTCTATATTCTTAACTAAAACAATATTAAATGTAATTAAATTAATTTTAAATAAATTTCAATCATAATCCTTTTACTATTCCAATTTTCTTTAATAATTATATAATAAATTTTCGTAACATAATAATAATAAAATTTTGTGTTTATATAACTTTATTTGTACTCTCCCTTTATTCTTTGTACATATTCACAAGATTAAAGGTTAATTAATATGAGTAACTCTGAATATAATTCATTACCTGATAAAAACTCCCTGTAATTACTAATTATCAGATTATGTATTTTATAATACTCCGTTTCTTTTATTAAAAATATAAATTTTGTAATTTTAACTTGAATGAAAACCTTTTTCTTTAAAACGTGGATAATTAATCAAATATAAATTTACAAATAAGATAAATCCTACTCTACGAACATATCTTGATTAATTAATTAATCACAAGCTAGAATAAGAGGAATATTATTTCGTTTAGACATTAAATTTTTTATTCTAGCTTGTTTTTTATATAACAACTGCGCATCAGGGAAAATTTCCCAGAAAACATCTACAAAAAAAACCCCAAAACGATTTAAAATGACACAAAAATAATAAAAAATAAAAGAGATAATATAAATATTGCTAATAAAAATAAGCAAATAAAATACGACAATAAAAAAAAAAATTGTAAAAATAGAATAAAATCAAAAATTCTAAAATATAATCAATCTTTTTAATTGTTCAAATTTAATTGTAAGAATTTAATTTTGGTTCTGATTGAACGTTTTTCAGTAGTTTTGAGACATGCAAATCGTTGTTACCGAAAATTTATTAAAAAAAAATAAAAATTAAGGAAACAAGGTGTAAAGGTGAGGAATGTAAATAAGATAACCTGAAGTCTCCATAAATAGGAGATATCTCTATGCTATTTTAGAGAAATAAATAAACTATGATTTATTAAAGAAAGGAAATTTTCTGCTTAAGGATTCTATTTATGTTGATTAGGTAGTTGGTAGGGTAAAAGCCTCCCAAGCCGACGATCAATAGCCAAGCTTGATAGAGCAAATGGCCACATCGGGAATGAAATCTCCCAAGTAGTAGTTACTACCAGCAGTCAAGAATATTAGTCAATGCTCGCAAGAGTGAACTAGCTAACTGAAATCATACTTGTGTCAAGTGTGATAACGTAAGGGAAGATAATGACATTACCTTACTATTAGTGTTGTCCAAAACTGGTGCCAGAAGACTCGGTAAGGCCAGAGACGCGAACGTTAATCGTCCTAATCAGGCGTAAAGGGTGTGTAGGCAGCTTTAAAATTTTTCTT
>Ga0137413_10000539_pt1 | contig 12973 bp, 15 predicted proteins | sample CZODoug2_1_16fun_FD_108280 | JGI IMG/M metagenome (GOLD analysis project Ga0137413, IMG submission 108280) | Vadose zone soil fungal communities from Angelo Coast Range Reserve, California, USA - CZODoug2_1_16fungal (Illumina Assembly) | ecosystem: Environmental > Terrestrial > Soil > Vadose... | reverse complement strand
TCATGCTCTCGATGCTGGTGTCGAAGTAACGCGTGTCGTAATGCCACGTGCGGCCGGCGAAATTCAATTCGCCGGTGTCGGTGTTCTGCCCGAACTTGGTCAGGTTCAAACGCACTTCGGACAGTCGATTGAGACCGATCCATTGCGCAAGGCTCTTGTCCCGCAGGTAACCGCTGGTGCGCGCGGCGCTGCTCACCGCGACCATCAACGCCGCCAAGCCCATGGCGACGATCATCAACGCCACCAGGACTTCAACCAACGTGAAGCCGCGCGCGCGCCGGCGGCTCATGTGCGTTTTTCCGGTTGATCCGAATTCTTACGAGAGATCCTACCGAGAGCATCGCCGTCGACCGATGCCTTCGCGTTGGACGCTTCGCGCTGCAGCGTCAGGCGAAACGGCGTGCCTTCGCCGCTCGCCGCAATCGCGACCTGGGGATTCGGCGTTTGATCGCTCGAGAGGTTTCGGTCGACGGGTTTCAGCACCACGACCTGCGCATCGAGTTGCAATTGAAAACTCAAGCCCTTGGGCAATTCCCGATGTCGAAATTCGTGTTCCTGGTCCATGATCTGCCAGCGGTCACGAGCGGACTCATACACGACGAATTCATACGCCGCGGGTTCGATGCGAAGACCAAAGTCGCGCCCTTCGAGCAGGGCACGCTCGTGCAGGAGGCCGACCAAACCTTCGATGCGCCGGGTCTCTTCATCCAGTTGCACATCGCGGCCGGTGACGCCGATGGACAACACGGCCAACGAAATGACGACGGCCATGATCACCACGACCACCAAGATTTCGACGAGCGTGAAGCCCTTATCTTTGATCGAGGGTACTCGTGCTGATGTCGGCGTCGTAGCCTTCGCCGCCGGGTTTGCCGTCGCGCCCATAGGTGATGATGTCGAATTCGCGTCCGTCGGCACCGGGACTCGCATACTGGTAAATGTTGTTCCACGGATCTTTCGGCAGCGAGGGCAGGTAGCCGCCGGACCGATAATTCGTGATCGTGGGATCCGCCGGCTGTTTGACCAGTGCCTGCAGCCCCTGTTCGGTGGTCGGATACTTGAAATTATCCAGACGATATAGATCCAACGCGGTTTGGATGGCCCGAATATCGCTTTGCGCGCGGGTCACGCGGGCCTTGTCGACATTCTCCAGAATTTTCGGCACCACGAGAGCGCCAAGCACTGCGAGAATGACCACCACGACCATAATTTCGATAAGGGTGAAACCGCTTTGCCGATTACGCATATTGACCTCGAAAATTCTTTCAATGATACCAAAATGGGCGGCACCGATGCCTCGTGACGGCATAAATCGACTGGCGCGCATCGCTACGGCTCTGCAATGGGATCGCGGCCGATGGCTTTGGTTGCTTTTGATTTTGTTGGTGCTCGGACTCATGTTGGGTCTCGGCGACAACGTGAGTGAACTGTTGAGCTACGATCGCGGCGCCATTGCCGCCGGCGGCTGGTGGCGGTTGCTCACAGCCCACATCGTCCACTTGGACGCCCATCACCTGGTATTGAATGCGCTTGGCTTGGTGTTGATGTGGTCGTTGTTCGCCGCGGATTACGATGCCGTCGAGTGGTGCGTCATCGTGCTCGCCGGCGCCTTGGCCATCAGTTCGGGTCTGTGGTGGCTCAGTCCGCGTGTGGCCTGGTATGTGGGCGCTTCCGGCGTGCTGCACTCCGTCATGGCGGCGGGAGCGGCCAAGCATCTGATCGATCGGGCCTGGGATCGCTGGATTCTGATCCTGCTGTTGAGCGCCAAACTGGCTTACGAGCAGTTTGGCGGCCACGAGCCGCCGCTGGTGGTGGTCGACGCACATTTATATGGAGCGATGTGTGGTTTTGCAGCCGGAGCGGCGCTCACGGGGCTGCAGTCTTTGGGCGGATCGCTATAATTCGCCACCATTCCAGCGGCTAGGGGCCTTGCATGACACTTGCGTTCGTTTTTCCCGGTCAGGGGTCGCAGTCAGTCGGCATGATGAGCGCCCTGGCAAATATCTCGCCCGTGATCGAGGCGACGTTCGCCGCGGCGTCGGAGGTATTGGGCTACGACCTGTGGCGGCGCTGCCAGGAAGGTCCGGCCGAGGCGCTCAATGCCACCGAATGCACGCAGCCGGCCATCCTGACGGCGGGCGTGGCGACGTATCGATTGTGGCGCGAACGCGGCGGCGCTGTACCTGCCGTGATGGCCGGCCATAGTCTCGGCGAATTCACCGCGCTGGTGGCAGCGGGAAGCTTGGATTTCGAGACCGCCGTAGACCTCGTGAAGTTTCGCGCCGAAGCGATGCAGTCGGCGGTGCCGCAGGGCGAAGGGGCGATGGCGGCGGTTATCGGATTGGAGGACAGCGACGTCGAAGCCGCGTGCCGCGAAGTGGCCGGCAGCGGCGTCGTCGAAGCCGTCAATTTCAATGCGCCGGGCCAGGTCGTGATTGCCGGGACCGAAGAGGCCGTCGCGCGCGCCATCGAAGCCGCAACGGCCAAGGGAGCCCGACGTGTTTTACGCTTGCCGGTGAGCGTGCCGGCGCATAGCTCGTTGATGTTGCCCGCCGCCGAAAAGCTGCGGGAGCGGCTGGCCGGCGTTCAAGTCTCGGCCGCGTCGGGCATTGCGGTCTATGGCGTGGATGTGAAGACCCACGCACAACCCGATCGGATTCGCGCGAGCCTGGTGAAGCAGTTGCACACGCCGGTCTATTGGGCGGCGACAGTGCGCACCATGATCGCCGCGGGCGCGACCCAGATCGTCGAGTGCGGACCCGGCAAGGTCTTGACCGGCTTGAATCGCCGGATAGACAAGAATCGCGACCTCAAAATGCTGGCCCTCGAGGATGAGCCATCCTTGAACGAGGCGCTCGCGCTGTTGAACCTTTGATGAGGATTTTCATATGCTGAATGAAGAAGTAGCGTTGGTGACCGGTGCGTCGCGCGGTATCGGCGCCGCGATCGCCGCCCGCTTGAGCCGCGACGGTGCGCGCGTCATCGGCACGGCAACGACCAGCGACGGCGCGTTGCGTATTTCGGAAAGTCTGGCGGGGCAGGGCGGCCGCGGCGTCGTTCTCGATGTCACCAGCCAAGAATCGATCAATGCAGTCATTGCCGACATCGATGCGAAGGAAGGGGCCATTGGAATCCTTTGCAACAACGCCGGCATCACCCGCGACATGCTGCTCCTGCGCATGAAGCAAGAGGATTGGGACTCGGTGCTGCAGACCAATCTCGCCTCGGTATTCCGGCTCTCGAAAGCGGTACTGCGCGGCATGATGAAAGCTCGAAAGGGGCGCATCATCAGCATTGCCTCGATCGTCGGCCTGACCGGCAATCCCGGCCAGGCAAACTATGCGGCGGCCAAGGCGGGCATGATCGGATTCACCAAATCCCTCGCACGCGAGGTGGGGTCGCGCGGCATCACGGCGAACGTCGTCGCCCCCGGTTTCATCGATACCGACATGACGCGGGCGCTCGACCAGTCGACGCGCGAGACGTTGAATGCCCAGATCCCGCTGGCCCGGTTGGGGCAGCCGGCGGACATCGCGGCTGCGGTGGCATTTTTGGCATCCTCCGAAGCTTCGTACATCACGGGGGAGACCCTGCACGTCAACGGCGGCATGTACATGCCTTAGGTCAAGCCTTTTGTCAAGATACCGGGGAATTGCGCGTCTACGGTAGCCGTCGCGGTCGCGTTCACATAAAATACGCGCCCTGCCGATATCGGAGGCTGGCCGCGGGCCCTTGCCGAGCGGCGCATTTTTGTCTAGCTATCCCGAAAGGACACCATAACGATGAGTACTGTTGAACAGCAAGTTAAGAAGATCGTGGCCGAACAGTTGGGGGTGAAAGAAGAAGAAGTCACCAATGACGCCTCGTTCGTCGACGATCTGGGCGCAGACTCGCTGGATACGGTTGAGCTGGTGATGGCGCTCGAAGAGGAATTCGAGACGGAGATCCCGGACGAGGATGCCGAGAAAATCACGACGGTTCAGCAGGCCATCGACTACATCAATTCTCACAAGTCCAAGGTCTGAAAGCGCGGGCCTACGTGCAGCAAAGCAGTCCTTTGAGGAGGCGCGGTTGAGCAAGCGACGCGTCGTGGTTACGGGTCTCGGAATCGTCTCGCCGGTCGGCAACGATGTGGCGTCCGCTTGGGCCGCGATCGTGGCAGGGCGGAGCGGCATCGGCCCCGTGACGCGCATCGATACCACGACTTTTCCGACGCACTTCGGCGGCGAAATTCGTCAGCTGGATCTCGAACCGTATTTGAGCGTAAAGGATGCGCGCCGCATGGATGCGTTCATGCAGTACGGCGTCGTCGCCGGTATGCAGGCCATGCGCGATTCGGGACTCGTGGTCACCGAGAGCAATTCGGATCGCATCGGGATCCTGATGGGCTCCGGCATGGGCGGACTCGAGTCCATCGAGGAAACCTACGATAAGTATCTGGAGACCCATTCGCCTAAGAGGGTGTCGCCGTTTTTCATACCCGGCAGCATCATCAACTTGGTGAGCGGCCATTTATCGATCGCCTTCAACATCACCGGGCCGAATCTGGCGGTCGCGACCGCCTGCACCACCTCGACGCATGCGTTGGGGCTGGCCATGCGGTTGATTCAGTACGGTGAAGTCGACGCGATGCTGGCCGGCGGCTCGGAAATGGCCACCTGCGTCACCGGGATGAGCGGCTTCGCACAGGCCAAGGCGCTGTCCCAGCGCAACGATGATCCGCAGGGCGCCAGCCGCCCGTGGGATAAGGATCGCGACGGCTTCGTGATGGGCGACGGCGCCGGTGCCATGATGCTGGAAGAGTACGAGCTGGCCAAAGCCCGCGGCGCCAAGATCTACGCCGAGATCATCGGCTTTGGGATGAGCGGCGATGCCTTCCATGTGACCGCGCCGCCCGAAAATGGCGAAGGCGCGCGTAGAGCGATGGTCAAAGCGCTCGTCGATGCCGAACTCAATCCCGATCAAGTGCAATACGTCAATGCTCACGCAACATCCACCGAACTGGGCGATCGGGCCGAGACCACGGCCATACGGCGAGCGTTCGGCGCCGCTGCGGACAAACTGGCGGTGAGTTCCACGAAATCCATGACCGGACACTTGCTCGGCGCGGCCGGCGCCGTCGAGGCGATTTTCTCGGTGCTTGCTCTGCGCGACCAAGTCGTGCCGCCGACCATCAATCTGGAACAGCCCGGCGAGGGCTGCGATCTCGACTATGTCCCGAAGCACGCTCGGGAAATGGCCCTCGAGTACACGTTGTCCAACTCGTTTGGGTTCGGTGGTACCAACGGTTCGCTCATTTTCCGTCGAATTTGAACCTCTGCGGCTCGTCGCGCGGTTTCCGGACAGGTATCCGGGACTGCTCGAGAGCAGCGCACCCATCGGTACCCTCGTTGCCGGCGGCGGCCGCTTCGATATCCTGCCCATGAGTTGCGGCGAATGTTTGCGTCTGGGCGCCAATCGCGGATTGTCCGGGCCCCATGCGGCCGGCGCGGAGGGCTTTTTGAGCGCCCTGGAGGACTGGTGGAGGGCATTGCGGTCCCTCGGCACCGCGGCGCCGCTGCCGTTTACCGGCGGATGGCTCTTGTACTTGGGTTACGAGCTGGCGGCGGAGATCGAACCGCGTTTGCGCTTGCCGCCGAGCCCCGACTCCGTGACTGCGCTCGCGATTCGTGCTCCGGCGGCATGGATTCGCGACCGCTCGACCATGCAGACATGGCTCGTTGCCGAGCCGGGATATGAGGCGCTGCTGGATGCGTTCGAAACACATGTGCAGGAGGTGGCGGGACCGCTTTTCGCCAAGATGCCGGCGGGGGGCGCGAGATTCGAGATACAAGAAGAGAATCCTGCTCGGTTCCTCGGCGCCGTGTCCCGTGCGCTCGATTACATTGCCGCGGGCGACGTGTACCAGAGCAATTTATCGCGCCTATGGCAGGTGAGATCGGACCTGCCGCTCGACCCGGTATCGATTTATGAAACTTTGCGGTCTACCAATCCCAGCCCATTCGCGGCGATGATGCGCTATGGAGATTTTTCCGTGATGAGCTCATCGCCGGAGCGACTGCTGTCCATTCGCGGCGGCATTGCTTCCACGCGGCCGATCGCCGGCACGCGGCCGCGTGGGACTTCGCCCGAGACGGACGCGGCGTTGGTGGAGTCGCTGCTGAACAACGAAAAAGAACGCGCTGAGCACGTGATGTTGATCGATCTCGAGCGCAACGATCTCGGCCGAGTCTGTGTAGGGGGTTCGGTGCGAGTGGACGAGTACATGGTTTTGGAAACCTATGCTCACGTGCATCACATCGTGTCGAACGTGAGCGGGCGGCTTCGCGGCGACGCTTCCCCGATCCAAGCGATTCGCGCCTTGTTTCCCGGCGGGACCATCACCGGCGTTCCCAAGGTGCGCTGCATGGAAATCATCGCTGAACTCGAGGGCATGGGGCGCGGCGCCTATACCGGCTCGATCGGCTATTTGAACCGCGACGGCAGCTGCGATCTCAATATTCTGATCCGCACGCTGACCGCGGACGCGGGCGCGCAGGGGGAGGGCGCAGGTGCAGGCGCGGCTCCGATCAGGTTCAGGGCCGGTGCCGGCATCGTTGCCGATTCGATCCCGTCGCAAGAGCTTGCGGAGACGCGGGCCAAGGCCAAGGGAATGCTGCGCGCGTTGGAAGCCAACTCATGAACTCATGGATCAATGGCCGCCCCGACAGCGGGGTCGATTACCGAGATCGCGGCTTGAACTACGGAGACGGCGCCTTTGAAACCATGCGGGTTCGGCGCCGCGCCGTTCGCTTTCTGGACTATCACTTGGAGCGGCTCGGCGATGCGTGCCGGCGCCTTGCCATCACCGCCCCCGACCCGGGGCGGTTACGCAACGAACTCGTGCGCATCGCGGCGCATCGGCCCGAGGCGGTGATGAAATTGATCGTCACGCGTGGGATTGGTGCGCGGGGGTATCGGCCGAGCGGGCGAGAGCGCTGCACCCGTGTGATCTCCCTACACCCGCTGTCGCGAAAGGCCATGGAGGAGTGGCCCCGAGCGGCGCGCGTTCGCATGTGCGCGATGCGGCTCGGTGTGAATGAGACTCTCGGCGGTCTGAAGACGCTCAATCGTCTCGAGTCGGTGCTCGCGCGCGCCGAATGGACGGACGCTCGCGTGTGGGAAGGGCTGTTGCGAGACAGCGATGACAACATCGTCTGCGGCACCATGTCGAACTTCTTCATGAGACGCGGATCATCGTTGATAACGCCCAAGCTGGATCGCTGCGGGATCGCCGGCGTCATGCGGCGTTGGGTGCTGGAGCAGGCCACCCTGTTGAAGCTGCGCGCGCGCGAGGGCCGATTGCGCTGGGAAGACTTAGGGTACGCGGATGAGGCGTTCATGACCAACGCCGTCGTCGGCATCGTGCCGCTCACCGTGATTCAGCATGGCCGGGAGCGGGTACGCCTGGCTGAACGGGACACTGCGAGTGCGCTCTGCGGTCTTTTGGAAATGCAGTGAGGCGTATCGTCCGCGTCGTCTTGTCCGTGATCGTGCTGCTGGTTTTGGCGGCAGCGGGAAATGAAATTTGGAAAGGACTGCGTAGTCTCGATGAGCCTTTGAATGTTGCCGCGCCGCTGCGGTTCAAGGTGGCCGTAGGCGCCCGGTTTGCGCATGTGGCGACGGATCTGGCGGCGCAGGGCATCGTCGCGCGGCCGCGGCCGTGGGTGTTATATGCCCGGTGGAAGGGCCGCGCCAGCGCCATCAAAGCGGGCGAATACGAGATCCAGCCGGGAACAACACCGCGGCAATTACTCGAAAAAATGGTGAGCGGCCAGGTGTTGCTCCATTCCCTGACGATCGTCGACGGGTGGCGGGTAGCGGATCTACTGCTCGCCATACGGCGCAACCCCGACATTCTCTCCACGCTTCCCGCGCCGAGCGCGCCATCCGCGAAGCCGTCGGACCTGATGGAAAAATTGGGGTTCCCGGGCCTCGATGCCGAAGGGCAGTTTCTGCCCGAGACGTATCGATTCCCCAGCGGCACCAGCGATGTCGACCTGCTGCGCCAGGCGCATGCCGCGCTGACCCGGGTGTTGAACACCGCTTGGACGGAGCGCGACGCGACGATACCGGTGCGCAATGCCGACGAATTGTTGATTATGGCGTCCATCGTGGAGAAGGAGAGCGGAGTGCCGGAGGAATTGCCGAAGATCGCCGGGCTGTATCTGCACCGATTGAGCATCGGCATGCGCCTGCAGGCAGATCCGACCGTTATCTACGGACTGGGCGAGTCCTACGACGGCGACCTGCGCACCGTCGATCTGCGCACCGATGGGCCCTACAACACGTATACCCGGACGGGTTTGCCGCCCACCGCCATCGCCCTCCCCGGGGCCGCCGCCATCGGGGCGACGGCGCGTCCTGAAAAGACCGACGCGTTATACTTCGTAGCCTCCGGAAGGGGCGATGGCAGTCACGTATTCTCCGCGACCCTCGAACAGCACAATGCCGCGGTGGCGCGGTTCCTCGCACGGCAACGTCAAAGGGCAGCATCGGAGTCGGCGCAATGACGAGAACTTCAGGGCGCTTCTTGACCGTCGAGGGGATCGAAGGCGTCGGTAAGAGCACTCAGGTCGCTAAGCTATCGACCGTCCTCGCGCACAGAAATATCGCGCATGTCGTGACACGCGAGCCGGGCGGCACGGCATTGGCGGAAAACATTCGCGATTTGGTGTTGAGCCCGCGCGCAGAGACAATGCCGCCGGCGGCGGAGCTATTGCTCATGTTCGCGGCGCGCGCGGTGCATCTCGCCAATCATATCGAGCCCAATTTGAATGCCGGTCGGTGGGTGGTATGCGATCGATTCACCGACGCAACCTATGCCTACCAGGGGGCCGGCCGCGGCATGAGTCAGGCGGACATTGGATACTTGGAGAGCTTCGTACAAGGCGCCCGGCGCCCGGATCTCACGTTGCTGCTCGATGTCCCGGTCGATCTCGGACTGGCACGGTCGCGGCAGCGCGATGCCGGCGGCGCTCGCGATCGCTTCGAGCGCGAGCGCGGGGAATTCTTCGAGCGCGTGCGCGAGGGATATCTGCTGCGAGCCCGCGCGGAGCCCGATCGCGTGGCCGTCATCGATGCCGCGGCATCGGTGGACGAAGTCGCCGCGCGCATCATGCAGGTGTTGGAGTCCAAATCGTGGATTTCCTGAACGCCGATTCGCTGCCATGGCTCGGGTTGTCCCAGCAACGGCTGCGCGACTCGCTGCTTGCGCAGCGGTTGCCGCATTCCTCGCTGCTGCTGAGCACGCCCGGTCTGGGTGCGGAGTCGCTCGCGAATTGGATGGCCGCTCTCGCCTTGTGCGAGTCGCGGACGGAGCGCCCCTGCGGAGCCTGTCCTTCGTGCTCACTGCTCCGATCGGATAGTCACCCGGACTACTATCTGGTTCGGTTGGAAGAGGATGCGAAGCAAATCAAGGTGGACCAGGTTCGGGAATTGATCGGCTCGTTGACCTTGAAGAGCTATCGCGGCGGCTACAAGGTGGGCGTCATTGAAGGCGCCGAGGCCCTCAATGCCAACGGTGCCAATGCCTTCTTGAAGACGCTCGAAGAACCGTCCGCCGACACGATGCTCATCATGATCGCGAGGCCAACCCACCGCTTGCCGGCGACCATTGCAAGTCGCTGCCTGCGTCTTGCCTTACGGCCGCCGCCCAGGGATGCGGCCATCGCGTGGCTCAAAGCGCACGGGAGTCCCGATCAGAACTGGGATGCCGCTCTGACGCTTGCCGGAGGCGCACCTTTGTTGGCCCTCGAACTGAGCAACGCGGGCATTGCCGCGCTCGAAACGGAGATGCAGGAGAGTATGCGGGCCATAGCGGCGGGCGCGGTGGACGTAACGCTGCTGGCCGATCAGTGGGTGAAGTCGAACCTTGGCTTGCGCATCGTGTGGCTTGAGAACTGGATCACACGACGCGTACATACGTACCTTGGCGAGGTCCCTTCGAGTCAAAGTGCGGAACGCATCCGCTTGCCTGGCGCTTTACTTAAGCCCAAGATAAGAGCCCTGTTCGAGCTGTTGGACGCCGCGAGAGACCTGCGGCGACTGGCATCGACCGGCATCAATCAACAGTTGGCCTTGGAAGCCCTGCTGCTCGGCGGTCGAACAGCGCTTACGAAATGAGGCATGGTAGTCATTGCGAAGTCCAAGTAACAAACCCGGGTTGCTGACCCTCACGATCAAGGACAAGAGCGCGCTCTATCTCGCGTACATGCCGTTCGTGAAAAACGGCGGCTTGTTCATACCGACCAACAGCAATTACCGCTTGGGCGACGAAGTATTCATGCTGCTCAATCTCATGGGCGAAGAGGAAAAGCTGCCGGTTGCGGGCCGTGTCATTTGGATGACTCCGAAGGGCGCGCAAGGCAAGCGTACCGCCGGCATCGGTGTGCAATTCAGCGATCAAGATCGCGGCAACACACAAAAGAAGATCGAGAATTATCTAGCGGGCGCCCTGGGCGGCGACAAACCCACCCACACGATGTAAGGCGCTACGCGCTACGCGCCTATCGGACGGCGTCGCAGCGACGCCGTAGATTCGGCGCGCAGCGCCTAACTCATCCGCGGCGCGAACGGGCGGCCTCGGTTGCGGCGAGACCCCCTTTCAACACATAGGCTTCGAAGCCTCGTTCGCTCAGGATGTAAGCGGCCGCGGAACTGCGCCGACCCGTGTCGCAGCAAACGACGTACTGTGTCTTCTTGTCCAATGCGTTGAGTTTGAGTCGAATGAAGTACAAGGGGATGTTGACCGCATCGTCGATGCGGAAATTTTGAAATTCACTCGGCAGCCGGACATCGAGCCATTTGCCGCCGTTGGCGACGATCTCGCGGGCGGCGTCATAGTCCAGCCACTGCAGCAAAGGTTCGTTCAGAAGTGTCTGGAAATCGGTTTTGCCGAGCCGCATCAATGTGCCGTCGGTTGCCATGGTGACCGTCGCGTTGCGCTTCGCCTCGGCGATCAAGGCTTCTTCGCCGAAGCTATCGCCCGGCCCCAACTCGGCAAGCTTGATTCCCTCTTTGTTCAACGGGGTCTCGCGCGTCACCACGCACTTGCCGGCAACCACGACGTAGAAATAGTCGCCCTCGGTGCCCTGCTTGATGACTATATCGCTCGCGCGGTAGTTGATGCGCTGCATGCGCATGAAGATGGCTTGGATATTCGCGGGCGGGATGCGGTGAAACGCCTTGGTTTGCAACAGGGTGGTCATCCAATCGCCGGTCACGTCCAACCCGTCGCCGCGCAGCTCAGCCACTTCGTATTGGCCGGTCTGGTCCCAGGTCAACAGCACGTCGAGCAAATCGCTGTCGATCACGATGTATTCGAGATCGTTGGCGGCGCGCGCCGTGAACTTTCGCGGCAGGCCCGGAGCCAGTGCCGCGCGTGCCTCAGGGGTTCCCGCACGCACCGTGCCTACAATGCGGTCATCGGCGCGCAGCTCGATCTGGCCGGAGACCAGATAGAAAGTTCGCTTGTCGGTATCGCCCTGTTTGAACAATACCCGCCCGGCGCCCAGGTCGTGAATATGTGTCTTGCGCGCAAGCGCATGCAGGTTCTCAGCCTTTAGTCCATCGAGGGGCGAGAAAGTTTTCAGTATTGCGAGATCGAGCGGTCGTTCGTCCATCGAGAAATTGCCGGCGCCTTCGTTTACAACCCTATGATTTTGGCTGTGAATGCTATCACACGTAGATCCACGTCCGACCTGCATTAGGTCACATTGCACCCGTCCCGGCGCGGGACCTTGTGGCGCAGCGCGGCGGTTTCCCCGGTCACGCCGCCTGTCGGGCGTGCTGGTGAATCGTAAAGTCGCAAATCAGAGGTAAGTGATCGGAGAATTGCACGCCCGGCATCTCGAACCGATTCACTTCGATTCGGGAGCTGTGCAATATAAAATCCAGCTCCTTGCGCGGGCTGCTGCTGGGGTAGGAAGGCAAGCCGTGCGCATTGGCATTGCTCAAGCCGGCCGCTTGCATGAAGAGATAAAGTTCGTGGTCGCCCCAATAGGTATTGAAATCGCCGGCCACGATCACCGGCTTGGCCGTCTTGCGCACCAGATCGTAGAGATAGCGCAGCTGGTACTGACGATGCCGAAACTTCAGCGACAAATGCACCAGGAAAATGGCGATGTCATCCAATTCCAACTCGATGATGAGGCGCTTGATCCCGGTATCGAAATAGTGGAAGCGCTCGCCTCGCACGCGCGGCGCAGCCAGGAAGGCATTGGCCTGTTTGCGCACGATGGGTACCAAGTGGTTGACCGAAGATACGCCATATTTGCACTCAAACGTGGAGTAATGGCCCAGGGACCGCGCGATGAAATCGGCCTGGTTGACCATTCCGGTGCGAATGGAGCCGGTGTCGACCTCGATGAGCCCCACCACGTCCGGATCCTGCTCCTTGATGAAGTCGGTGATCTGCGACAGGACCTGCCGGCTCGAGCGCAGGTATCCGGCACCCGGGACAGGAAGGTGGAACGCGGGCCCGGTTCCGGTGGCATAACGGATGTTGTAGATCAGCAAACGCACTGGCGGGGATTGTATCGACGCGCAGTACTTCGCGCATGACCATCGTCAAGTTACACTAGGAGGCATGTCGAGCCCTGCCAACCCGATTCGCCTGTTCGTGACCCACGTCTGGGAGGAGAACGACGACTACACGCGAATTTTCGAATACCTCGAAGCCTCGGGCACGTTTTATTATCGAAACACCAGCCAGCCGCAGGCAAAACGCCCCATCGACAGGGAAAGTCAGCGCGAAGATTTGCGCCGCCAGATCGCCCCCTGCGAGGTTGTAGTGGTCGTGCCGGGCGTATACCTTGCATCACCCGAGCTGGTGCTATTCCAAATGACCTTCGCCAAGGCGGCGGACCGGCCGATCGTCGCCATGGACAATTTCGCCTCCGTCGAGCCGCTGCCGAAAGCGATCGCGGACCTG
>Ga0137413_10000537_pt1 | contig 12991 bp, 11 predicted proteins | sample CZODoug2_1_16fun_FD_108280 | JGI IMG/M metagenome (GOLD analysis project Ga0137413, IMG submission 108280) | Vadose zone soil fungal communities from Angelo Coast Range Reserve, California, USA - CZODoug2_1_16fungal (Illumina Assembly) | ecosystem: Environmental > Terrestrial > Soil > Vadose... | reverse complement strand
AGCAGGGGGGCGTGCGATCGGGCTGCGGGCCGACATGGATGCGCTGCCGATCCTCGAGTCGTCCGAGTCCGGGCACCGCCCGGCGCGGGACGGCTTCGCGTCCCGCTGGTCGGGGTCGATGCACGCGTGTGGGCACGACGGGCACGTGGGGATGGCGGTGGAGCTCGCCCAGCGGCTCGCGGCGGATCGGCCAGAGGCGTCGGTGACGATCTTCTTCCAGCCGGCGGAGGAGGGTGGCCGAGGTGGTCGGGCAATGGCGCCGACCGGGCTCGTCGACGGGATCGACCTGTTCCTGGCCGTGCACCTCGGCTTGTCGCTGCCCACCGGGGCGCTCATCCCGACGAACGATGGGCTGCTGGCCAACTCCAAGCTGCGGGCGGTGTTCCACGGTCGGGCCGCGCATGCCTCGCTCGCCCCGCAGGACGGCCGCAACGCCTTGCTCGGTGCCGCCTCGGCCACCCTCGCGCTGCAGGGGCTGACCCGGGTGGCCGGGCACCAGACGCGGGTGGCGGTCGGCCGGATCAGCGGCGGCACGTCGAGCAACATCGTGCCCGATACCGCCGAGGTCCTGCTGGAGACGCGCGCCGACGACGGCGCGGTCAACGCCGATCTCGAGGAACGGGCGCGCGCCATGCTCGCCGGCGCCGCGCAGATGCACGGACTGACCGTCGAGATCGAACTGATCGGCTCGGTGACCACCGCCCGGGCCGACCCCTCGGCGGCCGAAGCGGTGACGGCCGCCGGGCGGGCTGCCGGCCTGCGGGTGGTCGAGCCGGCCGCCGACAGCGCGGTGGCCAGCGACGACGCCACCGCGCTGATGCGTCGCGTGCAGGCCAGCGGCGGTGCGGCCACCTACGTCGGGTTGGGTGCGGACCTCGCCGGTCCGCACCACACCCCGAGCTTCGATTTCGACGAGGCGGCGCTCGCCCCCGGCGTCGACTTCCTGGAACAGCTGATCAGGGCCTGAGGGTCAGGAGGCCAGGTCCGGCCGGTGCGGACTGCGTTCCCCGGCCTCCACCGGGACGGTGACGGTGTTCCCGGCCGGCGGCAGCGGGCAGGTCGCGAACGCGGTGAACGCGCAGGGCAGGTTCACCGTCCGGTTGAGGTCCAGCACCACCGTGCCATCCTCGGCCGGATCGTCGGTCTTGAGGATCCGGCCGCCGCCATAGGTCGCCTGGCCTGAGGTGCCGTCGCGGAAGTGCAGCGAGAGGCCGCCCTCCTTGCCCGCCAGCGCGACCACGCTCTGCCGCGTGCCGTCGAGGTCGAAGTGCACCGCGCCGACCGCGGTGAAGTAGTGGTGCAGGCCCTCCACCACGGCGTCCACGGTGATCGGGCTGGGCTCCGGGTAGGGCTCGTACCGGCCGGTCACCACCCACCGGGAGCCCACCGGGAAGGTGGGGACGCCGTCGAACGCGGTGCGGGTGATTGCTTGCGGATCCCGGACGCGCAGCGCGTAGCTGTCGGTGCGGCGGATCACCTCGACGCGTCGTTCGCCCACCGTCACGAGCACCCCCGGCTGGCCGTCTTTCGGCTCGATCCGGACCGTGCCGTCCACGGTGACACCGTCCACCCCCAGCTCGTCGCCGGGTGCCGCGGTGATTTCCACGCCTCCGTCGTCGGTGCTGCGCCAGCTGCCGGGCAGGTCCGGGTAGCCGGCGGGCGCATTGGTCAGCCAGAGCAGGGCGGTCAGGCTGAGCCACCCGTGCGGCTCGCGCAGCACCGTTTCGCGCTCGGCGTGCCAGCTCGTCCAGGCCTCGATGAGCTCGGTGTTCTCCGTGGTGGTCATGGGGATGCACCTTTCGTCGATGGTCGCGACACTGGCTATAACTCCGATGACGCGATCGGGCATACCAGCTCCGACGAATCTGTTCGCGGTAGGAGGTTTCTCATGGCGCATCTGTTGCTGTTGCTCCGGCACGCCAAATCCAGCTGGGATGATCTAGCTCTGGCTGACCATGATCGCCCGCTGGCCAAGCGCGGCCGTCGAGCCGCCGAACTCATCGGGGAGCACCTTCGTGCCGTCGGTCTCCGCCCGGGCCTGGTGATCTGTTCGTCGTCCAGACGCACTCGGGAGACTCTCGAGCTGCTGGACCTGGACGGACCGGAGGTCCGGCTCGAGGGCGCCGTCTATGAAGCCAGCGAGAAGGAGCTCATCGCCGTCGTCCGTGGCCTACCCGAGGCAGTCCGATCCGTGCTGCTGATCGGCCACAACCCCTCGATGGGCGACCTCGCCGCGTGGCTCAGCGGCCAGGACCGCACCGAGGCGGCCAGTCGGCTGCGGGAGAAGTTTCCCACCGGCGCCCTGGCGGTGTTCGAGACCGACAAGACGTGGCGCGACCTTGAATCCAGCGGCACCCGGCTGGTGTCATTTCGGACTCCGCGAGGCTTGGCCGGCTGATTTCGCCTACCCCGCGGGTGCGTTCATGCCGCGTCGACGTCGGGTCAACAGCTTCGCGCTAGCGTCGAGCCATGGCAGTTCGAGCAATTCGCGGCGCGACTCAGGTCGATGACAACTCGCGGGAGTTGATCCTCGAGGCGTCCGCGGAGCTGGTCACCGAAATGCTGGGCCGCAACGGCATAGACAGCGACGACCTGATCTCCATCATCTTCACCACCACCCCAGATCTGGACGCTGCGTTTCCTGCCTATGCGGCCAGGACGATGGGGCTCACCGATGTTCCGCTCATGTGCGCGACAGAGATCGCCGTTCCGGGGGCAATGGAGCGGATAATTAGATTGCTGGCGCACGTCGAAACTGAGCACCCTCGCCCCGCGATCAGGCACACCTATCTGCATGGCGCCGCGGCGCTCCGCACGGATCTCCCTCGGTAACGCCCCAGTTCAACGCCGTACCCGGAGAGGAACACCTGTGCCTTCCAGGATTCTGCTCACCGACGGCTGGCTGATCCCGATGGCGCCCGACCTGCCCACAGTGATCCGCGGCGACCTGCTGGTTGAAGACGGCCGGATCGTTCGGGTTGGCCAGGTCGGTCCGGTGGCCGACGCCGAGGTGGTGAGTTGCACGGGCCGGATCGTGCTGCCCGGCCTGGTGGACACCCATCGGCACACCTGGCAGACCAGCCTGCGGGCGATCGCCGCTGACTGGACCCTGGGTCAGTACTTCGAGCGCATGCGGGGCCGCCTCGGCGACGGCTTCCAGCCCGAGGACATCTACGCCGGGACCCACCTGGGCCTGCTCGAGGCGCTCGACGGAGGAATCACCACGCTGGTCGACTGGTCCCACAACATCAACTCGCCGGCTCATGCGGACGCCGGGTGGCAGGCCCTGGTCGATTCGGGAGCGCGGGCGGTGTTCGCCTACGGAGTGAGCAATGCCCAGGCCATCGGGCGAGACAGGTCCCCGCACACCCGGGACGTGGCCCGGCTGCGCAAGGAGCTGGCCACCTCGGATTCCGCGCTGGTCACCCTGGCAATGGCGGTGCGCGGCCCGGAGACGTCCACCGTGCGGACCTGCGCGGCTGACTGGGCGCTGGCCCGGGAGCTCGCGGTGCCAATGACCGTGCACGTGGGCGGCGGGCTGCGCGGCGCGGGCGGCGGAATCCGGACGCTGGCCGAGCACGGCCTGCTCGGCCCGGATACCACCTACGTGCACTGCAACATGCTCGGCGACGACGAGCTCGACCTGATCGCCGGCTCCGGCGGGCGGGCCTCGGTGGCGCCCGAGGTCGAGTCCAACATGGGCCACGGCCCGGCGGCGACCGGCCGGCTGCGGGCCCGCGGCATCCCCACCGGGCTCTCCGTGGACGTGTGCACCAACGTCGGTGGCGACCTCTTCGCCGGAATGCGCACGGCGCTGACCGTGCAGCGCGGCCAGGCCAACGCCGAGGCACTGGCCAGGGGCGAGACACCGGCCAGTGTGTCGATGACCGCGCTGGATGCCCTGCGGATGGCCACCGTGGAGGGCGCCAAAGCCTGCGGGCTGGACGACCGGATCGGCAGCCTGGTCGCGGGCAAACAGGCCGACCTGCTCGTGTTGCGGGCCACCGACCTGAACCTGGCACCGGTGAACGACCCGGTGAGCGCCGCGGTGCTGGCGGCGCACCCCGGCAATGTGGAGCACGTGTTCGTCGCCGGCCGAGCGGTCAAGCGGGACGGTGCGCTGGTCGGTCAGGACCCGGCTGCCGCGGTCGCCAGGGCCGAGGAATCCCGCGATCGGCTGCTGCGCCGGGCCGGGGTCGACTGGCTCCCGGTCGCCGCGCCGAGCAGGTCTTCGATCCCGACCTGATCCGCCGGTCTACCGGGGATCGGCGGTGAGGCGAGCGGCGCGGCTGTGCAGGTAGCGCTGTTCGGGGAGGCTGGTGGTCAGCCGCGCGGCGGCCTGGTAGCCGGACCGGGCGGCCTGGTGATCGCCGGCCATTTCCAGCAGGTGCGCCCGGACCGCGTGCAGGCGATGGTGCCGGGCCAACCGGTCATCGCGGTCCAGAGGTTCGAGGAGAGCAAGCCCGGCCCGAGGGCCATCCACCATGGCGACCGCGACGGCGTGATTGAGCGTCACCATCGGATTGGGGGCAAGCCGCTCGAGCAGCTGGTACAGCCCGACGATCTGCGGCCAGTCGGTGTCCTCGGCGCGATCCGCCTCCGCGTGCACGGCGGCGATCGCCGCTTGAAGCTGGTAGGGGCCGAGCGGAGTGTGCGCCAGGGCATCGGTGATCAGGCTGATGCCCTCGTTGATGGACTCGCGGTTCCACCGGCCGCGGTCCTGCTCGGCGTGCGGGATCAGGCTGCCGTCGGGCCGGGTGCGGGCCAGCCGCCGCGCGTCGGTGAGCAGCATGAGGGCGAGCAGCCCGGCTACCTCGCCGTCGTCGGGCAGCAGTCGACGCAGGGATCGGGTGAGCCGGATCGCCTCCCTGGTCAGCTCGCCACGCTGCAGGTGTGCACCCGAGGTGGCGGTGTAGCCCTCGTTGAACACGAGGTACAGCGCGTGCAGGACGGAGCGCAGCCGGTCGGCTCGCTCGCCCTCGGGCGGCAGGTGGAACTGGGCTCCGCTCGCCTTGATGCGACCCTTTGCGCGGCTGATCCGCTGGGCCATGCTCCCCTCCGGGACCAGGAAAGCCCGGGCGATCTCGGCCGTGGTCAGGCCACCGACCGCGCGCAGGGTGAGCGCGATCTGAGACGGCGGGGTGAGGCTGGGATGGCAGCAGAGCATCAGCAGGGTCAATGTGTCGTCCTCGCTGGTGAGCCGCTCGCTGTCCGCGGCGGGCGCAAGCAGTTCCTCCGGCGGTGTGCGCGAGGCGAGCTTCTCCTCCCGTTGCCTGCTGGCCAGCTCCCTGCGCAGCTGGTCGGTCATCCGGCGCGAGGCGACCGTGATCAGCCAACCCGTCGGGCGCTCCGGCAGGCCGCTTCCGGGCCACTGGGTGGCGGCGGCCAGCAGCGCTTCTTGCGTCGCGTCCTCGGCGGCCTCGAAGTTTCCGTAGTGCCGGGTGAGCGCGGCGAGGACCCGCGGCGCCAGTCGACGCAGCAGGTCCTCGAGCTCCCCGGGGTTGCTCACATCTCCTGACCGGACATGTCCATGATCGGGCGCACCTCCACCGCGGCGAAGCGGGCGTCGGGGAAGCGGGCCGCGATCTCGACGGCCCGCTCCGGGCTGTCGCAATCGATCACGAAGTACCCGGCCAGCTGCTCCTTGGCCTCGAGATAGGGCCCGTCGGTGGCCACCGGGACACCCTCGCGTATCCGGATGGTCTTGGTGTTCACCGGGTCGGCCAGTGCGGTCCCGACGACGAACTCGCCAGATTCGGTGATCTCCCGGTGCAGCTCCTCGGCCTGCCTGGTCAGCTCGGCGCGCTCATCCGGCGGCATGGCCAGGAACTCCGGCGTCCGCAGGAAAATCGGGTGCTCCCAGCTCTCCGGGTTGCTGTAGATCAAGAGCAGGTACTTCATGTGAACTCCCTCCGGTTGCGGTCAGGCGGTGCCGGCCAGGCCGATCATGTTGCCCTCTGGGTCGGTGAAATGCGCGACCACCAGGTCCCCTTCGGCGGCCCGCTCCGGCTCCGGCCCCATCCTGCGCGTGCCGCCGAGGCTCTCCGCCTTGCGCAGCGCGGCCTCGACATCCGGGACTCCCACATAGAACAGGACGCGGGGTTGGAAGCCGTCGCCACCGGCCACGCCGCCGTTGATGCCGGTTCCGTCACCGGTCGAACTGCCCTGCACGAACCCGTAGTTTCCCGGCGTGGAGACCGCCTCGGTGGACGCGTCGCCGACGTCGAACTTCCACCCGAACAGCTCGCCGTAGTAGTCGCGAAGCTTCGCCGGATCGGTGCCGATGATCTCGAAGTGCACCACTGCATGTCCCATGACCAGTCCTCTCACCCGCCGAGAGCTCGGCGCTTCCACAGCAGAGGTCGGAGCCGGGGGTTCGTTCTCGACATCCTCCGGCCGGTCAGGTCGGGAAGATCGTGATGCGTGGTCGCCTTTGGGATTGGTGGTCATTCAACAGATTGCTTTGGACGGGAGAACAGCCAGTTACTTCAGTCTGGCTTCCGCCTTGTCTGTGGGGTCGGGGACCCTAGTACGACAGCTGCGGATTACCGGCCCCGGCATGAGCCTGTCGGCTTCGGCCTGCCAACGAGCCGGCCCTACTCTGGGCCCACGGCCACCGCTTGATCATCTGATGTCGAGAGACTGTCTCCCATCAACACGCTGATCTTGTTGCGTCCTGTCGAGGCCGTCCAACGCCGAGATCTACGCCAGCGGGGTATTTCGCGATCGACACCCCGCTGAGGTAGATCTCGGCGCCCCCGCCTCGGTACCCCAGCACAATCCGCCCAACACCCGCCCAGCATGACCGACCGTCTGCCGCCCGGAGCCGTTCGCCGAGATCGACGTGGTGCAGCTTGGGCGAAGATCAAACCTGAATGGTGTCGATCTCGGTGACCGCGCCGCCGGTCCCCGACACAACGGACGATGATCCGCGGTGGCCGCCCTACGTCAGGGGCCGCCACGCCGAAAGATCAGGAACTACCGCTGGACACTAATCTAATAGCCGGCGGTGAACCTCCGCTGGATGAACCGAGGTAGCTCGGCTTCGTCGATCAGCGCCACCGCCGCGTCTTCGATTGAGATGCGGCTGTGGCCGTCCGCATCGGAGTACGGGCTGGTCGCCGCCGATGCGATAACGACCCGTCCGCTCACCCGGAGCGATCTGTTCAGCAGGGCTGAAGTAAGTCCAGAGCCGGTTCGACGTGCGCAGGACGTTCGTATCCCTGGAGATCTACGGCCATCTGCGCAGCCAGACAAACCAACCCGAGAAGCTGTACCGAAACGAGATCAATCAGCTCATCCGCTCGGTCGGGCTCACGCTCCCCGCGTTATCGGTGGAGACGGACACCTGCCGCCGTGTCAGGTCGGGAGGATGCTGATCCGTGCGCTCAGCGGCAGATCCTCAGCGCTGGTACCGAAGTGGACCGTGTAGGTGCCCGATTCCGTCTGCCAGCCGTTGTCCCAGTGCGCGAACGCGCGGGCCGGCAGGGTGAGGTCGACCTGGTGTCGGGCGCCGGGTTCGGCGTGCACCGAGGCGAAGGCGGCCAGCCAGCGCACCGGGCGGTCCACGGCGGAGCGCTCCTTGGACAGGTACGCCTGGAGGACCTGTCGGCCGGCTCGACGTCCGGTATTGCCCACGGTGGCGGTGACCCGCACGGGTTGCCCGGGTAGGGCGGCGGCGACATGCAGGTCGGTGAGCTCCCAGGTGGTGTAGCCGAGGCCGTGGCCGAACGGGTAGGCGGGGGTGCGGCCGGCGCGCGCCCAGGCCCGGTAGCCGACGTGGATGCCTTCGTCGTAGCGCAGCACCCCGTCGGCCGGGCTGGTGGTCAACACCGGCACGTCGGCCTCGGCGGCCGGCCAGGTGGTGGGCAGCCGGCCGCCTGGTTCGGTGTGGCCGAGCAGCACGTCGGCGAGGGCGTGGCCGAACTCCTGGCCGCCGAACCAGGAGAGCAGCACGGCGGCCACCTCGTCGCGCCAGGGCATGGTGACCGGCGCGCCCGCGTTGACCACCACCACGGTGCGCGGGTTCGCGGCGGCGACGGCACGCACCAGGTCGTCCTGGGCGCCGGGCAGGTTGAGGTCAGCGCGGTCGAACCCCTCGCTCTCCAGCCGCGCGGTGGTGCCCACCACGACCACCGCCACCTCGGCGTCCCTGGCCGCGGCGACGGCCGCGGCGATCCCATCCGGCACCGACCAGTCCGGCGCCGAGGTGCCGATGGTGATCGCGGTGACCCGGGCGGTGGCGATGGCCTCGGGAACGCCGTACTCGACGGTGATCTCCAGCTCGCCGCCCTCGGCCGCTGACACCTCGACGACGGCGGTGGGCGGTGCGAACAGCGCGGCGCCGAGGCTGGTGCCCTCGGGGGCGAGATCGGTGTCCAGCACCGGAGCCCCGTCCACGAGCACCCGAAGCTGCCCGGCGGCGGCGACACTCAGCCCCATCGCGGCTGTCTCGGTGGCGCGGTAGCGGGTGCGCAGTTCGACCGACCTGGTCCCCTCCGGAAGGGTGCCCAGCCACACCAGGTTGGCGGCGCGCCGGTTCTCGCTGAGTAGCTCCTGGCCGTCGGCTCCCAGGTACCGGGCCCGCAGTCCGGGTTCCGCCGAGTCCGGGTCGGTCAGCGACGCCAGAGGCAGCGCGAGGATGCCCTGGTGCACCGGCACGCCCCTGCTCCATTCGACGCGGGCGTGCGGCAGGGCGTCGGGTAACCCGTCGACCGGGTGGCTGATCTGCTCGGGGAGCACGGTCGCGCTGCCGCCGCCCTGGGTGCGGGACCGGGCGGCGTGCTCGCCGATCACCGCGACCGACGCCGGCCCGCCGACCGGCCACGGCAGCACACCGTTGTTGCGCAGCAGCACCATCCCGGCCGCGCACACCTCCCTGGCCAGCGCGGGACCCCGTTCGATCGGCGGGGGAGGGCTGGCAGTGCTGGGCGCGGTGATGCCCAGCGCGGCGACACGGGTGGCCAACCGCAGCAGCCGGCGCACCTTCTCGTCGACCGCGCTCTCCGGGACCTGGCCGTCGCGGACCGCCTGCACCAGCGCCTCCCCCCACGGGCCCCTCGGCCCTGGCATCACCAGGTCTTGCCGGGCGCGGGCGGACGGCTCGGTGCTCCGCACCGCGGTCCAGTCCGAGACCACCACGCCGTCGAATCCCCACTCGGTGCAGAGCGGGGTGCGCAGCAGCTCGTTCTCCGTCATGGTGGTGCCCCGCACCGAGTTGTAGGCGGACATCACCAGCCACGCCCCCGCGTCGGTGACCGCCCGCTCGAACGGCGCGAGGTACAGCTCGTGCAGGGTGCGCTCGTCGACCTCGACATTCGTGGTCAAGCGCTCGGTCTCGAAGTCATTGGCCACGTAATGCTTGGGGCACGCGGCCACCCCGTGGTCCTGCAGCCCCCGCACGTACGCCGAGGCGAGCTCGGCGGTCAGCAGCGGGTCCTCGGAGAACGCCTCGAAGGAGCGGCCGCCCAACGGGCTGCGGTGCAGGTTGATCGTCGGACCAAGGACCACGTCGACACCCTTGTCCCGGGCCTCCGCTGCCAGCGCCGCACCGTAGCGGTAGGCCAGGTCCGGATCCCAGCTCGCGGCGAGCGCGGTCGCCGACGGCAGATTCAGCGATGGGACCCGCTCGTCCCACACCACTCCGCGCACCCCGGAAGGGCCGTCGGAGAACACCATCGAGCGCAGCCCGATCGACGGCTCCGGCTGCGTGGTCCAGAAGCTCGCGCCGGTCAGCAGGCGCACCTTCTGCTCGAGGGTGAGCGAGGTAAGGCAGGCCTGGAGGTGGTCCTCGACGGCGGGCCGGCAGGTTGTCACGGTTCTCCTGTCAGCCCGGGGCGTCTCCGTCGTGATCAACGGTACCGGTCAGCGGCTGGCCACCCTTCGGTAGCGGGCCAGCGCCAGGGGCATGAACACCGCGATGATCGTCAGCGAGGCGAGCACCGCGTAGAGCGCGGCGTGCTCGGCCGGCCAGCCGGTGGCCGGTGGCACGCCCGGTGGCTGTACCGGGTTGCCGAACAGCGCTCGGGTCACGTTGGCCACCGCGGAGATCGGGTTCCACTCGGCGAACGTGCGCAGCGGCCCGGGCAGGGTCTGCGCCGAGACGAACACACTGGCCACAAAGGACACCGGGAACAACCAGAGCACCCCGGCGCTCTGCGCCACCTCGACGCTGCGGCAGAGCAACCCGATCCAGGCACCGATCCAGGACATGGCGAACGCGAAGAACAACAGCAGCAGATAGCCCAGCGCGGCGCTGAGCGGCGAGCTGGAGATCCGCCAGCCGATCAGCAGGCCGGTCCCCGTCATGATCACCAAGGTGACCGAGGTGACCACCAGGTCCGACGCGGTGCGGCCGAGGATGACGGCGAGCCGGGACATGGGCAGCGAGCGGAATCTGTCGATCATGCCCTTGGTCAGGTCGCTGGACAGCCCGAGCGTGGTGAACGCCGAGTTGAACGCCACGGTCTGCACGAAGATCCCGGCGACCAGGAAGTGTCGGTAGCCGTCGCCGCCCAGGCTGCCGCCGAACACGAAGGCGAACACCAGCACGAAGATGATCGGGCTGACCACCGCGCCGAGCAACAGGTCCGGGTTGCGGCGGATGGTGACCAGGTTCCGCCAGGCCACCACACTCGAGTCGCGGGCCCCGCCCAGCAGTACCGTCACGCGCCGTCCTCCCCGTCTTCGCCGGTGTTGGCGCGGTGGCCGGTGAGGGCCAGGAACACGTCGTCCAAGGTCGGCCGGCGCAGCCCGATGTCCAGCACCTGCACCGGATCCGCGCCGGTGGGGTCCGGCTCCGGCCCGTCGGACTCGAACCGGCGCAGCGCCGCCAACAGCGCCTTGGGTCCGACGTCCACCGCGACCGACAACCGGCGCAGCTGGTAGTTCACCGTCGGCTCGCCCGAGCCCACCTCAGCCAGCACCGCGCGGGCCGTGGCCAGCTGGTCGGGCTCGGCCACTACCAGCTCCAGGCGCTCCCCGCCGAGGCGTGCCTTGAGCTCATCCGGGGAACCTTCGGCGATCACCCGGCCGGCATCGATCACCGCGATGGTGTCGGCCAGCCGGTCGGCCTCCTCCAGGTACTGGGTGGTGAGCAGGACCGTGGAACCCTCGGCCACCAGCTCGCCGATCACGTCCCAGGTCTCCTGCCGGCCGCGCGGGTCCAGCCCGGTGGTCGGCTCGTCCAGCACCACGACCGGCGGTTCGGCGATTAGTGCGCCGGCCAGGTCCAGGCGGCGGCGCATGCCACCGGAGTACTCCTTGGCCGGGCGGCCCCCGTCCTCGGCCAGCCGGAACCGCTCCAGCAGCGTGCCGGCCCTGGCCTTCGCCTCGCGTCGGGACATTCCGTACAGCCGGGCCACCATGTACAGGTTCTCGTAGCCGGTGAGGTTGTTGTCCACCGCGGCGTACTGACCGGACAGCCCGATGCGCCGGCGCACCGCGTCCGGCTCGGCGACGACGTCGTGCCCGGCCACCCACGCCCGCCCCGAGTCCGGGCGCAGCAGAGTGGTGAGGATGCGCACCGTCGTCGTCTTGCCCGCCCCGTTGGGGCCGAGCAGCCCGAGCACGGTGCCGGCGGGGATCTCCAGATCCACGCCGTCCAACGCACGGGTGGAGCCGAAGGCCTTCACCAGGCCTTCGGCTCGGACCGCCGGTCCAGCCCTGTCCTTGGACTCGAACATCGACGCGGGCATCGCGGCGGTCAGCTCGGGCTCGGTGACAGGATGACGGGCATCCGCTCGAAGCCGCGCAGCGCGACTCCCGGGGAGCGGTAGGTGGGCTCCTCCGCGAGCTGCATCAGCGGGAACCGGCGCAGCAGCATCGGGAACAGCACTGAGCCGGAGAGACGGGCGAGATGCGCGCCGAGGCAGTAGTGCGCGCCACCGCCGAAGCTGAGCCCGGTGCTCGGCGGCCGCCGGATGTCGAACCGGTCCGGGTCGTCGACCAGGGCGGGGTCGCGGCAGGCCCCGGCGATCAGTCCGAGCAAGATGCTGCCCTCGGGGATGGTGGCCCCGGCGAGGGTGACGTCCCGCAGCGCGGCCCGGAACATGACCTGCACCGCCGGCTCGCAGCGCAGGATCTCCTCGGTCGCGGTGTCGGCGAGGGTCGGGTCCTCGCGGAGCAGCCGGGCCTGTTGCGGATTGTCCAGGAACAGCCGCAATCCCATCCCGACCACGCTGGTCGGCGAGTCGAACCCGGCGCTGAACAGCAACACCAGGCTGTTGACCAGCCGCTCGTCGTCATCACCGCACTGGGCGACCAGATCGGTGATCATGTCCTCGCGCGGCTGGCGGCGGCGGTCGGCGGCCAGCTCGATGAGCTCCTTCACCATCTGCCCACCGGCCTCGGCCGCCTGCTGGCGCTGGGCGGGTGAGGGCGCCAGTTCCAGCGTCGGGCTGGCCTGGCGGGTCAGCCAGCCCAGCCGCAGCGCCTGATCGTCGGGAATTCCCATTACCCGGCCGATGATCAGCGCGGAGTACGGCACGGCCAGCTCGCGCTCGATGTCCACCGGCTCGCCGCCCGCGCCCAACAGCTCCAGCTGGTCGAGCAGCCCGGTGGCCACCTCGACCATGTCCTCGCGCCGCTGCCCCGTCCGGCGCGGGGAGAAAAACTTGGCGAACATGGCCCGGTCCAACCGGTGCTCGGTGCCGCTGTGGAACGCCATCGACCCGAACAGACTGTTCGCCAGGCCCTGCTCCTTCCAGGTGGGATTGGTCTCGTGGAAGTGGTCCTCGGTGAGCGGTCCGATGTTCTCGTCGCGCAACATCGCGGTGCATGCGGCGAACGTGGTGACCAGGTATCGCGGCGCCACCCCGGGGAATACCACCGGTACCACTGGGCCGATCTCGCGCAGCCGCGCGTAGATCGGGTAGGGATCCGGGTCGGCGTGCGGACGAGCCATCCGCAGGAACATCCGCCGCGCCTCGGTGTTGCTGACCCGGCTGCCGGTGGCCGGGGCGGCGCTGACCCGGCTGTCGGTGGCCGGGGT
>Ga0137413_10000533_pt1 | contig 13007 bp, 27 predicted proteins | sample CZODoug2_1_16fun_FD_108280 | JGI IMG/M metagenome (GOLD analysis project Ga0137413, IMG submission 108280) | Vadose zone soil fungal communities from Angelo Coast Range Reserve, California, USA - CZODoug2_1_16fungal (Illumina Assembly) | ecosystem: Environmental > Terrestrial > Soil > Vadose... | reverse complement strand
GATGCGAAGTTGGATTCGCAACAGGCTACCATCGAGAAGCTGATGGAGGAGAACGCCAAGCTCAAAACGGTGAAGAAGAAGCCGGGGCCGAAGAAGAAAGCGATCCCGCTTCCGGAGGCGTAAATGTCGCTGCTCTCGATCTGTCAGGCGGCTGCAGGAGCCAGCGGCTTCTCTGCGCCTGCGACGATCATCGGCAATCCGGACGATACCGCCATCCTATTGTTGCGCCTGCTGAATAAGGGCGGCAAGAAGCTCGCCTGGAAGCCCTGGGAGATTCTGCAGAAGGAATACACCTTCGCCACGGTGGCGGCGACGGCGACATACGCCTTTCCCAGCGACCTGAAATATTTCCTCGACTACACCGCGTGGGATCGCAGTCAATTCTGGGCGCTACGAGGCTCGCTGAGCCCGTCTGAATGGCAGCGCTACAAGTCCGGCACCCAGACGACTACGCCGCGCACGCGCTTTCGTATCAAGGGAGGGCTGATCTATCTGGATCCCACTCCCGGTGGTGTCGATAACCTCGTCATTGAGTACATCTCCAGGAACTGGGTGACGGATGTCGGGGGTGCCAATCCGGCCAATTCATTTACGGCGGACGCACAGGTCAGCCTGATCGATGAGGATCTCCTCGAGCTCGATCTGACGTGGCGATTCCTCGAACGCAAGGGATTGGCCTACGCGGAAGCGAAAGACGAATTTGATCAGGTCTTTGAATCCACCTTCGGTCGCGATGTACCCAAGATCCCGGTGAATGCCGGCATCGACTACGAGATCTGGCCGCCGCTGCCCACCTTGCCTAGCACAGGCTACACGGGCTAATGGCTGCGCGCAGAGGCATCAATCGGCAGCAGAAAGCGGAGCCGATTCCGTTTCCGAGTCCCGTGGGAGGCTGGAACGCACGCGATGCCTTGGCCGCAATGCCGCCGGAAGACGCAGTCGTGTTGGACAACTGGTTTCCCGGCCTGGGCTCGTGTCGAACCCGTGCAGGCGGAACGGCCTACGCGAATACGCTCGGCGGCGCGGTTCGCACGGTATTTGAGTTCAACGCAAAGACCACGCGCAAGTTTTTAGGCATGGCCGGCGGCAAGATCTGGGATATATCCGCCGCGGGTGCTGGCGTCTCCCTCGCCACGGGTTTTGCATCCGATGTCTGGGATTGTGCGCAGTTCGATGATGCATCCGGCGGCGCGCGCATGGGACTGGTAAACGGCTCGGATGCCCCGCAGAACTACGATGGCGCGACGGTCTCGGCCATGACGATTTCGGGCAGTGGATTAACACCTGCGAACCTCAATGGAATCCAGATCCACAAGGCCCGATCTTATTTCTGGGACGATCGTAGTCAGGACTTCTGGTTTTCGGCCACCAACGCCTTGGGTGGCGTGCTCTCGAAATTTCCCTTAGGCCGATTGCCCAACACCGGTGGCAATCTCATGGCCATGGTGACGTGGTCGATCGATTCCGGAAATGGCCCCAATGATGCGGCTGTGTTCGTAATGAGTTCTGGGGTCATATTGGCCTATTTGGGCTCTGATCCGAGCACGACGACAGATTGGTCGCTCGTGGGCCGATATAACTTGGGCGCTCCGATCAGCAAGCGGGCGATCAAGAAGATTGGTGCGGATGTCGTCATTGCGACCAAGTCCGGTTACGTGTCGCTTGCGCAGATCTTCCAAAGCGGCGACTTCAACGAGTCTTCGAGCGCGATCTCCACCAAAATCCGTCAAGCGGTCATCGATGCCGCGGCCTCATTCAGTGGGCTCTTTGGCTGGCACATGCAGCAGTATCCGAATGGCAATTATGCGCTGATCAACATCCCCACCTCGACCACGGATTTCCAACAGCACGTTTTCAACACCGAAACCAAGGCATGGTGCCGATTCACCGGTCAAAACGCACTGTGTTGGGGGCTGTACAACGACAATCTATATTACGGCACTGCGGCTGGAACGGTCATCAAGGCTGACAGTGGCATGACCGACAATGGCGCAGCCATTTTATGCAACGGCCAGCCGTCATGGAATGATCTGCAAAATCCCAGTAAGGAGAAACGACTGTCGGGGCTGCGGCTTTTCCTGAGTCGACAGGCCGCCACGCTCAATTACGTGGTGAACGTGGGGTTTGATTTCAAATCCCTCATTCCCATGATCAATCAGAACCTGTTGGATTTCACAGGGTCCACATGGCCGTTGTGGGAATCCTCACCGTGGGACACCCAACCGTGGGGCGGTGGGGACTTGACCAGCAATCAATGGTGCTCGGCCTCGGGGGCTGGCTTTTTTGTGGGGATCGCTGTGCAGATGCAGCTGAATTCACAGCGCGTGCAATGGTACGCCACCAACTATTTGGAAGAACCCGGGGGAGTACTGTAATGGGCGGTTGGTCAGGTGGCGTCTATACCCGGTTTCGCAACTGGGTCAGTGACAAAGCAAACTCCATTAATCCACAGGCGGCGCTGTTCGATCAGGAGGATGATGGTTTTGCGGGCGGCCTGAATAACTGCGTTACGAAAGATGGCCTCAACAAGCCATCGGCCGCCATGGACTGGAATGGGCAGAATCTGACGGGTGTTTTGAACTTTGCCAATACCGGAACAGTGCAATTATCGGGCGGAAAAGTAACAGTCAATTCGACGGGTAATATCGTCATCATTCCGACGAATACGAGTAGCGGACTCGATCTAAACAACAATAACACCACTGTCGCGAATCCGACTCTACGGCTCATCAATGCCAATGCAGCCGCTCAGACCCTGGTCGATTGGTTTGCAAACTCAGTGCTCTCAGGCCGCATTCGAAATGATTTTACCGGCAGCATGAATTATGTCGCCTTTTCCACTGGATCACATTCATGGTTTGTGGGGGGCGATGCAGGCACAGGGACCAACGCCGCGGCCATTACGACTGCGGGTATTTTGCGAGCGATTGACCAATCCAATAATTTGCAGGATGTGGGATGGCGCGATTGTCCGCAAAATCTGCAAAGTGCCAATTACACGTGTGTGCTGGGGGATCGTGGAAAACAGATGATGACCGTCACGGGCGGTATTACCTTCACGATTCCTGCCAATGCATCCGTTGCCTACCCTCTCGGGACGGTCCTGACGTTCTGCAACACCAGCGGTTCCAACATATCAATTGCCATCAACACCGATCAAATGGTTTTGGCTGGCTCTGGGTCAACGGTGGGTACACGCACACTGGCCAATTCGGGTGTCGCGACTGCGATCAAAACACAGTCCACACAATGGCTGATCAATGGCGCGGGTTTGACCTGATGAGCGGCCTGCTGAATGTGCTCGCCGGGGGTACGCCGCGCTTTGTGCCCGTGACGAGTTCGCACCTGGCCGCCGGTTCCGGAACCGATACGATTCCCATCTACTGCACTGGATTGACCATTGAAAACTGGGGCGGCTCCGGCGGTGGTGCAGGCGGGACTGGCAGCGGATGCGGAGCTTCCGCCGGATTCAAGGGCGCTTCGGGCGGCTACTGCAAGACCATAGTGGCCATTATTCCAGCCGATTGGGGCAAAACCATCAATTGGAGCAATGGGGCGGCTGGAACCGCGGGTGTCGGCACTGGAGGGGCAGGAGGGGCTTCTGCGATCAGTTCCGGAACCTATGCGGTTCCCGCCACGATGAATGCGGGTGGGGGTGCGGGTGCAGTCAGCGGAACGGGCGGGGGTGCGGGAGGTACCGCATCCGGTGGCAATACGACCAACACGGCAGGCAATGCCGCCGGGCCCGGGGGAACAGGCAATGGAATCGCAGGAACCAACGGCACGGGTAACGGGGGTGGATCTGCCGGCGGTGTCGGGACGGGCCATCCGGGTGGCGCAGGCGGAAGCGGTCAGTCCATCTTCCGATATACGTGACGCACTTCGAACACTACCAGTCGGGTCAGGTTTTCGGCATTCATTATTGGTTCGATTCCCGTGGCGATGCGATCCCCAAACACGTCCATGAGGCTGAGTTGGCGCACAATCTCATTGTCATGCGCGGATCTGTCATGCTGTTGACTGATCAACGCCCGCGCATCTGTGGACCGGGAGTTTACGATCTGGAGTGGTCACAGCCGCATGAGATTATTGCCTTGGAGGATTGCTGCGAGACAATTCATCTTTTCCTGAACGGCCAGCCGCATGGTTATGATTCACTGTCGGACAATGAGTTGCGAGGCACCCTTGGCAACCCCTGAAGAAGAACGCGCGGCTCTCATGGCCCAGATTGCGAGCACCATGATGCCGAAGGCCTCACTCGATCCAACCTCTCCGATGTATGGCACGACCGATGAGGCTGCCCAAGCGGCGTTCGGACGTCTGACTCCGGGGGATCTCGAGCAAGCAGGCGTGATCTATCAGATGCCCGATGGCAAATACGCCTATTCCATCCCGACCACGCAAAATCAGCATGATCACTTCGCGCTCAAGGCTGCGACCGGTGACAGTCAGAAGTTGTCCGGGATTTATCACACGCATCCGGGGAGCGATGTGAATGGACAATATTTCTCGCCCAACGATATCGAGATCGCGAAGCAGTTGGCGGTGCCGAGTTACGTGCAGTTCCTGAAGGACGGCTCGATTCGCAGCTTCACCACGGGGAAGACCAAGACTCAATCACTCAGTACCGATGGCAATCGCTTCGCCATGACTAGAGTGGCGCACGGTGATCCTCTGATGCTGCCGCCGCCCACGCCAGTTGCACAGAATTGATATGACTGACTTGCTGATTCCGGGTCTAACACTGATTTGTGGTCTTGCCGGCGGCTTTGCCGGCGCGCGCGGTGCGGTCGTGCGCTTGGAAACGCAGATGCTCGATATGCGTAAACGAATGGACGCCGTCGAAGCCCGGGTGCAGCGGCATAGCAATGATCTGCTCGTCCATGACATGGAGATTGAACTGGCGCTCACGAAACTCGATATCCCGCGCGTGCGTCGGCAAAGCGTGCAACAGTGACTCTCGGTGAGCAGCAACGCAGATTTCTACCTCTCATCGCACGATTAATCGACTATACCTATTCGCAAGGGTATGAGCTGACGGCTGGTGAGTTCTATCGCACGCCTGAACAAGCCGCACTCAATGCCAAGAACGGGGCCGGGATCGCGCACAGCCTGCACACGCAGCGTCTGGCGGTCGACCTGCAGTTGTTCAAAGATCAGGTCTATCTGACCGATAGTCGCGATTATGAATTGTTAGGTGAATTCTGGAAGACGCTGGATCCAGATTGTTGCTGGGGCGGTGATTTCATTAGCCGCGTTGATGGCAATCATTTTTCTTTAACGTGGGGTGGTGTTAAATGACTGATCCCGTCGCACTTCCGTGGTACCGATCCCGGATCATTGTGGGTATCGCAACCATCATCGCCACCCGATTGCTCGATTACGCACAGAAGCAGTGGCACTTCGATGCATCCGTGTTCGGCCTGACGGTTACTGACATTGTGTCATTCATTCTGGATGGAATCGCGGCGATCTCGGCCTATATGGCATTGCATGCCCGGGTTGCTCCCACAATCCCCATCCCGCCCGTCGTCACGCTCACCAAATCCGCCGCTGACCAAATCAATGGAGCACCCAATGAAACCCCAGTTCCTCCTACTCCTCATGCTCCTTCTGGCTAGCTGCGCCCAGCTCGGACTCAGTACTCCGAAAGGATTCGATCAGCAGTTGGCGAACGCCTATGGCATTCACACCGCGGTCATCTCGGCGACCACCACGGCGCTGAATGCGGGCAGCCTGTCGAGCGCAGATGCCATTCAAGTGCAGACCATCGCCACCACCTCGAGAACGCTGCTGGATACCGCCAAAGCCGCTGAGACCGCCGGGGATACCGCAGGCGCCCAGAAGAACCTCGTGCTCGCCACGAGCGCGCTGCAGGCCTTGCAGGCCTACCTCAACACTCACGGGAGCAAATGATATGGGTACTGCTGTTGCCGTTGCTGTCGATCTGCTGGTAGAACTCCTGAAAAACGCCGGCCAGATCAGTCAGCTAATCCAGACCGCCCAGGCGAATGGGCAGACCATGCTCACACCCGAACAATGGGCCACTATCGTAGGTGCCGATGACTCGGCGGAAACCGCGTTGGCTGCGGCGATTGCCACCGCGAAGTCTCAAGGCAGATGAGTTAGGATGTTGGAATGCCAGCAAAGAAAAATATAGCCGTGGGACAACGGTTCGAGAGGTTGACAGTACTTGCGGAAGCAGATCGAAGCAGCGGCGGCCATATCCGATATTTCTGCGTATGTGATTGCGGTACGTTCGGAATTTTCAAAGGTACCAAACTTCTTAATTGCGAGACGCGATCGTGCGGCTGTCTAAGGCGTGCCGTTCAATTTAAGCATGGGCATGCGCCACATAGTGGCTACTCAAGGACTTATTCTTCCTGGGTAAATATGATTAGCCGATGCACTTATCCAACACATCCTGATTTCCATAATTATGGTGGCAGAGGAATTGAAGTGTGCGCCCGTTGGCGTTCTTCTTTCGCGGCATTCTTGGGCGATGTTGGGGAACGTCCTACGACAGACCATTCGATTGATCGATTTCCAGATAACAATGGAAATTACGAACCAGGGAACTGCCGATGGGCTACCTGGAAGCAACAAGCAATGAATAAACGCATCTCTGTTTCACAACAGGGGAGCAAATCACAAGGTAGATAAAATCATGGCCACCATTTCTTTCACCGCTGCCGAACTCGCCGCTCTCGCTAAACAGGTCGCTCCGCTGATTCCTGTGGGCACTACGCCCCCGGGGGTGACCCCTCCCGTGACCACACCACCGGCAGGAGCGTTCTACATCTTCAATGGGGGTGTTTCGACCAACGGGAACCTGGATTACAGCTACGGCAATCAACCCTGGTCGCTCAGCTACGGAAAGACGGTGCTCCTGAAGGGAGATGCTGCGTGGCAACCGCGCATGCCGAATGACAATCTCAGCACCAAGCCCTTCACCAAAGTCACTGTCAAGATTCGGCCGACTCAGCCCTCCACGTTCATTTCAGGCATGGAAATGATCGGCGATGTTCCGATCCCCGGCAGCAAGCCCGGGGGCGTCAATATCATGCAGTACGGACCCAATCCTATGGTGATTGGTCAGTGGAATACCTACACCATTCCTTTGAGCGCTTATGGCAATCTGCCGGGACTGGACATCTACAAAGTATCTTTCCAGCACCAAGCGGGTCCGGGAGTCAATCTGGCGACGGATAGCTGCGAGTTTGATGCTCTCGCGTTCATACCTTGAGATTTATTTTCGATTCGACTACCTGATTTGCCTTCCTGAAATGTCTATCTAGGTAGGAGCAGGGAAGACACGGACGTCGATCTCATCCGCTATGAGCGTGCTCAGGTCAGAGCCCCGGGAGAATCCGATAGAGACGCAGGTATATGCGAGGCCCGAAGCCCGTGTAAATCAACTTCTGCCAATATTTCTTCATGACTTCTCCTTCAGTTTCGCCGCAGCTTTGATGATTCCGCCTGATAGTGATCCGCCGCCAAACCGCCGCAGCTTGTCTGCAACGGTCGGCGGGATCGTCACCTGATACCGCTCGCCCGTCTCGCCAGAAAGGGAAGGGCGCCCCCTACCGCGCTTAGCCTTCTCCACGGCCGCACTCAGCTTCGTAAGCCTCCTCAGCGCCACGCTCGCGCATCTCGTCTGCACGGTCATTGCGGTATTCCTCAAGTTCGTCCTGCGCCTCTGCGTAGGACATGTATCCCGTCGCACACTCATCTGGTGACTCAGTGGTATGCCACCGAGACTGCCACCAAAGCACACGGTATCCGTGCTGCGCTCCGTCTGGATGCACTTCGATCCTTGGTCCGCCATGAATTCCACTGCGCATCTTCGTCTCCCCGCCAGGACATCTGGCATGGGTATTAATATACACCGATATTCTGTTGATGCAAGCATTTTCGGTGTATTTAAATAGACGTAGTTCTCATCGACGCGACGATGGACTGTTGAACGGAACCAAGGCACACTTTCCAGTGTGGATATCTACCGCGACGGCATGGCCTGAATCCCAGATCGCGCGCAATTCGGCATAGCCACTGAGGCCCCAAGCCTTCGCTAATTGGTCGAGATAGTCAGTCATTCGGAGGTTCTCTCAGATAGACGGACTTTCCATGCCCGTGGCAGCTCGTGCCAGCAAGGCAAATCCCGATCAAATGATGAATGACGTATCAGTCCAGCATCCGTAGCCACCTGATTTTTCTTGCTATTTGAAGCAATGTTCCAATTAGTCGCTGGGCAAACATGGCTTTGAGTTGCGATATAGTCTAATCCGCAACCATTGCAGTGAGCATTTGCGACAGGTAACGGTTCCGAGCCTGCGCCCCGGGGCGCGCCCTCCGCGGTAGGCCCAAAGACTTCGAGCGTGATCTTGTTGCGGACACAACACCAGCAATGCTCGGCGAATTCTAGTCTGGGGAACGAAGCGCCCAGTAACGGTTCGTGCGAAGGGCGCTCAGCGATAAACCTCTCGTTTTCTTCCGTGAGGATATTGTTGCAGGTGGCGAGCGCGTCGTTCTCGTACTTCAGTTGCTCAATCTTCTGATTGCGCGCCGTGACGTTCGCCAGCGCTTCGGACCAGCAGTCACGCAGCCTGATGTTCTCGGCATGCAGCGAGGTTTGCGCTGCATCCTGTGTGTCGATCAGGCTGTCCTTTTGGCGGGCGATTTCCAGCCAGTGATCACGTTGAATAGTTAGACTGGCGCTCTCCTGCGTTGCATTCGCCAAGCCTTCCTCGGCCAGACTCAGGTTGCCGCGCAGGACCTCGTAGTCCTTGAGCGACACCAGTGGAGCCTCATAATCGGCGTATTCATTGCCGTTCGGGCCGACGTGGCACGCGCCTTGGACATACAACATGTATGTCTTGACCTTCGGATTTGTCATGGGCGTGGCGCTTCGTGATACGCGCCGACCAGATCGATGTAGCCGCGCTCCTTCGCCTCGCGGTCTAGCCAGTCGTCGACGATCTGTTTGTTGACGCCTTCCGGGAACGGATCTGAGCACATCCACCAATCGAGAACTGTTCTAAACTCCGCTTGATTCATAGTTATTCTCCTGTGAACGGGTTTGAGTTAAGAGCGTACATTACGCGGCCTCTATATCTGAAAAACATCCGCAACCCCCGATTTCGAATGCATCGACTTGTGCTCCGCCTTCAATGCTAATCCGGAAATCTTTCAGTGTTAGGGGCTTCTTTTTGCCATCACCGCTGCGATCCGTAAGAATCGATACAGGCTTGCCAATGAGCTCGATCAGGTCCTGCTCGTCTTGCTCGAAGCTTCGGAAACGCTCAGGAAGGGTCGTGTAGAGGCGCTTCATATGCCCCTGACCCGCTTTCACGCACTCGCCTCCACAGTTGTTGTGGCTAAAGCCCAGTTCATACATGCGGGGCGGTCGAATGCCATGAACCTTTTCCAATTCCCTCAATAAATCCTTTTTCAGCACATAGGGCGGTTCACAAAGTGGCGCGTGGTAATACCAACCTTCTTTAAGCCGATGATCCCTCAGCCGGATATAACGATGTTCTTCTGTCCAATCTATCCCGCAGTAGACTGAGGTCATCGGACGATCGCAGTTCTCGGTAAGCCAACGGTCGATTAGTTCACGTTTCAGAATTCTGGAGCACACATCGAATCGAGAGTTCGCGAGGAACTTCTCATCCTTCATAACCTGCATAGGCGTACGTCCGTCAGCAATTACTCTCAGTGGTGCGCCTACGTTCCACGCGGCCTCAATTAGGAATCGATAGGTATCTGGATCCTCTTTGCGTGTGTCAGCAAATAGCAATAGCATGTTCTGCGTGCCATGTTTTTCGGCAACGCGCTTGGCTGCTGCCCACGAACTGACACCGCCGCTGAATGTGACTACATGCACTAACGTTGCTCGCACACGGTTTCCGATGACGCGCTGAGATTCTCAGTGGAATGTCCATACCAGCGGGTGTCATAAAACACTTCTGTCACGAGGAACTGACGGAACTGGACTTTCCCATGATCGGAGGCGTCGATCTTCCGCTCACAGTGAGGGCAGCCGCCCTTGCAATTCTCTGCCGGGATGACAGTATTATCCCACAGGCATCGATACCATCTGTTGCCGTTGACTTCATAAAAGTCGCCGTTGCAATCGCGGTTACTCACCGGACGCTCCTGCGCTGTGCGAAGCACTCTGTTCATTCTTCCGCTTCTCTGCGGCTAATAGGCCCAGAGCGGTAGTTATATCCTTGCGGTTGCGGTCAATACATTCGGCCGGTGTCTCATCATCTTTCAGGAAAGGACTGCAGTTGCTGATGGTTGCAATCGCCGAGTGCACGGTGGCCATGCGTGCGATTAGACCGTGCGTGTAGAAGTCATCGGCAATTTTGCGAAGGTCTGCTAACAGACAAGAAATATCGGGGCGCTCAGTGGCTGCTTCTAGGCGAACCTCCATTGCATGGAAAGGATTGCGACTCGCTGCAGGAATGGGCTGCAATCGGGCCAGTTCGTCGCGCAGGTAGATGATTTCTGCCGCTGCAGCGTACTCGTCATCACTAACTGCGCTCTCCAGCCTGATGGCACGGGCACGCTGCTCGAAATCAAGCGTCACCTTGGTGTTGATCTCATCCATTGTCCGATGAACCCTTGATAGCAGCGATCACTTCGGTGTCTTGCGTCTGACTTTCGACAGTGTCATCACCATCAACGTCGAGCCTTACTTCTGGGCCCGTCTCATAGCGCTCACAACGCGATGCATTGGTCTTCGGCCAGTTATCCGGGTCCCGATGCCAGTCATATGGCTCATCTGACGGCAGATTCGGATTGAGTTTCACGGCGCAGTCCATGGTCGTTTCTTCGACCGTGTAGTTGCTATAGCCGGTATCTTGCGCAAATAGGAACTTGCAGCCGACGCAGGATTGTTCGTTGCTCATTTGGTCTCCGGGAACGAAACGTCAGGACAGGATGTATTCGAAGGCGGTTCAGGCGGCACGCATCTCAGCCGCTCGTCGTCGGTCACCAGGTGCATCCCGCCGGTTTCGTTGCAATGTATGCACCTTGGGGATGCGTTCCACCACGGCTCCGTGGCCGGCTCAGGGGTGTAGTAGGTGGCCTCAATCTCCATTCTGTACGGCGCTCAGCATGTCGGTGAACTGTTCACCGCCTGGATCTGCCAGTGAGACCAGCCATGCGGCCAGATTCAGGGCTTCCTCCTTCGAGAGGTACGACGGACCCCGGATGTTCATCAGGGTGATCTTGTCGCCCTGGACGCCAACCATGAATTTGTTGAAGGTATCCATCATTTCTCCTGTTGTTGTTCGCAGTGCTGTTTATCGTTCGGTCTGTTGTAAAGCCGCTCGCATACCCGCCGATGCTCGGCCCGCTCCAGCTCCTCGTTCTTGCGCTTGATGCGGATATAGCGGGCCGCACGCAGCGACAGCGGACTGCCTTCTGCCTCCAGGTCGTCTACGAGGTCACCCACCGGATTTTGCCTCGTACTGTGGAGTGGGCGGTATGCGCAAAGGGCACTCATCTAAAAGCCGGTAGTAATAGCGACTGATCGGAAACGACCACGTGTCTCTCATGAGTCGTACCTGTTCTCGCGATACGGGTTCCCAGTCATCGCACTGCAGCGGATGTTCAACACGTACAGCCGCTCGAATCATGTTGACCAAGCCAATCATGCGCCACCTTCCTTGCCCGACGACGGCGTTAGTGCCTCGGAGGCCACCGCAAAGACCATATCGAGGCAGCCTTCCCGGTCGTCGCACCGATACGAGTCCGGATTGTCTACATCGGTGATATCCTTGATCCGCTGTAATGCATCCCTCAACTGTTCCACTTCGGTCATACGTCCTCGCTCAGAGCTGTGTAATGCCCGCATGGGCACTGATAGCCGACCGCATTGATTGCGGGGATGATGTCGTGACCGCAACCACCGCACACTTTGGCTTTCTGAGAACGACTGTCAAACAGCGCCGCATTTAGAGCATGCCATTCTGGGTAACTTTTCCACTCACCCCTAAATTCAGCCTTCTCTACAAACTTTCGAGCGGCTTGATCTATACAACGAAGTTATTCCAACTCCGTCATATGTGGTTCGCGCGTCTCGTTACCGTGCGCTTTTTCCAGCCGTCGTTCCTCCACAAACTGCCGATGAATGCGCCAGCTTCGATAATCCATATTGCCAATTGGCCCGTAGTGCAGTTCGCCTTTGTTGAGGGTCTTGCGGGTCGCAGAGCAGTGGGTCGTCTTGCGCAGCTTGCGGAGCGTCCACATGGCGGGTTCGGCCTTCTCGCCGGTTTCGATGACGTAGAGACCGTCTGCCATCTTTCTGACTATTCGGAAAAGCCCGATGACGCGCGGGTGCTCTGTGAGCTTCGCATCCGATGTTCGAACAACATCATTCATGGCTGTTGATCTCCAGCTTTCTCCGAACGACGGTTCTTTGCTACACGCTCAGTCCCGCAGTGCTCGCACCGCTCAAAACCACATCCGCCCTTGAGAGTCTCGACGGTCTCGAAATATTTCCATTGGTGAACGCATCCAGACGGCATTGATCTTATTCGTCAGCGAGCAATGTTCACGGATGTCGTTCACTTGCTGTGATGTTGAAATGTGCGAAAGCCCATACCATCAATCCCATCACAGCAAGCATGGCGAGGAGGCACAGAGCGAACTTGATGCGGTGGTTCATGGGCGCCCCTAGAGGTCTCTAAGAGGCGGCCGAAATGACGGGCCTTTTGGAGCCGAAACCAACAGGTGGCTTAGAGACGAAAGGCTGGTTTTACCGAGAGATTGTGGACAGAGGCAAACGGCTCTTAATCTCTTGGTCGTAGGTTCGACTCCTACACGGCCCACCACTTTTTCCTCTAACACTTGGGAACCATCCTCAAAGTTTTCGTTTAGCACGACGCACCAAATTCCAGAAAACGTCCTCGCCCCAGTCACTCATCGCCGCATTGACGATGCCGCAAACGAGACGGCAATTTGCATCATGATAGTGGTCAGCTGCTGAAATTCGG
>Ga0137413_10000532_pt1 | contig 13022 bp, 10 predicted proteins | sample CZODoug2_1_16fun_FD_108280 | JGI IMG/M metagenome (GOLD analysis project Ga0137413, IMG submission 108280) | Vadose zone soil fungal communities from Angelo Coast Range Reserve, California, USA - CZODoug2_1_16fungal (Illumina Assembly) | ecosystem: Environmental > Terrestrial > Soil > Vadose... | reverse complement strand
GTCCTCGTGCGCGACCGGCGAGCCGAACACCGCGTACAGGTACGCGCCCTTGTCGCCGATCGTCAACTGCAGAACACTGCCGCCATTTGCCTCGACGATGCGCTGGGCGGCCACCACGAGGGTGTCGAGCTTGCCGATCGCGGCGGGGTCGTCGTCGTAATCGATGCCCAGAAAGCGCAGGAACAGCGGTACGCCCGGACGGAGCTCGGTGAGGAACTCGCCGGCACCGCTGTTCATCCGCTCCAGCACGCGAGGCAGCAACCATTGCGCCACGACCTCGGCCGGCAGCGTCACCGGAAGGGGACGAGGAGGCTCCATCGGGACCGGCACCCGCAACGCGCGGATGACCCGGATCGTCCGGCCCGACGGCCCGAGCCGGGTCTCGACGCTCTCGACGAGCTCGTCGATACCCGCGTCGTGGACCAGGACCTCTCCGGGCCGGGCCAGCTGTTCGATCTCGGCCAGCTCGTCCATCAACCGGCCGGCGAGCACATCGATCAGCTGGATCTCCGGATCGCCAACGACGAACCGCCGCGCCGCCCCGATCGCCACCGCAACCTTCAGAGCCAGCCGGAACTGCCGGCCGGCCGGCGTACTGTGCGCCCCTACCGTGGCCATAACGCGCTGCATCGCCAGCCCGCACGCGATAGCGCGCCGGCCGTCGTCGCCGTCGAGCCAGCAGGTGATCGCGTCGCCGCTGAAGTAGATGGCGTCGCCACCGAAGTCGGCCAGCGTCTCGAGCAGGTCGCCGACCACGGCGTCCAACACGAGTGACAGGTCCTCCGCACCGCGCTGCGGACCCAGTTCGGCCGTCAATGCCTCGGTCAGCGCGGTGAACCCCGAGATATCGGCGAACAGCGCCGCCCCGCGTACGCGATCGGGCAGCGATTGTCCCGCGGCCAGCGCACGCCGACGATCGCCGGACAGATAGGCCTGCGGATTATCGACCCGCCAACGCGCCTCGGTCAGGCTGCGCGGCTCGCCAACGTCCATCGCAAGCCCCTCGCCGAGGCGTGACCGTCGAGCCGAAGTCTAGTGCCCAGTCGGACTTCCTGATCAACGTTGATCGCTAGAGTTGCCCCGTGACGGGCCCATGACCGGACCGAGCTTCGGTGCGCTCGAGCTGGTCGCTGTCGTGCGCAAATTGACCGGTACGGCCGCCGACCTGGTCTTTCTCGACCTCGGCCGGCGGTTGGCGAAATTGCTGCTTGCCGAAGCGACCGTCGGCGCGGACGGGACACGCGTGTGCGAACTGCCGATGAGCCAGTCCGGCATCGCCGCGCAATTGGGCGTGACGCGCCAGTCACTCAACCGGGCGCTCGGCGGGTTGGTCCGGCGCGGCTGGCTGGCCGTGGAGGGCAGCCGCGTCGTCCTCGTCGAACCGTCCGCGCTCGAGCAGTTCGCCCGCTCGTAGGCGGGTGCGACCGCATCGCCGCAGCCCGTTATGCCGCAGATTTGGCCGGCGCGGCGCCAACGGGCCGGGCCTGCTGGTTAGTCGCGAACCGCTCCGGGTCGAGTGCCGCTGCGTTCGTCGACGAGTGCGCGGGCGGCGTGGTCGGCCGGTCGAAAGCCCGTCACGGCGCTGAAGAATGCTTCGCCGTTGATCGAGAGCACGCTGGCCTGGCTCCGGCATACGACACTGGCGGTTCGCGGCGTGCGGTTGATCGCGGCGATCTCGCCGAAGCAATCACCCGTCGCCATGGTTCGGTGGTGCCGGCCATCCACGAGCGCCTCGAACCTGCCCTCGGCGATCACGTAGAACTCATCACTCGTGTCCCCCTGCGCGATGAGGGTGTCGCCCGACTGCACGGTGAGTTGCCGGGCCGACCGGGCCAACTGCTCCAGGGCAACCTCGGTCAGCGGCGTCAGCGGCCGGCACCGCCGTAGCAGCGCAACGACCGCGGGATCGACGGCAAGCGTCGCCTCGATCGCCCGCAGGTTGAACCAGGACGCCGCACAGACCAGGAGCATTGCCGTACCGGTCGCGACCAACTCCGTGCGTACACCGAACTGCTCGATCAGCGCGGTCGCCAGCAGCGCGCCAACCGCCTGGGCCGCCGCGGCCAGGCCCCAGAACACGCCGAAGGCGCGACCGAGCTTGTGATCGGGGATCAGCGCCTGCAACAGGGAGAACCCGAAGACGTCGGCGACGGCGTTGCCGATCCCGACCGCGGCGATCGCCAACCAGATAACGACGAGGTGGGGCGCCACCGCGATGAGCACGAACGGCAGGCCCCACATGCACATGCCGAGGAAGAACGGCGCTGCCGGACGCCAGCTGGTGCCGAGCATCGTGAGCACCGCCCCGACCAGCCCGCCGGCCCCGAGCGCGCCGAGCAGCACGCCCGAGTTCGACTCGGGATCGTGCAGCAGCGACACCGTGATGGCGACGACCGAGACGGTGAGAACGCCACGCATCGCGGTCTGCGCCATAGCCACGACGGCGACGGAGCGGATCTTCCGGGCGAACAGCGCGGGAAAGCCACCGAGGAAATGTGCAAGTGTCTCCAAGGCACCTTCGGTGGAAACCGTCGGCGGAACGAATTCGGTACGGATGGCGCCGGCGAGGACCGCGCCGACCAGGACGATTGCGCCGATGCCGAAGTAGCAGCTCGCCGGGGGTGCGACTGCCAGCACCAGGCCGGTCACGACCGGGCCGACGAGCGTTCCAGTTGCCTCCAGAAGTGAATACGCGGCGTTGGCCGCCGTCAGCTCCTCGGTGCGCTGGACCAGCTGCGGGAGGATCGCCAGGATCGCGGCGTTGAACGGCGTGGACGCCGCGGACATGGCCGCCACCAGCACCCACATCCAGAGCAGGCCGGATGAATGCAGGGCGAGCGGGACGGCGGCGACCAGCGCGGCCCGCAGCACCAAGGTCGCGAGCAGCAGCCTGGTCCGACTGATCCGGTCGGCGATGACCGATCCGATCGGGGAGGCAACCGCGGCGGGAAAGGTGCGCAGCGCCAACACCGTGCCGAGCGCCGCCGCGCCGCCGCGCTGATAGGCCGAGTAGGACAACGTGACGAGCAGGCCGGCATCGGCCGTCGTCCATGTGCCCCAGGTCGCGGCAGCCAACAGCAGCCGCGGATTCCGGCCGACCGTCCCGAGGCTCGACAGGACCGGGCGTAACCCGCGCCGGACTGTTGCCATCGACGCCCCCAGTTACTGATCGGGCGCAAGTATGGCACCGGGGTAGGGCGCCGACATTCGGCTTCGGGCGGGTGTACGGATTGCCCGGAAGTCGCCCGAAGGGTGTAGAACGTGTCCATGGACGAGGTTCGCCCGTCGCCCGGGGGCGTGCGGGTGGGCCCGATGAGTCCGATTCCGGGACGGCTGGCCAGCGGTACGGTGCTCGCGGTCGCGGCCTTCGGTGCATTTCTCGCCTTCCTCGACGCGACGATCGTCAACGTCGCGTTTCCCAGCATCGAGCGGTCCTTCGCCGGCACCTCACTGACCGAGCTCTCCTGGGTGCTCAACGGCTACAACATCGTCTTCGGCGCGTTTCTCATCGGGTGCGGGCGGCTCGCCGACCTGCTGGGGCGACGCAGATTGTTCGTTGCCGGGGTCGCGATCTTCACCGTGGCGTCGGTAGCGTGTGGTGCCGCGAGCTCGTTCGAGCTGCTGCTCGTCGGTCGGCTGTTCCAGGCGCTCGGCGCCGCGATGCTGGTACCCGCCTCGCTCGCCCTGGTCGTCGAGGCATTCCCGGGTGCCCGCCGGGCGCACGCGGTCGGCATCTGGGGCGCGTGCGCCGCCGCGGCCGCCGGCCTGGGCCCGCCGCTGGGCGGTGCACTCGTCGAGGCCGGCGGCTGGCGCTGGGCGTTCTTCATCAACGCGCCGTTCGGCGTGCTTGCCCTGCTCGCTGCCCGGCGGTGGATTGTCGAGAGCCGGGCGCCGGGCGTGCGCCGCATGCCGGACCTGCTCGGCGCGGCGCTGCTGGCTCTGTCCCTCGCTCTGCTGACACTGGCGATAGTGCAGGGCGGCGGTTGGGGGTGGACCAGTCCCGCGATCGTCACCGTGTTCGTGGTCGCGGTGCTCGCGGCGGCCGCGTTCGTGGTCAGCTCCCGCCGGCACCGCCAGCCGTTGCTGGACATCGCCCTGCTCCGGATCCGCCCGTTCGCGGTCACCAACCTGGCGACCATCACGGCCGGCATGGGCTTCTATGCCTACCTGCTCACGAACATCCTTTGGCTGCAGTACGTGTGGGGTTACAGCGTGCTGCGGGCCGGCGCCGCACTCGTGCCCGGCGCGGTCGTCGCCACGATTGTGGCGGCGCTTGCCGGCCGGTTCGCGGAGCGGTACGGGTACCGGACGGTGGTCGTGCCGGGCGCGCTGATTTGGGCGCTCGCCTATGTCTGGTACCACCAGCGCGCGGGCCTATCACCTGACTTCGTCGGCACCTGGCTGCCCGGGCAGGTCATCAGTGGGATCGGCGTGGGTGCGACGTTGCCGGTGCTGGCCAGCGGCGCGCTGGGCGCGATACCCAGCGGTCGATACGCGACGGCCTCGGCGGTGGTATCCAGCGCCCGCCAGCTTGGTGGCGTGCTCGGCGTCGCCGTGCTCGTCGTGCTGATCGGCACGCCGCTGCCGGGCACCCTACGGGGCGATCTCCGAGACGGGTGGCTGTTCTGTGTGATCTGCTTCGCCGCCACCTCGCTGATCGCAACGGCCATGGGGCCGATCGTGCCCGCGGACGAGTCCGGGTCTGCGGGCGGGCCCGGAGCCGCACTGGTGGAGGTGCCGCCCGTCGATGACGGTCAGGCCGCGGTAGCTGAGCCCGCGGTGTTCGCCCAGCTGCCGGCCGCGGTACGGCGCGAGCTCGAGCAGGCGGCAAACACGGTGCATGTCCCGGCCGGTACCTGGCTGCTGCGGGCCGGCGAGCCGGCCGAGTCGGCCTACGTGCTTACCTCGGGTCGGATGGAAGTGCTCGTTGCGGGGACGGTGGTGCGCGAGCTGGCGGCCGGCGCGGTCATCGGCGAGCTGGCACTGCTGACCGGTGGGCGGCGGTCGGCCGGGATCCGGGCTCGCCGGGACAGCACCCTGCTCGAGATGTCGCGCCCGATCTTCAACGACGTGCTGGCGCGCGACCCGGCCGCGCTCTCCGCGCTCGTCGGCGTCCTTGCCTCGCGGCTGGCCGCGGCGCAGCCACCGCCGCGGGACACCACGCCGGCGCCGCGGATCGTCACGGTCCTCGCTCTGCATGCCGGGGCGCCCGCCCACGCGGTGGCCGCCGCGCTTGTCGCCGGGATGCCTGCCGCATTGCGGACTATCACGGTGGCCGAGGGCCTGAACGCGGCGCGGCTCGAACGGATCGAACGCGACCACGACCGAGTGCTGCTGGTCGGCGCCGGCGACGATCCGCAGTGGGACGCGTTCTGCCTGGGGCAGGCCGACCTCGTCGTGCTCGTCGCACGCGCGGATGTCGCTCCGTCCACTCCATCGGCGGGCGCGGCCCCGGATGCACCCGACCTCGTCCTGGTCGGCCCGCGGCCCGACCGGCACACGCTGTCCGACTGGAGCGAAATCGTCGGCGCGGCGCGGGTGACCACGGCCGCCGAGGCGGACCTGCGCGCGGAGCTGCAACCGCTGGCCAGGCGGATCGCCGGGCGCTCGCTCGGGATCGTGCTTGCCGGCGGCGGCGCACGGTCGCTGGTCCAGATCGGCGTGCTGCGCGAGCTTGAGGAGGCGGGTCTCAGCGTCGACCGGATCGCCGGCTGCAGCATGGGCTCGCTGCTCGGCGCGCTGTACGCCACCGGCCTCGATGGCGCGCCCCTCGAGGCGATCTGCTACGCCGAGCTCGTCCGGCGCAAGCCACTCGGCGATTACACGCTGCCGCGCAAGTCGTTGCTCAGCGGCCGTCGGGTGGACGCGGTGCTCAAGCGCCGGTTCGGTGATGCTGCGCCGATCGAGGCGCTGCCTCGGCAATTCCGCTGTGTGAGTACCGACCTGCGGGCCCGCGCCGCGGTGGTGCATTCGCGCGGTGACCTGGCGGCGGCAGTACGGGCGTCCTCCCGACTCCCGGTGTTGCTGCCGCCGGTACGTGCGGGCAAGCAGATCCTGATCGACGGCGCAATCCTGAACAACCTCCCGGTCGAGCTGCTCACCGCACGCGACGAGGGCCCGATCGTGGTCGTCAACGTGCCCGGCGGTAGTGCCGCGCCGACCGGGGGCGGGGGCGCCGGTCCCGACCGAGCGCGCAATACCCGCATTCCCAGTCTTGGCGAGACCGTGATGCGCACGATGCTGATCGGCAGCGCGAGCAGCTCACGTGCTGCGCTGGCCGCCGGCGCCTATGTCATCACGCCGCCGGCGCTTGGGGTGGGGCTGTTGGAGTTCCACCAATTCGATGTTCTAGTGGCGGCCGGGCGCGCTGCCGCCCGCCGACTGCTGGAATCGACCGGCGGCGCCCTGACGGGCTGAGACGGCTACTGACCCAACGCCAGCGGGCGTAAGCCTGCTCGGTCAGCTCCTCCTCACCTCCTCTTGCTGGTGTGGTCGACGCTCGTCCCCGGCTATCCATCTTGCGAGTTTTGCTCGGGCGAGCTAATCTTTGCTCATGCGAGCAAAAACGTTCACGGAGTCGGCCAGGCGTACCCAGATCGTGACGGCTGCGATCGAGGTGATCGCCGAGGTCGGCTATGCCAAGGCGTCGTTCGGCCGGATCGCGAAGCACGCGGGTCTGTCGAGCACCGGCATGATCAGCTACCACTTCGCGGGCAAGGACGACCTGCTTGCGGCCTGCGTCGCCGAGATCGAGCAGATCACCGGCGCATTCATGCAGCCGCACGTCGACGCCGCGCAGGGCCACGTCGCGCAGCTGCGCGCCTACGTCGAGTCCAACGTTGCGCTGGTCCGCGAGCACCCAGCCGCGGTACGGGCGCTGATCGATCTGGTGCACAACGCCGGCTCGCAGAGCACCGCGGTCAACGCCCGGTTCGCCGTGTTCGAGGAGCATTTCCGCACCGGGCAGGCGGCGGGCGTGTTCGGCGCGTTCAACCCGAAGATTGCCGCGATCGCCCTCACCAGTGGCCTGGACGCCGTCGTGGCTACCGCGGCCGAGGCCGCATCCGAACCAGCTGAACTCGACCGGCTCGGCCGTGACCTGGCCGACCTCTATGTGCGGGCGACCGCACCGAATCCCGAAGGGGGATCGCAATGATGACCGACGAAGCGACCGGGCCTGACCTGGGCCTACGTCGAGTGGTCCGCGCCAATGTGCTGACCGTCGTGTTTGAAGTGGTCGTGCCGATGGCGCTGTTCTACGGCCTGCGGGCCGCCGGCGTCAGCCAGTGGTGGGCCCTGATGGCCGGTGTCCTGGTGGCCACCCCGTACGTGGTGTGGACGATCGTGCGCAACCGCCGGGTCGACCTCCTCGCCTTGGTCACGATCAGCGTCCTGGTGCTCTCCGTCGTGCTCGGGCTGCTGTCGAAGAACCCGCGCACCCTCGCGATCCGGGAGGGATGGACCGCCGCACTGGGCGGCCTGTTCGGCGCGTGGATGCTGGTCACGGTCTTCGTCGGCAAGCCCGCCCAGCTGACGATGGGCCGCGCGATCGCCGAGGTCAAGCGCGACGCCGCGGGGGCGGCCGAGTGGGTCGCCCAATGGGACACCAATGCCCGGTTCCGGCGCGGAATGCGTATCGACACGGCGGCCTGGGGCGGCGTGCTGCTCGGCAACGCGATCGTGCACGTGGTGCTCGTGTACACCCTGCCGATCGACCTCATCTCCGGCGTCACCACCGCGGAATGGTTCGCGGCGCTGGCCGGCCTGATCGCCTGGCACGTCTGGTACCTCAAGAAGGAAAACCTCGATGCCTGACGTCCTGGTCGCCGGAGCGGGCCCGACCGGCCTGCTGACCGCGTTCGAGCTGGAGCGCGCCGGACTCGACGTGCTGGTCCTGGAGCGCGACGCCCGGCCCGCGACCCAGTCGAAGGCACTCGCTTTGCAGCCCCGGTCGGTTGAGGTGCTGGCCGACCGTGGCCTGCTCGCCGCGATCGAGCGGCACGTCGTGGCCCGGCTGCCCGGCGGACACTTCTCCGGCATTCCGATCGACTACGCGGACCTGCCGACCCGCTTCCCGTACCAGCTCGGCGTCGAGCAGGCCCACGTCGCGGCGGCGATCGAAGCGCGACTGCGTACGCCGGTGCTGCGCAGCGCAGCGGTCACGGCCGTGACGCAGGACGATGCGGGCGTCGCCGTCGCCGCGGGCGGTCGGGTCCACCGGGCCGGGTGGCTGGTCGCGGCCGACGGTGGACACAGCGCGGTCCGGACGCTGCTGGGAGCCGCGTTCCCCGGCACGTCGGCGCGGATCTCGCTGGCCGTGGCCGACCTCACGCTCGCCAGCAAGCCGGCCGGGCTCGCCGAGACCTGGCAGCTGCCCTCCTCCGGGTCAGGGTTCCTGCTGCCGCTGGCCGGCGGGCGCTACCGCGCGGTCGTCGTCGGCGCGGAGCAACAGCGGCTCGACCGTGCCGCACCGGTCACGGCCGATGAGCTGCAGCGGGCGCTGATCGCCGCACACGGGCCGGGGATCGAGGTGGGTGAGGTGCTCTGGGCCTCGCGGTTCGGGGATGCGGCCCGGCAGTTGGAGCGCTACCGCCATGGCCGCGTGCTGTTCGCGGGCGACGCCGCGCACATCCATCTCCCGGTCGGCGGTCAGGGGCTCAACCTGGGCCTGCAGGACGCGGTGAATCTCGGCTGGAAGCTGGCCGCGCACGTCCGCGGGCACGCCCCCGACGGGCTGCTCGACAGCTATCACGACGAACGTCACCCGATCGCCGCGCGCGTGCTGATCAGCACCCGGGCGCAGGCCGTGCTGGGCGTGCCCGACCCCGATGCCGAGGCCGTCCGCGAGATTGTCACCGGGTTGCTCGCCGTGCCCGCCGCCCGCCGCGCCATCGCGTTGGAGCTCTCCGGCATTGGGCTCGGCTACCCCCACACCACCGGTCGCGCCACCGACATCCCGGTCGCGTCCGACGGTCGCGCCGTGCTCGTCGGCGCGCCGCTTCCCACGGGTTGGGCCGGCCGGGTCGAGCCGCGGGCGGGCTCGCAGCCGCAACTCATCCGCCCCGACGGCTACGTTGCCTGGGCAGGTGGACCGGGCCTAGCCGCGGCGCTGCATCGTTGGCTGGCTGACCCACCAGCGACTCCTGCAGGCATTGCTCCGCAGGACCGCTCTACCCGCGGGGCACTAGCGGAATCTGGGCGCGGCATATCTATGTGAGAACGACCCACCGGTCCACGGATGAAGTGCCATCCTGGATTCAGAACGGGGAGTCGCCATGGGCTTCTATGCCGAGCACGTCCTTCCGCGGGTCATCAATGTGGCATGCGGTATGAAGTCGGTTCAACCGCTACGGCGCCGGGTATGCGAGGGGCTGGCGGGCGAGGTCGTCGAGATCGGTTTCGGAACGGGGCACAATGTGCCGTTCTATCCCGCCGCGGTCACCCGGGTTGCCGCCGTCGAGCCGGCCGATCTCAGCTGGCGGTTGGCCTCCGAGCGTCTCGAGGCCGCGAGCACGCCGGTAGGGCGCGGCGGACTGGATGGTCAGACGTTGTCTTTCGCCGACGACAGCTTCGACGCGGCACTGTCGACGTGGACGCTGTGCACCATCCCGGATCCGCTCGCCGCCCTGCGCGAGCTCCGGCGCGTCCTAAAGCCGGACGCACGCTTGCACTTCCTCGAGCACGGCCTCGCGCCGGATGAGTCGGTGCGCCGGTGGCAGCGCCGTCTCGAGCCGATGAACAAGCGAATAGCCGGCGGGTGTCACTTGACCCGGTCCGTCGTCGAGATGCTGACCGAGGCGGGTTTCGTCATCGACGAAGTGGACGTTTTCTACGAGAAGGGTGCGCCGAAGCCGATGGGTGCAGAATCCCTCGGCGTCGCGCTGTCCCCGTAGGGCCGGCGTTATGGTTCGTGGATTCGTAACGGCGATTCGGTGAGTTCGGCGAGGACTCGTGCCGCGTGCGCTCGGTCTCCGGCGAATCGGTCACGAATGGCCGCCGGTCGAAGGTCTATACCCGCGAGCTCGTCCAACTCGAGCCAGACGGGTCGATGAGTGCCACCGGCCGATGTGAGCGTATTCGCCATTTCCGGTCCGGTTCCCGTTCCGAACCGTCCACTGAGGACATCCACGTCGAAATAATGCTGCTCGCTATGGCCGAATGTGACGACGGCGAGCAGCCCACGTAGCCGCAGGTGCAGGCCGAGCTCCTCGTATCCTTCGCGGACAGCCGCGTCACCGGCGGTTTCGCCAGCTTCGCAGCCGCCGCCCGGAAAGAGAAAGTAGATGGCGTCGACCCGGCGCCGCTCGATCACCGCGAGCCGACCTCGATGGATCAACACGACACCGCCACGGACACGTCCGCGCGACGTGAGACGTGGCTCTTGCTCGTTCATGATCGGTGAGTCTGCCAGGATCGGATCCGGTACGGTACGGCACTCATGATCGCGTCGTGTCTAAAGCGGTTCACGGAATTCGGCGGCGATCCACGCCGGCGCCGTTTGTTTCCCGATATGTTGAATGCTCGATATCAGCAGCGGATGACTCAGCTCCTCAGTGGACACCACCGCCGTGGTTGAGGCCTTAGCACGGGTTGGCCAAATGGGCCTGGATGAACCGCGGAGCGTTGCCTGTGTTCGGTGCACCGCGGGACATGCCAGCGCGCGCGTGGCGCTCCGCTCGGGTCGGGCACGCGCGGCTGGCAGACCGCCGTATGCGCGGCAACCGCGACAGATCGGAGCCCTGTGAAGGCAGCCCGCTTCAGCCGGTTCGGCGGCCCGGAGGTCCTCGAGATCGTGGATCTCCCCGATCCGCATCCCGGCCCCGGCCAGATCCGGATCGCGGTGCGTGCGGCCGGCATCAACCCGAGCGACTGGAAGAAGCGCCAGGGCCTGATGGATGAGGAGCTCCCGCAGACCATGGGCTACGAGGCGGCGGGCGTCGTCGACGAGCTCGGCGCGGGCACTGATGAGGTGGCCGTCGGCGATCGCGTATTCGGCTTCTCCGCCGAGGAGGGCGCGCAGGCCGAGCTGGCGGTGCTGTCCTACTACGCGCCGATCCCGCCGTCGCTGGACTTCCCGGCCGCGGCCGCGCTGCCGGCCGCCATCGAGACCGCCACCCGCGCGCTCGACCAGCTCGGCGTGGCCAGCGGCAACTTGCTGCTCATCAGCGGCGCCTCCGGAAGTGTCGGCAGCGCCGCCGTGCAGTTCGCGGTGGCGCGCGGTGCGCGCGTGATCGGCACCGCCAGCCCGGCAAACCACGAGTACCTTCACTCGCTGGGGGCCGAGCCCGTCGCCTACGGCGAGGGCCTCGTCGAGCGGGTGCGCGCGCTCGCGCCCAAGGGCGTCGACCTGGCGCTCGACGTCGCCGGGAGCGGCGTCCTGCCCGAGCTCATCGAGCTGGCCGGCGGCCCGGAGCACGTCGTGACGATCGCCGACTTCGCCGGCGCGCAGGAGCACGGGGTGAAGTTCAGCCGCGGCGACGGCGGCCGCGCGCTGCACGTGCTCGGCGAGATCGGCGAGCTGATCGAGTCCGGACGGTTCTCGCTCCCGGTCGCGCAGACCTTCCCGCTCGCCGAGATCGCGGCGGCGCACCGCGTCAGCGAAGACGGTCGCGTGCGCGGGAAGATCGTGCTGGTGGTCGGCGGCGCTCCCATACCCGAATCCCGGTGATGCACGGTAATTGCGAGCTCGTCGCTAAATCCGGCAGCTCAGAGACCAGCCCGACCTGCGTACCGGGCAGGCGTCGTAACTCTTCTATTGCTGGTGTCGGTCTGCCTTATGTCCTGAGCAGCTCGCGTTGTAGGACGTTCATCATCCAGGCTTCGGCCCGATCGAAGGTCCAGCCGCGATCGTTGACGAGCATTGCCCAGGTGGTGTGCGCGGTGAGGGTGTAGAACACCGCAACCGCGTCCTCGCGCGACATCTGGGGTCGCAGCGCCTTGAGCCGACGCAGCTTGTCCACAGCACCCTGTATACCGTCGAGGTGACGCTTCATGCCGGCGCGGTAGACCGCTGCCATCTCGGGTTCGACGCTGGCGGCCGAGGCGATCGCGGCGATGATGTCGCCGCAGCGTTCGGCGAGTAGGCGCGTGATCCGCACGCCAACACTGAGCACATGCGCCGGGTCGCCGGATGACATTCCCTCCCGGGCGAGCTGCGGAATGTCGGCGATGTCATCGAGTCGATCCAGTAATCCGCGCAGTAGTTCCGGTTTTTTGCCGACGCTGGTGTAGACCGTCGGAGTTGCTACGCCCGCGCGGGCCGCGATGTCGCCGACGGAGGTCGCGCCGTAGCCCTGAGCGGTAAACAGCTCGAGCGCGGCATCGAGTATTAACCGTCTCGTCTCCTGCGCCGTAACGGCACGGCGGTTCGGGGGGCTTGACACCCGATCACTCTATCTGTCGATTTACTCATCATAGATTGAATCTAACGACTAGAGTCTGTACATATTCAGACCACATGAGCACCACCACATACGGGGGACGTTGATGAACATCGGTAATGCCTTCGATACGGCTGATATCGCGGCCGGTTCGCGGATTTCAGAGATAGGTACGGCGACACCGACGAGCCGTGTGTTCGGTGCCGCCATGATCCTGGCTCCGGCGGTGAGCCTGCTCAGCACGGTCGTCTATGTCCTAGGCGGCGGGCTGAACAAGGACCAGGCCGGCGGCGTTATCCAGCTCTACGGCGTCGTGGTCTACGCCGTGGCCATCATCGGGCTGTTGCGGTTGGTGGAACGCCCCTTGCCGCGGCTTTCCGCCGCGCTCACCGGCCTCGGCATGATGACCGTCGCGGCGGGTGTCGGCTTCGGGATGGACAGCATCGTGCGTGCCGTCAACCCCGCGGCTGCCCTGTCGCAGAGCCATTCCGCCGCGGCCAACCTTGCGCTGCTACTGCCCGGGCTGACGTTTCCACTGACCTGGATCGGACTCGGACTATCACTGGTCAAGACCGGGGTGGTCCCTCGATGGTCGGGGTACACCATCGCTCTGGGTGGGCTCCTGTTCCCGGTGGCCCGGAT
>Ga0137413_10000531_pt1 | contig 13027 bp, 10 predicted proteins | sample CZODoug2_1_16fun_FD_108280 | JGI IMG/M metagenome (GOLD analysis project Ga0137413, IMG submission 108280) | Vadose zone soil fungal communities from Angelo Coast Range Reserve, California, USA - CZODoug2_1_16fungal (Illumina Assembly) | ecosystem: Environmental > Terrestrial > Soil > Vadose... | reverse complement strand
GCGCGAGAGCCTTCGGGGCTAGCAGCCTGCCAATGGTTTGGGTGACGGATGCGACTTCGGATCTTTGCCGGGCAGTCATTGAAGGATGGCAGCCCTCAACGTGCTAGAGTTGCTCAACGGGCGACGTTCGCTGGAAGAAAAGGCGCAGGTTCGCAACTGTCATACAGATAAGTCGCTGACCGAGTTATGTCATAACACCTGATACGCGCACCCTGTGTCCGTCGTTGAGCGTGACTGACCTCAATAGCGCCAAGCGCCGTGTCGGCTTATTGGCACGTCTGGGACGTGCTGACGGACCCGGATAACGTCAGTTTGTTGGGGGAGACCGGAAGTGATCGGCCGACGGTCAAGGTGACGCGCTTGACCCAAACCGGTCTTTACGCGAACGCCGGAAACCGGACATGATTGACGTCATGATGTGTGCTTGTGGACGGTAACCGCACCCGGCGTCGCCCATTGCCTGAAAACCTGGCGTGTCTCTTCGTTCAAAGGGAAGAAGCACTCGATGCGCATCTCCTGCAGGGAGGCGTCTTGCGGCATGCCAAGGATCGTTAGAGTCGTGAACAATTCGAGCGAAACCTGACCTTTTGCGAACCGCATCGGCAGAACGGGCGGAGCTACGGTCTCGGCGGACGGCGTTGCGAGACTTTCCTGGACACCCGGATAGGTCAGCAACCGGTCGCGCAAGGCCGCGCTCTCCTTTGTCGCGTCGGCAGCGGCATCGGCCTCGACGCTTCGCACAAAGTAGGCGACGACTTCCTGCCAATTCGTCAGGTGAGGCCGCAGCACGTCAGGCGCGACCAGTGCGTCGGCGAGATTGATTGCGGCCCCGGGTGTGAGCGGGCCGACCAGAAACTCCACCATCGCAACAGCGCCCTTGTTGGCTTGAAGCAGGTTCCAGCGGCGGTCCACGACAACGGCCGGGTACGGCTCCTGCTGCTCCAGCATGAAATTCAGCGCCTGCCGGATGGGAGCAAGGGTCTCGGCATCAAGGGGGGTGTCCGACCAGATCGGCGCAAATCCTGCGGCCAGGAGCAGTTCGTTTGACTGCCGGAACGAGAGCCCAAGCGCCGCCGACAGGCGTCGCATCATTTCGCGGCTGGGCTGGGTCCGCCCGAGCTCGAGAAAGCTGATGTGGCGCTGTGAGCAGTCCGCAGCCGCGGCAAGCTGCAGCTGCGACAAGCCGCGCCATTTCCTGAGGCTGGCGAGCCGCGCCGGAAAGCTCGATTTATTGTCCATGACTACCTGGCATGTAGTTGATTGCTGTCACCCGCGCCGCGATAGTGCCCGCCAGGACTCTTCACGACAAGTCTCGCCGGCGAGAGGAAACAATTGAATGCCGCGTTCGCCGGATCGTTTTCCGTGCGCTTGATCGAGCCCGTTCGCAGGCGGCTGACAATTCCCTGTGAGATTGTCTCAGGCGATGAGGCCGGCATCCTCGATCAGCTCGGCGGCGCTGACGTTCTCGTTTCAATGGCCTTTACGAAAGAGATGGCAGCAGCCGGCAACGGGCTGCGGCTCGTGCAGGTGCCGGGAGCCGGTCTGGATCGTATCGACCGGTCGCAGCTTCGCGCAGGGCTGGCGCTCGCCAATGCGTACGGCCACGAGGCAGAACTGATGTTTGTCGGCGGCCCGGAACGGCTCGACGATCTGCTCAGTGGATCGGATTATCTTGCCATTACCCTGTCGCTCTCGGCTGAAACCCGCGATTTGATCGATGCCCGCCGGCTTGGTCTCATGAAGCCGTCGGCTTATCTGATCAATGTGGCGCGCGCGGAGATCGTCGACGAGAAGGCGCTCTACAATGCGCTTGCAAGCGGACGTCTCGCCGGTGCCGTGCTCGATGTCTGGTACCACTACCCCACCAGCGCGGGGAGCACGGCACCCGCGGCCGCGCCATTCCATCAATTGAGCAATGTGATCATGACACCGCACGTCTCGGGCTGGACGGAGGGCATGTTCGAGGCGCGCGCCGGCGTGATCGCCGAGAACATTGCGCGCACGGCGCGCGGCGAGAAACCAGTCAACGCCATTGCCTTTGCTGATTGATCACCGCATGGAGCAGATATCCAAACATTGGTCGGCGCGGCTGCCATTTTATTATGGCTGGCTCATTGTCGCCATCGCATTCGTGACGATGGCTATCGGCGTGACGGGGCGCACGGCCTTTTCCCTGCTTATGCCGCCATTGATCGAGGAGTTTAAATGGGACCGCGGCCTTGCGGCAGGCGCCTTCTCTTTCGGCTTCCTGTTCTCGGCGGTCGTGAGCCCGTTCGTTGGGCGGGTGGTGGACGCCCGCGGCCCCAGGATGGTCATTTGGACCGGCGTCGCGCTCATGTCGGCAGGCCTGCTGCTGGCGCCTTACGTGGCGAGCCCATGGCAGCTTTACGCCACGCTCGGCGTCGCGGTCAGCGGTGGGGCCAACATGATGACCTACGCCGTGCACTCGCAGTTCTTGCCGCATTGGTTCGTGCGCCGGCGCGCGCTCGCTATCAGCATCGCGTTCACAGGCGCCGGTATCGGCGCGATCCTCCTGTTACCCTGGCTGCAGACCATCATACTCTCGGAAGGCTGGCGTGCATCCTGTGTCGCGATGGGATGGCTCGTCCTGTTCGGAATCGCGCCGCTCACGTTCTTCGTAGAGAAAAATCCGGGCGACGTGGGGCAGAAACCGGATGGCGATCGCGTCTCGCCGGGCACAGCGGCCAAGAGGCATGCGGCAGCGATCATCGATCCGGCGTGGGCGGCAACCGAATGGACGCTTCGCCGGGCGTTGCGCACCCCCCGGTTCTGGTGGATCGCAGTCGGCTATTTTCTGGCGATGATTGCGTGGTACGCGGTGCAGGTGCATCAGACGAAGTATCTCGTCGAGATCGGCTTCTCGCCGCTGGTCGCTGCCTGGGCGCTCGGCGCGGTCAGCGTCGTTGCGATTCCCGGCCAGATTCTGCTCGGGGCCTTATCAGACCGTATCGGCCGCGAATGGATATGGACCGCGGGCTGTCTAGGTTTTGCAGTGTCATACGCGGCGCTGCTTGGCCTGGAGTACTCGCAGTCGAGTGTGCTCCTCTATTCCATGGTCTTTGCGCAAGGATTTTTTGGATATGCGCTGACCTCCGTCATGGGACCGATTGTGGCGGAGATTTTCGAAGGACCGCATTACGGTTCGATCTTCGGCACCATCACCATCGGACTGATCGGCGGCGGCGCCGCGGGACCGTGGCTCGCCGGCGCTATTCATGATGAGACCGGCAGCTATCGGTGGGCCTTTCTCCTGATCATTGGCTTTTGCCTCGTGTCTGTCGTGGCAATCTGGATTGCGGCGCCACGCAAGATCCGGCCCGTTCCAGGGCGGATACCGCGGCCATGATCCGTGCAGCATGTCTGCTTTCGCAGCGATCGAAATCCACCGGCGTATGTCTTCTGTTGGCACGAAAGGGACCAGCCGGGCCTGTCTTCGGATGTCCGTTGATTAGGGTATCCGGCGCGGCCAAAAATGCAGTGGATGCGGCTGCAGGCTGTGCTGGCCCGCCTCGCCGCGCCCGGCGACAAGGCCGCCGCGGCGTCGACGCTTCGCGAGGAGAGTTGAGCTGCGAGGCCCGCCCGGAGTGGACTCGCTTGGCTTCGGTCAATCAGAACCTATCGGCTTGGATCGAGCAGCATCCAACGCATTGAGCGGTCCACGGATCGCGCCGAAATCCAAGCGCGGCTGGGAATGTTATCCGCCCCTCAGGCAATAGCCCTGCGGCTGATCGGATCGCTGCGGCTCGTGGCTCAGCGGAGGGAATCGTCCAAACCATGATTGGTGAGGACCATGGATCGCGTTGCAGAGTCGTCCCTGACTTCCTAAGGCCACGGAACAAGGTCGGGGCCAGAGGACGCTACCGGTCGATCGGCCGCACGCGATTGCGGCGCGGCGGATGCCGCTTCTGTCGTGTTTTGCCGGCAACCGAGGGCTTCTGTCGGCGGGGCGCATTTTCGATCTCGCTTCCATCCGGCGTTCGAGCGGACTATGCTCGTCGCTGCGTGGCTGTATCTTCAGCCACCATTTTAACTGCCGAAACTTCGGCCTTTTCAAATGTCTGATTTCAAAGAGCACGGGCAGCAAGTGCAGGGGCGCGCGAGCGATGTGTGCTTCCGCAATCTCTTTGGGCATATCGAAACTGGCGTCTTGCTGGCCGATTCCGGGTTCCATTTCGTCGACGCCAACCCGACTGCCTGCCGGATGCTCGGCTATTCCCGTGACGAGATGAGCCGGCTCAACGCTTCGGACGTCGCTCTACCAGCTGGAGCGGGGCATGTTCCGCCCGCGTCGACCGGGGCGGAGAACGCGATCTTTCATTGCCAGGCACAGTCGTTTCGCCGCAGCGACGGTTCAATATTCTCCGCGGAAACCCTGTCAATTGGATTTCCCGATGGTTCCCTGCTCCGCATCTTTCGAGAGATCGGCCGGATCCAGGCCTCCTCCCGAGAGCTTCCCGGCCCCATCGCCGATTCATCCCTTGACGCGATTGTCGGGAGGGATCTGGACGGGATCGTGAGGAGCTGGAATGCCCGAGCCCAAAGCATTTTCGGCTACCGCGCCGACGAGATTATCGGAACCCCTGTTGCCCGACTGATTCCGAACGACCGGAAGGATGAAGAAGATGTCCTTTTGGGCAGGCTGCGGCGTGGCGAACGCGTCGATCATTTGGAAACAGTCAGGACAACGAAAGACGGCAGGCTGATCGATGTTTCAGTTACGTTCTCGCCAATCAGGGACGAACGCGGCCAGATCGCTGGCGCTTGGGCAATTGCTCGGGAAATTTGGGGGCAAAAGAAGCGGACGCGACATGTCGAACGGCTATCGCGGCTCAATGCTGCTCTAGGTCAGATCGATCAAGCCGTCGGATCGACGACCAACCGCCAAGCATTGTTCACACGGGTTTGTGCAGCTCTCGTCCACCGAGGGGGCTTTTGCTTGGCCTGGGTCGGCTGGTTCGATCCTCAGGCCGGAAAGCTGCTTCCGGCGGCCGCGGCCGGCAATCACGAAGGCTACGTTCAAGCCATCGAAGTTCATGCCATCGGCGGCCCCCCCAAGGGATGTGGTCCATCAGGAAGGGCGTTTTGCGATGGTGTGCCTCGGATCAGTCAGGATCTATCTGTTGATCCGGACATGCAGCGCTTGCTGGCAGAGGCTGCGCGGCGCGGTTTTCGCTCATCAGCTGCGCTTCCCATCAGGGTGGCGAGCAAGGTCTGCGGGGTACTGACCGTCTATGCGGATGAAACCGACTTCTTTCAGGAGGAAGAAACCGATTTGCTCAAGGAAGCCGCGAGCAATATCTCTTTTGCGCTCGCTGACTCTGCCCGCGAAGACGAGCGCCGGAGGGGCGAAGCCAGTGCCAGAAGCGAAAGGGTGTTCTCCGACACCGTCATCGAAAGCATGGCCGGCATCCTCTATTTGTTCGATGAGCACGGGCAATTCCTGCGGTGGAACCGTGAACTCGAAATCGTCACCGACTATTCCTCCGAGGAAATCGCGCGGATGCAGCCCCTCCAGTTCTTCTCCGAATCCGACCAACCGTTGTTGTTGGCGAAGATAACGGAGGTTTTCAAGGAGGGGAAAGCGTCCGTCGAGGCGCCATTGTTGGCGAAAAGCGGCAGGACCACGCCCTATTTTTTTACCGGCCACCGCATTGTTTTTGAAGACAAGACCTGTCTGGTCGGCGTTGGCTTCGACCTTTCGGAGCGCAAACGCGCCGAAGAAGCGTTGCGTGAATCGAACGAGAGCCTGGAAAGAAAAGTCGCCCAACGTACTGCCGACCTGCAGATCGCGCTGGCGCGTGCCAAGGCGGCCGATCAGACCAAGTCTGCCTTTCTGGCAACGATGTCGCATGAATTGCGGACTCCGCTCAATTCCATCATCGGCTTCTCCGGGATCATGCTGCAGGAGCTGGCCGGAGAGTTGAACGCCGAACAGAAAAAGCAGCTTGGCATGGTGCGCGGCAGCGCCCGCCATCTGCTCGACCTGATAAACGATGTTCTCGATATTTCAAAGATCGAGGCGGGCGGGCTGGATGTCAGTTTCAAGACGTTCGACATCAAGGCTTCGATCGAGCGCCTGGTTGCATCGATCACGCCGATGGTGGAAAAGAAGCGGTTGGCTTTGTCGGCCGACCTCAAGAATCTGCCCCGCGATTTCATCAGCGATCAGCGTCGCGTCGAACAGATGCTGCTCAATCTCTTGAGCAACGCGGTCAAATTTACCGAGAAGGGAACGGTGAAGCTGTCCGCGGAAATCGCATCCGGGGTCGCCGGCTGGGTCGGGCCCGTCTTGCTGGTTCGGATCGAGGACACCGGCATCGGCATCCAAGCCGAACATCTTCCAACTATTTTTCAAGCTTTCCGGCAGATCGATACCGGGACTTCCCGGCTACGCGAGGGTACCGGGCTGGGGCTGGCAATCTGCCGTCGACTGGCTGACCGACTCGGCGGAGACATCCAAGCGGAGAGCGAATTCGGGCGCGGCAGCGCTTTTACGCTCGTGCTGCCTTGCAAGGGAGGCGTTTGAGCGAGCAAAGGAGGCGTCTGACCGAAATGAACAAGACGATTTTGTTGATCGAGGACAATGAGCAGAACCGGTACCTCGCCACGTTTCTCCTGGAAAAGCGCGGCTATTCGGTCGTCCCTGCATCCGACGGCGTGACCGGGATTGAACTCGGATTGCGCTTCCAACCGAAGGGCATTCTTCTGGACATCCATTTGCCCGGGCTGGACGGGTATGAGGTGGCGCGCGCGCTTCGGCGCAACGCCCTGTTGGACGGCGTGCCGATCATCGCGGTAACCTCTTACGCGATGGCGGGAGATCGCGAAAAGGCCATGGAGGCGGGATGCGACGGTTACATCGAAAAGCCGATCGATCCCGATACGTTTGTCAGCGAGGTCGAGAAGCTGTTCCTGCAGGAGCGGTCATGACCGCCAAGCCGCTCGCACTGATTGTCGATGACAAGGAGGAGAATCGATATTACTTGCGGACGCTAGTTGCGGCGTACGGTTACGAGGTCGATTCTGCGGCCCAGGGCGCAGAAGCTCTTACGAAGGCCCGTCACTCGCCGCCGAGCCTGGTAATCTCCGATCTGTTGATGCCGGTGATGGATGGCTACACGCTGCTGCGGCACTGGAAGCGGGACGGAAAGCTCAAAGATATCCCGTTCATCGTCTACACGGCAACATATACGGCGCCGGAGGATGAGCGGCTGGCGCTTGATCTCGGAGCGGACGCCTTCATCGTCAAACCGATGGAGCCCGATCAACTGATGACCTGTATACGTCAGGCGCATTCCAAGGTTATCGACGCCGGCTTCAAATCTACCCACGCACCGAGCGCCAACGATCATGACATCGTCAAGCAGTACAGCGCAACGCTGGTGCGGAAACTGGAGGAAAAGACGATCCAACTCGAAGCCGCGAACCTGGCTCTGCAAAGGGAGGTGGCGGAGCGCGCGCGAATGGCGCTGGTCCAAACCGGCATCCTGAACGCATTGCCGGCGCGTGTCGCATTGCTCGATTCCGATGGGATGATTCTGGAGGTCAATGATCCGTGGCGGCGGTTTGCGACCGCAGGCGGATTGCAAAGTCCGGATTTCGCCGTCGGCGCCAACTATCTGCAGGTCTGCGACAGCGCCGGGCCCGGCTGGCGCGATGAAGCGCGCGCGGTTGCCGCCGGCGTGCGTCGGCTGCTGGCCGGCGAAGCGGCCGAGTTTTCGTTCGAATATCCCTGCCGTTCGCCGCGGCAGGAGCGATGGTTTCGCCTGGTCGTGAGTCCGCTGCGCCAGTTCGAGAGCAGCGGCGCCGTCGTCATGCACGTCGACATCACCCAGCAAAAGCTCGACCAGGCAAGCGTCAAGGAGGTCAGCAAGCGGCTCGAGACCCTGATCGAGCAGGCGAATGTCGGCATCCTGGTGCAGCAGGACTTCAAGCCGATCATGGCGAACGCCGAAATGGCGCGGATCTTCGGCTACGCAAGCAAGGACGAAATCGAGAATCTGCCTGACTGCAAGGTGCTTTTCGCCGATGACGAACAGACGCGGATCGCGGCCTACAACAGGGAGCGGCTCGAAGGCGGCGATGCGCCGCGCTTCTATGCCCTCAACGGCCGCAGAAGAGACGGCAGCGTCATCGATATCGAGAACCGTGCGTTCGCAATTCAGTGGGGGGACCGGCTGGCGGTTTGCTCCATGCTGACCGACGTGACCGAACAGCGAAGGATCGAGGCCCAGCTGCGGCAGTCGCAGCGGCTCGAAGCCGTGGGCCAGTTGACCGGCGGAATCGCGCACGACTTCAACAACCTTCTCACGGTCATCATCGGCAACACCGAACTGATGGAGGAAACCGACAATCCATTTCTCCGGGGTCTCGCCGAGATGGCCCGGAAAGCGGCCGAGCGCGGCGCCGAACTGATCAGCCGGCTGCTCGCCTTTTCCCGCCAGCAGCCGCTCGATCCGAAGGCGATCGACATCAACCTGCTGATCTCGAAGATGGACGGGTTGATCCGGCGCGCGATCGGCGGGCAGCTCGAAATCAAGACCATTCTGGGTGACAATCTGTGGCACGTCTTTGTCGACCCATCGCAGCTCGAAAGTGCGCTGCTCAACCTTGCCATCAACGCCCGCGACGCGATGACGAATGGCGGCTGCCTCAGCATCGAAACGGGCAATATCCACATGGATGATGCGGACGTCGCCGACCAGCCCGGTTTTGCACCGGGAGACTATCTGCTTGTCACCGTATCGGACTCCGGGGTCGGAATGGACACGGATACGCTGGCGCGCGCCTTCGAACCGTTCTTCACCACCAAGGAGGTCGGCAAGGGCAGCGGCCTCGGGCTCAGCATGGTCTACGGCTTCGTCAAGCAGTCGCGCGGACACGTCCGGATCCAATCCGAGCCTGGTCGGGGAACGACCGTCAGGATCTATCTTCCAAGGGCGGCAGACGGCGCCGCGCTGGCCAGCCAGGAAGTCCGCGACGGGGCGCTGCCGCGCGGCAGTGAAAAGATTCTGCTCGTCGAGGACGACGCGCTGGTGCGCGAGATGGTGATGATGCAGCTTGGGAATCTGGGGTACCGCGTCGTCAGCGCGGCCGGCGCGTCCGAGGCGCTGGGGGTGCTCAACGCCGAACGCGGATTCGATCTATTGTTCACCGACGTCGTTATGCCGGGCGGCCTTAACGGGCTCGAGCTCGCCGACGAGGCGCGCAAAATATGCCCCGGCCTGCGCGTCATATTCACGTCGGGATACGCGGAGAACGCCGTCGTCCACGATGGTCGCGTCGATCACGGCGTCCATCTCTTGAACAAGCCCTACCGCAGGAGCGAACTCGCGACCAAGATCAGGGCTGCGCTGGAGCAGGGAGCGTCTTAGCTGGCGCATGTCCCGGCGAAGTGGATCCGGTTTGCCGACAAGGACATGCGCCAACACGAGAATCGACGGGCGCGAGGAAGCCATTTACAACGCTATCCTGAAGGCGACAACTATGAAAGGCGCCGAAGGCCGCGTCCGCACAGAGCTTCCCTTGGACCGGTTGAAGGAAATCCTCGTTCGTCACTAGATATGCATTGCCGCCCGTGAGCGGATGGAAGGCGATCTCGCGATACCCGACGGCTGCAAACTCGCAGCGCAAAAGACTTGGCGGGGTACCGTGCTCCGAGGTCGGTCCGATGGCGTCGACGATCCCGACGCGAGCGCCCGGGCTTGAGTGCCGGCGCGAGATTATAGAGCAGGCCGTAAGGTTGGGCGATTTCGTGATACATGTGCACAAGGATCGCTGCGTCGAGCGAATGAGCCTGCAACCTCGGATCGTGCGGTTCACCGAGACGGTGTCAACTCGGCGCCGGAACTGTTGGCCGCCTTTGTCAAGCCCACCGATCCAAGTGTCGATGTCATATTGCGGGAAGCGTCGGACAAGCTTGCAGCTGCGGGCCGCGACGGAGCCATGGACGGCTACCGCAAGGGTACGAAAGCGCGTGCCTGGCAGATCGCCGATGCAATCTGGGCCGCGCTCGTTTCGCATTCGATTGCTTATGTCCTGCCGCCCAAGAGCTTCGAGCGCTTCGGTCAACAGGTTCGAGGCCCGAGCGATATCCTGTCACGCAAGGTTGGAACCTGCCTCGACCTGACTTTGCTTTACGCCTCCTGTCTCGAACAGGCCGGCCTGAACCCGATTCTCGCCTTGACCGAAGGACATTCTTTCGTCGGCGCACGGCTGGTGGACGAAGATTTCTCGAGAGCGGGCAGCATGAGATCACCGGTCATCGTCGTCGGCCGGTTCGCCTTCAAGTTCGCACGGAACGCACGCGGACGCGCTAGCAATCTGTACGAAGCGAAACTCTATCGAAGCGCGAACGCCACGCGGCGCGCTCTGCTCTGCCCGGTTCTCTGGGTGTCCCGAAACGGGTCCGCGCAGATCATGAGGGCGGGGAAGCCGTTGACCGACATGATGGGCCTGAAGCACCACGTCCGCTAGAGACCGTTGGGCTACGACAGGGTGCTTGGAGAAGGTTTGACCCCAGTTCCTCTCCCTCCGCCAGATTGACCGCAATAGCCTATTCTCTGCGCAACTTTGTTGGCAATTAAGCCCATTATTAGCAGCGATTTCATATTTGAGCTCCGGACCACTAATCGGCAAAGTCAGCTTGTTCTTCTCCAAATGGCCCATTTTTCTCCGAAGCTCTGGCCTCCGCGGATTCGGTACGGTTCTCCAAATTCGAGTGTTTCGAGAGCCTTATGAACGCCGACGAAATTGGGGATCTGTAGCTACTATGGCAAAAACGAAACGTCTGAAGATCGCAACCAAATTCACCGAGGACCAGCTCGTTGGATATTTCAACGAGCATATTCTCTATGAGCTGCTGGTGCTTCGATTTGCTCACGATCGGCTGTCGACGACAACACAGATCCTTTGGAATACTGCCTTTAGTGCATTAAGCGCACGCAACCTGTACGAGTTTCTGAATAACAAGGGATCAAAAACGAGGTCAATCGCCACGAATACGCCGAGTATGCGAAGACATTTCGATTGTCTCCAGTCTCCGATATTACCGGCACGTTGCAACTGCTCAATGAACAAGTGTTTCATATGGGCCGGAAGCGTCCTGCGGAGCGAGATGGCAAAGTGACCCTAGAGAGGGTCGAGCAGGTGTTTGATTGGATCGTCTTTCATTGTGCAAGGGCCGGATGCGCGGCTGCCGGGACACATGGAAATTCGACGGGTCCTTTTCGCAGCGCTGCTTCTTTTTAAGCCCGGCGTGAACATCGGAAGGTTGATGTTGATCAGCCAGGCGAGAATCAGGCGGAGCCTGATGCCGGCCGCTGCCGGCGCGCGCTGTCAATCTGACAGTTCACAACGCCTCGCATAAACTACGAAGTCCGCATGGCTTGACTGCGAAATTTGTTGCACAGCAACCAGTAAGAAACGCGCGGCCGCGGGGTTTAACTCCAATGACGGGAGCTGCGTGATGGGAAACGCGGATTTCAAAGACCGTTTGGACGGCGTCAGAGGCGCGAAAGCGCGCCGAGGCGGTGCCGGCCGGAGTGGATCGTGAGGAAATGCTGATGAAGGCGCAACGCGCGGAAATGGCAGCGCAATTCGACGAGTGGGCTTCGCAACCGAATCGGAAGAAAAGAAAATGAAACGCCTCCTTTGCCCGGAGGCTAACGTGGTCAATTCGGACTTTTTCGCGAAATGGAAGTAACCTTGGGCCGCGCGCTTCGCTAATTTCCGCCGGCGACCGCATGGTCAGCCTCACAATTGGGCCGGCAGTCGGCTCGATGTCGGTCGAAGGTTAAGCCGACCCAAAGGACAAGCAGAATTACGGCCGTCATAGTCAAATTGCCCACGATGCGCTTGATCATTCTGGATCCTTGGCCGTTGGGCGGCGCGAAAGTTCCGGCCTCCGCAATCGCGGTCCAGGAAGTAAGACACTCGGAACAAGAAGTTATTTCTGAAGCTTTCGGAAAAACGCGATGGGTGTTAGCCGCATGCAACACGGATAACTAGGACGTCGCACCGTAATGGCGCAGGTGACTGAGAGACACGTTTTGCTCTCGCGGCCGCGTTCCCACTAAGCGTATTTGCTGAACTGGCCAGGGCTCGCGCTGTGCATAAGCAGCGCGAAAGTCCATCGCCCTGCGGCGAGCTTGGGAACAATGTGATCCCAGAGACATTGGGCAACGAGGATCGCCGGGCGAACAGCTGGTCTCCTCCCTTTTGTTTCTGTGTCCGCGCTCGGCGCTTGCGCAGAGGAGGGGGCCGCAGCCGGTTCGGCCGCGGCCTCCGACCGGCGATGACATCCTTCGCCTGCGCCGGGAAACGTGGTCCACGACCGCAGAACGGAGAGCAATGCACAGATCGATTCTAAGAACCGACCTATTGGAGGAGCGGAAGAGATTGTCGGTAAAAGATGTCGATCGACGATCATCAAAGATCCCGCTTCGACATCATTTCAAAGTTCACCTCTTCCGGGGGTTCACGGTCGTTTTGGCGTGGTTTCTGATTATTGCCGCCTTTTACGAAAGGCCCGAAGCGCTAACGGCGACCCAACGTCTCATTCAACGCGGTATCGAAAGCCTTGGCGACGCCATTCCGTCGCCCTGGGGTCCACGCATCGAATTTGTCTTCCGAGAAATCGGCGGTTTCATCTGGCTGCAGATAACATTGTTCGTCGTGATGCTCCGTATCGTGCTCTCGACCCTCGCCGCCACGTGGCGCTTTATCCTTCGGAGAGATCGAACCATCTGATGCAATTGTCGCATCTTTTCTTACTAGAGCACCTCCGCACGAATGTCTGTGACGCCGCGATCCGTGATGCCGAGGTTGCGTGCCGCCGCCGTGGAAAGATCGAGCACGCGGCTGCGAAGGGTCGGCCCGCGATCCGTAATACGGACCACGACTGATTTGCCGGTTGCCAGCGCGGTGACACGAACGCGTGTGCCAAAAGGCAAATCGCGATGTGCTGCGGTCAACTCATCCCGATTGAAGGTTTCACCGCTCGCGG